>Ga0065723_101452_pt1 | contig 18747 bp, 13 predicted proteins | sample TheenrcuSG05Z960_FD_59110 | JGI IMG/M metagenome (GOLD analysis project Ga0065723, IMG submission 59110) | Thermophilic enrichment culture from UC Davis - Sample SG0.5Z960 | ecosystem: Engineered > Solid waste > Grass > Composting > Bioreactor | place: USA: University of California, Davis
GGAAACGAATTGGCGCTAAATAGGTATATAAGAGTACTGACAGGTATTCAATGCGACAGGTGGACCTGGAGGGTCCGTGACTATAACGAAATCGAGAATGCATACAAAACTATGTTAGAAAACAAGCAAGAGTACCCGGCACTTAAAGACACTATAAACACGCAGCTAGAAACCGCTATAAAAGAAATACTGAAAGCAAAGATTGTGGGTGCCCTTAATGACCCAAGGGTGCCTAAATTTATCAAAGAAAAGATAGTTACTGAAGAATTATTCCCACTCTATTATTGTGACAGGTCGCATTGTATACACGTTCCAAAGCAATGCGATGGAGATGATAGAAATTACCACAAGATTCTTTTTATCTCGCTTATACCAATGGATTTTGTTGTTTCTGCTATTAAATTCGTTCTAAACAAGTTCAGCGAAGGACAAAATCCACACGACGCTACAGTCGATCTACTTAAGGAAGTAGAGTCCGCTATCATGGATAGGATTATCGAAAGCATACCGAGCAAAAAAGCGAGAACCTTTTACTACGAAATATGCTTTGAAGAAAAAGAAAACGGTGATGTCTCACACTTTCCCTCAGGCCCTAGTGACATGAAGTTCCACAAACTAACACTTGACTACAAAAATAGAATGGGGTACTTTAAGTTTCGAGACCCAACAAAGGCTTTGCTGTTAATGAGAGCACGGGCGCACTTAGATGAATGGCGGCGCGCCTTTAGATAATTTAGATTACGTTGACAGCAGTATAGCAGTAGAGTAGTCGCTAAACTGAACTAACAGTGGAACCATACCCACTCCATACCCACCTTTTGAGTCGCGCACTGAACGCCAAACTAAACACCAACATACGTGAATCAAAACATAGCCGGGAGGATTGCCTACATAAGCCAACCGCCCCTCCCACCGCACACCACGGCACAGCTGTCGGCGAGCGTAGCAAGTGCTTACAGGCGCCGCTCACTCCATGATGCCTCATTGCTGCGACTGAGACAGCCGGAGAGCAGCATGCCCAGACCCGGCACTCCTACAAGAGATGGGACGAAACTGTCTGCGGGTAACTGTAGGCCTCGGTTTCTGTTCAACCTGTTGTGTAGCAGATGCGACAGACTTCAGAGCAGCAGCAAAACTCACCTAGAAAAATGACGCGGACCATTTCGTCCTTCTAAAAAGTCTCTGTGCTACAATGGTGGTAACGACACATGCGCTTTAGCACTCCGGGGTAGCTCAACTGGCAGAGCAACTGGCTGTTAACCAGTGGGTTGTGGGTTCGAGTCCCGCCCCCGGAGCCTATATGGGTCGGTAGCTCAATTGGCAGAGCAGGGGACTTTTAATCCCAAGGTTGCAGGTTCGATCCCTGCCCGACCCATCGCTTATCCTACTGGGCGCAGGCACTAATCATACAAGAATATGTGCCGGACAAAAGCTAGGGCCGTTGATATATCTGAGCCGCCGATATCTACGCGCTGAAGGTCAGCGATCAGTAAATGAAACGCCTTTTGGAGGTTGGGGTGTAGCTCGTGCAAAAATTCAATTGCCAATATTTCCCATCTTCGCAGGTTGCGCGGCTCGTTGGGGGGCGGACCTAGCCTCAGCAGTATGCCAAGTACGATCGCACCGGCCTGTTCTGACCTTGTAGCTGGTGCTGGCGCGACTGATTCACCCAGCGCCTGCTCGTACACCGCGGAACAAAAATCTCCTAGCCGCACTGGCGCGTAGTCATCTATGATTTCTTCCCAGTTGTCAGGGTTCGCGAATATTTCGGAAACCAACTTATCTACCAGGATGCTGCGCGGGGCCAAATGCCAAGTTAACTCGTTTAGAGCATCATCCACATTGCTAATGCGCTCTTTCGCGATCATTGGTGCAAAAAGTCGCAGTCTGCGCGCGATTCGATACGGAACACCCCAGTAGAGCTGGTTCGTTTCGTTGCTGATTGGGTAATGCCAGTTTAGTGGTGTCCAGCTCGGAATCGAGTTAGCCGCCAGTTCGGTCATTATGCGCGGGGTCGAGCCGAAGAGTGTAAGCACTTTTCGCGCGCTAGCGTTGGCGTGGCGCGCAATAAAGCTAAAGGGCGATTGCCTGCGCCAGCCGAACGATCCGGTAAATTTGTTGTTGGTGCCGAGTGCGGCAACCTCAGCCAAGACATATTGCTCTGCGCCGAGAGCAAACCCCCCGCAATCGACAAACCCCCATGCCCATACCAAAGCATCCAAAAAGTGCTTAAAGCCGCCGCCGGCCTTGGTATTGCTTGGTATGTATCTGCCTGGTGGATCGGGATCGGCGTTGTTGATTGTGTTTCGCCGAATGTTTAGCTGTTCGTCGATCTCTGCAGCCAGACGCGACAAGCGCTCAGGGTCGCAGCAAGATTGCCGGCCGTTTACAAAGGTCTGAAAGTCCTCCAGTAGAACACAGATACGATGGCCTGCGCTGCGCGCCATTTGGCCCCATTGAGCTCCATAAGCTAAATCTGGCCTTGCGCTTGCTGGCACCTTTATCATTGTGAGTGCTTGTTGTTGCTATATGGCCAGTTTTAGCTTCGCTAGCTATACTTTCCCATACTTTCCATTTCCATATATCGTACGATACGTAGCTTAATGCACACCGTACGATACATCTATTGTTTGGGACACGGTTTCTGACAAGTCGTAAGAGGAGGAGAATATCCCCGCACGAGGTCATCCTCAACCGCCCCGTCGTCAAATACAACAAGCAGTATTCAAAGCGGCTGAGGGGACTCGAACCCCCGACCTTCTGCATGGCAAGCAGACGCTCTAGCCAACTGAGCTACAGCCGCAAGCCCACACCTTTAATATTACAGCAAATCGCAGGGTTCTGTAGGCTAGTGTTTGATCAGCTCATGTACGCAGCCGAGTTATACGCAAGATCTTAGCGATAAGACGGCNCTCTACGTGGTAATCAGCCTGCCCCTGCACCAGTGAGCGTAGCGTAATCAGGCAAGATAGCACAGCTATCAAACCGACAACCAGTGGTAGGATAAGCGCGCCCAATAGAGCTGGTTTGCTAGAAAGTACGCTTACATTCTCGACCATAAGCCAACTTGGTAGCCCGGTAGCGCGGGCAGCCAAAAGCGAAGCCGCGATTTCTTGTCCGATAAACAGCGACACCAAGCTGCCAATGGAGCTAACTATCAAAAGGTGGGTCATAATCGGCAACGAAATATACAGCTTAGAAGCGCCGATCTGGTCCATGATTGCTACGTTTTTTCGTTGATCGAAAACCGCGCTACGCGCAATAACGAAAGCTAAGCCGATTGCCAAGAGGCCGATAGCGAGCGTTCCATAAGATGCGACCCGACTTATGTAGCGCGCCAGGGCGGTGATGCGATCAACTAGCTCTTTGATATATGTGGCCGATTCTACACCGTTAACTTCTCTTATGCGCTTTTGCACAGCTGCCATGCTNTCGGGCTCGTCGACCGTAACCTCTAGAGCCTCGGGAAAGATTTTCGCCGAGGGCTTGGTGTTGACCTTAGCTACGTTCCGCAAAAAGCGATCGCGCATTTCCTCTTCGGAAACGATACGAACCGCTAGTACATGCGGCATTCCCTCTATTTGTGCCGCCACCTGCTCTGCCGGTATTACCGACCCCCATGTCTTGCGGTCTTGTTTGATAGTCGCCACGACTGTAAGATTGTTGCGGATGCGCTGAGAAATAGCCTCTAATTGGGTGTGCGCCAAACCGACAATAACTACCAGTGACCCGACAAGGATTGTGCTGATTCCGAGCAGCGCCGTCCAGAAACGGCTGCGCCAAATTAACTTGATCCCTTGTCCAACAATCCAGGCTCGCGGGGTAAAAGCTCTTGTAGTATGTACCTTGGTCCTACTAGCAGTGGTGCCGCCGAAATGTGCAAGGTGCCTTTGGTCACTGGCATTTGGGAGGGCGCTTTTATTTGACGTGTCTTTCGGGGTGCGCCTATGTTTGTGCAGTAATTGAGTGTGAGCAAGCCATTTAACAACGCTTTGCCAAATCCGCCCGACGCTTTCTTTACTCGCTTGGATTTGCTTTAAAATCATTTTTTTATACTGCTTCTCCTCTGCAATCTCGCGATCTGTCGTTTTGACTTCTTGGTGATAGTACCGCTTTGCTTTGTATTGATCGCTGGTTTTGCGCGCTTTGGAGCGATTGTTGTGCGCTAATAAACACCACCTAGGCGAGGGGCGCATTGCCAAGGGGGGGGTCGTGCGTTGTTCCGACGGCAGCTTATCGGCGGCTTACTTTAATTTTTACTTTGTAGGTCTTAGTGCCGACACGAACGGTCGCACGACGACCCTTCACCAGCCGCTTAAACAAGGTTCTACTCCGCACCTTGAGCACCGCTTTGGCGGTGCGCCCGCGCGAAACCGCCTTGGCTGAAGCGACTCCGGCAACCTTCCGACCTACATAGAGGTAAACCTTGGTGCGCTTGCACGCCGTTTGGCCGCCAGTGCATCGCAACCACAGCGTAACAGAGCGGGTGCGCATTCTGGCCACTGGCGCCTTGGTCGTTACAAGCTTGAACGTAGACTGTACGGGTGTTGGAGGAGTGCCAGGAGTTTGGCTGTTGCCACTACCGGAGCCGCTCCCTGCTCCCGAGCCACTGCCGGAGCCGCTCCCAGAGCCGCTGCCCGATCCACTACCGGTCCCCGAACCGCTGCTGGGCGCGACAATATCGGCGATTGCATAGATCGCTTCGCTGCTGCCGTATTCTGAAGTGGCTTTGTCGTAGTAGTATAGATGCTTGCCGACATCGTTGCTGGTTACTGTATAGCTGTTGGTATTGCTTACAGAGCTACAATTGTATAGCGCAGCGAAGGTACCCGGGTTGTTGACCGGCGGATCGTTGTCTGAGGGCTCGTTTACGCAGACCAGCCACTGCTGGGCGGCAAGACTTAGCGTACCGTCACCGTCGTAGTTATCGGTAATCGAGCCAGTGCGCTGGACGGTCGTGCCAGGTAGGATCTCGTCTCGAATCGCCGTAGAAACCGGTGGCTGCGAGAACATAATATCAGGTGTACCCACCACCATTGGCGCCAGTTTGATTGGGACCGAGAATAGGCCTTGGCGCACAACTGCGTTATCGACATCGGCGCCGTCATTAGCGTTGGTCATGTTATAAACCGACAAGTTGACATTAAGGGTGGTATTCTGAGGCGGCCGCGGCCCGGCAACAACCACAGCATCGACCTGCTTGCTGCCGCCAGCGGGGATGGTAATGACCATGGAGTCCATGAGGTTGGTGCTGTCGGGGTCAGCAACTTTAGTGTTGTAGGGCAGGAGCTGTGAGCTTAGCGATTGGGCCTGAACTGTCACCGTCACCGGTGTACTGGCGTTATTGCTGAGCGTAAAGCGGACACGGTTATCAAGTCCCGGCTCGCCGACCGTATCGCCAGCAACCACGAACTCGTTCGGATCAGCCTGGGCCACTATGTCGTTCAAACCTGAGGCCCGCAATGCGTAGATTTGGTTCTGAAGCTGAGCGGGATCAGTGGCCGCTGGTTGGTCGCCAACAATTAGCGCACACATGGTGTTGATGTTGACGCCCGAAGGTGGCGTTGGAGTGTAGGTGGTGTCGTTGCAGTTAACCGCGGAGTTGGCGTCATTGGTGCTCAAAAGCTGTCGCATACCGACTACTAGCTGATACTGATACTGGTTGAGCGCAGCACGGTTCAGGTTAGTGTCTGGCACCAAAGGCACATCCGCCACGGCCACAAAGGCCGGTATTGGGTCGTTGTTCGGATCATGCACAATGGGCGAGGTGCGTAGACCGATCCACTTGTATCCCTGCGGTGCCGGCCACTTGGCTTCGTAAGCTTGTGCAACCCCGGTGTCAAACTGCGCTTGGACTACTTTCCAAACGGGGTTTTGCGTATAGTTAGCGTTGCCGTTCGCGAGATAAAGTGTTAGGTTAACTGTCGGCGCAGGAAGCGGTGCGGAAAAGGAACTCGGCACCAATATGCCAACGAGGCCCTGGGCGATAAATTGGTTAGAGCCGCTATACTGACCGTTAGGACAGCTGGAGGCAGGTTGCGCCCCATCGTTGCTGACAAAATCAACGCAAATACGGAGTGGTAAAGTGATTTGTCCGGCGACGCCCTTTTGCGGCAGGGTACCCGGCAGGGGATCGGAGCCAAGGCCGCAAGCGGCGGCAACCGCAGCCACCGCCGCACTCGCTGCCAGTAAAACAAGGCGCGGGCTTCTAAATAACCCCTTACGCTTATACCTGCTCTTTACAGCCATATTAGAGTTCTTTTCGGTGTCAGTGATCATATCTGTCGCCAAGAAACCTCCTTGCATTAGCCTTTTCATGGTATACACATTTCATGGTATACACAGTTTCCTTTTCCTTTATACATAGTATGCCCCCTCTGCATAGTATGTCCAGCCCATCTGACTACAGTATATAGGACGGACGAGGTGTGTTGACGAGATGTGTTGTTTAGCGCTTTTTACTTGCGGCCAGCCGTACCCCTGAGCGATCTATGTTGTCTCTGTAGCCGGAGGGGCATGTTGCGGTTTTGTTGGGGCGTCGCAAGCGTCTACGTCTCGTTCTGTGCTTCTGAACCCTTGTGGCCACCGATTCGACAAGTCGCGCTACCCGCTCCGGGCATTCTTGTTGTGGATGGTGGTGTACATCCCACACTAGTATGCTGGACGGCTTGCGATAAGCTCTGGCAAGATTGTACCGATGCCCTAGTGGAACAAGATGGTCCTTGGTGCCGAAAACTGCCACAACGTCGCCAAGATATTTTGCTTGCCACTTCTCGCCCTTGCGCCCCTCGCGGGCGATTACTTTCAGCGCCGCAGCCGGACCATTGCGATGGATCAGCGCGCCCCAGGCAATGTGGCGCCAGAGCCCCAAAGGCAGCGGCTTGCGTGGGCTACCGACAAACAACATGTAGATCATTTCTGCAACCGGCAAAGACGCAATGCCTAGCGTAGAGGTTAGAGCCGCCAACCGTCGCAGGGCTCCTTTGCGCGCCAATATTTCGGCGGCCGGCAGGCGCCCAAACCCCGCTGGCTCGATCAGCACACAGGCTTTAATCCTACGTGCGAACGGATCGTATTCGCATAGGCGTGACGCCAGCAAACCGCCCAGAGAATGCCCGACCAAAACGATATCCCGATAAGGAAGGCTAGCAATACGCCCTAACAGCGGCAAAAGAAAGGATGAAAGTCTGCTATTATCGACATCCTCAGCGTCACCAAAGCCAGGAATATCAAGGGCCACCGAGGGAAAATCGAGCCGTTCGCGCACCGGATCCCAATCGTGGCGGCTGGAAAGAAGCCCGTGCAGAAAAACCATGCCAACATCCTCGGAATATCGCCGGCCATTGACCCGGCTGTTTAAAAAGTCTGGTGAGAAACGATTAGCCATTAGCCATCTATCAGCAGTATGATTTACCGATTCCACAATGTCCTGTGCCGACGAAAGATTTTTGCCGGCGGCTTTTAAGATTGGCGCAGTGTCCTAAGACAGATTTGTTGCGAGACCAGTTGGTCTGCTGAAGTGGGCCGAGGAGGACTCGAACCTCCGACCGTCGGGTTATGAGCCCGCCGCTCTGACCAACTGAGCTACCGGCCCTTTCTTAATAATTGTATGTCGCTTTACTTTTTAGAGGCCGCAACGCAACATGGCTGTTGCGACACAACTGTTGCTATAAAGATAGCGCAGATCGCTAAGGAGCGTTGGCCAACGACAGCTCTTTGGGCGTTGCGCGGGCAAGCAGCGCTTCGCGCAGTTTACGCTCACCAGACGCCCTCATCTTACGCGCCCGCTCATAGCTGATACCGAGACTATCCGCTGCCTGGCTAAGGGGCGTGGCATGTAGTACGGTTTGCTCGATAATTGTGCGCTCGTCCTCGCCAAGACACCCCATAGCTTCCTCGAAGAGGGGGCTCAACGAATTGCTTCTCTCGTTGGCACTTACGATGGCCTCCGGGTCGGAATTTGTCGCTGTCCGACCATCTTCGGCAACATTGTCGGCATCTAGGTCGTGGAGGCTGAGTGCTCGGCGTGACCAGTAGTAATCGATGTAGTCTGATACCGACCAATCGTTGATGCTAGCCGGTCTCTTTCTCTGTTGCCGGCGCTTTTTCTTGTCGGCCGGCAGGGCTAGCCCGATATGCATCAGCGAACCCTCTTTATGCCCGTACTCATACACCTTCAGCTTCATGTAGAAATGAGCGAAACTCAGAAAACGTGCTTTGGCGTGGGTTGTCGGGGTCATAGCGATCGAGCGCAACCAGAAACCCAACCGCCGCTTCTGAGAGAAGGTCCTCNTGCGGAATGTCGCTAGCTCGCGCTACGCGTGCCGCTAATTGCTGAGCGTAGTTTTTGCAGCCCAACCAAAGCTTTTCGCGGGCCCTGGCGTCGCCTCGTTTGGCTGCTTCTACTAAGGCACGCTCTTTAGCGCGCGGCAGCGCAGAAAGTCGGTAGGTATGCTCTGTAGCCTTCCTTGGCATAGTCCCTCCTTGAACTCGTTAGCCTCCATGCCGCTAATCCTGATGCGGCTACACCAGTATCATAGCACGATTAGCCTGCCTGTGGTTTCCTTAGGTTAGAAATCGTCAGGTGGGTCGTAGTAGATGTCGTTGTAGCAGATTATCTCTGTCAAGTCTTTCAATTGGTACCTATCTTATCGGCGGGCACCTGAAAACCGAAACTCTTCTTGGTGCTTAAAATAAATCGGCCCCTGGATCGATAAGATTTCGGCTTTAAAGTCGCAGCTCTTTAGCGTAATGTCGCTGCGCGAATTCTCGCAGTTTAACAAAATGGCCATTGCTCAAGAAGCCGCCACGGCTAGCGCTCAGCGGCGAAGGGTGGCAAGAGCTAAGAACGCGATACAAAAGTGGGGATCTCTAGGTCCTTTGCCATATTTTGAGCGTGCCGCCCCCACAGCAACCAAAGCACTGGGCGCCGGTCATTTTGCGCGCGCGATCGATTCCAACGCTGTAAAAGTGTGCCGACGAATTCTTCCCAGCCGCAGTTTTTGTGTGCGGCAGGTTTGCCGACTATGGTGGTGAGGGCGGTATTTAGCAGGAGGATTCCTTGTTCCGCCCAGGGCGCCAAATCGCCGTCACTAACCGCACAAGCCCCTAACTGCTCTTTGACCGCACGGATAATGTTCTGTAACGAGCCGGGCAGCGGTCGAGTTCCTTTGGGGACAGAGAAGGCAAGCCCGCAAGCATGTTGAGGGTTGGGATAGGGGTCTTGCCCCAGAACAACCGCCATTGTCTCGTCTACACCTGTAAGCTCCAGGGCACGCAAAACTTGGCTGGGGGTAGGACATAGACGATCTTTGTTGTCGGCGATGAGTTTGCGTAGGTTCTGTGCCAGCGTCGTTGTGGGGAAATCTTCCCAAAGCGTAGACCAGGAGATATGGGCCCAGCCTCGTGGAGTTGATCCAGCCTGCGAACGGGGAGGTTGATAGGGCTTATCGTCTTTTTCAGCCGCAGCTTTGTCCATCCCTTTCTAGGATTGTAGTATGCCACAGATTATGACCAATTTTGTATGAAGGAAGGCGCCGATTGCTGATGGAGTGCGCTATAATTTGTGCAAGGTCTATCGTTTGACGATTCCCGGGGCCGATAGCTCAGTTGGTAGAGCACGCGACTGAAGATCGTGGTGTCGCTGGTTCGATTCCAGCTCGGCCCACCTTTCTGCAGTTTCAATGGGCTATGTTCTCGGACGGGGACGAAAAGTAANACTACTCNCNTGNTCACCNTGGATTATCTGACTCTGANAGCGAAGCAAAGTAGTATAGTGAACATTAANGTTGCGATTTACTACTATAAACACGTAGTGACAGCGATGAGGACTGGAGTGACAGTGATGAGGCTTAGAGTGACAGTGATGAGGCTGAGAGATCTAAAGCAGGCGCCGGGCAGCTTTACTGAAGCGACTCCGTCTTTATCCGACAGGTGATCATCTTTGAACAAATCCCATAACACAATCAGCTCAAACACAAAAGAAGTGGTAACTAAAGAGGTCGTTGCTAGCGCCAACGTTTTGACCGCCGCACGACCCGCGCTAAGAGACGGTCTCATCAAGCTCTTGGCTAAATATGCTCCTGGGATCGGCCCAGCGAAAGCGCAAAAGCTGGTGGACGAAGAGGGCACCGCTACGGCCATCGCCGCGCTACGTGAGCATATCCCCCGAAGCGCGCAACACGACGTACCGCTGGAGGACCTAGCCGAGCTCTACGGTCTAGGCCTCACCGATAGCGTCATCAAAAGCGCCGCTTTGACCCTCGGCCCCGATTGTATTTTAGCGGTCGTGCGCACTGACCCCTACAAGCTTTGCAAACTGCCGCGCGTAGGATTCTTGACCGCCGACAAGATTGCGCGCAACGCCGGCTTGCGCAAAGATAGCCCCGAGCGCATCCGCGCAGGCATTTTTTATGCTCTAGAGACCGCTTTAAACGAGGGTCTGCGCGCAATCGGCGGGCACGACACCGGTGGCCACACGCACCTCCCCTACAACACTTTAACCAAAGAAGCAAGTAAGCTTTTGGGGCTCGACGCAGGCAGCGAAGATCTGGTGGCAGAGCAAGTACGCAAACTCCTCGAAGACGGCGAATTAGTCGCCGAGATTGATCCTGAGCGACCAGAAGAGTGGTATATCTATTTGCCGCGCCTGTCGTCGCTAGAAAGTCGGGTGGCAAAGCTTTTAGCTAAGCTTGCTGCTGCCCCAAGGGATAAACTACCAGAAGTTGCAGCAGTTTTAAGTGGCAATGGGGCCGAACAGCTCACTGCCAAGCAACGGACAGCGATTAAAATGGCGCTCGCTTGCCCGCTGTCCGTTCTCACTGGCGGCCCCGGAACCGGCAAAACCACCGCGATCCGCGCGCTTTGCCGGGCTTTCCGCCACATTGATGCTAGCTTCGCCCTTTGTGCACCCACCGGGAAGGCTGCGAAGCGTCTTGCTGAAGCCACCGGCGAGGACGCCAAGACCATTCACCGTCTGCTCGAATGGAAAGGTTACGAAAAGCCTAAGTACAACGAACGCAATCGTTTAGAGATTGATTATCTAGTGGTCGATGAGGCTTCGATGATCGATTTGTACATTGCCAATACGCTTTTTAGCGCAATCAACCCAGCGCGCACCAAAGTTTTGTTGGTGGGCGACCCTGATCAGCTGCCGCCGGTTGGGCCCGGTAACTTTCTGCGCGACATAATCAACACCAAACAAGTGCCAGTAGTAGAGCTTGACCTTGTCTTTCGCCAAGCAGCGCGCTCACTCTTGCGTCAGGCGTCTTGGCGGGTTCGGCAGGGGCTACCGCCCTACATGTCTAAGACCGAATTGGCGAAGGGGGAAGCGGGAATCGATCCTGAAGATGTCGTAGAAGACTTTTACTTCATCGAGCGCCGCAAGAATGAAGAAATATTGGAGTTGGTACTCGATTTGGCAACAACAAGAATCCCGCGCTACATGAAATGCGACCCGTTGCTTGACGTGCAGATCGTGGTGCCGCAGCGCACAACAAAAATTGGCGGCACTGAAATCAACCTCCAAGTACAAAAACGCCTCAATCCCAACGGCGAGCGCCTTCCTATCAACGGTTTTCGTGTTGGGGACAAGCTACTCAACAAGCGCAACAATTACGAGCTAGGCCTAATGAACGGCGAAACGGTCATTATCAAGGCGAAGATCGTCGATGATCAGGGTCGCCCAGCCGTTTTGCTGGAGACTGTCGATGGGGAAATCGTCGAGGCACCCCTACCTAGCCTGAAAACATTCGCCCTGGGATACGCAGTTACCTGTCACTCGATGCAGGGCTCGGAGAGCCGTGCAGTGATTGTGCCGATTAGCACAGCCTACTTTAGCATGCTTTCGCGTCCCCTACTCTACACCGCCATTACTCGTGCCAAGGACCTTTGTGTGTTGGTGGGGCAAAAGCGGGCGACCATCATGGCTATTCGCAACCAGGGCGATTATACTCGCCATTCGCGTTTGGGTATAAAGTTCGCCGCCGAACTTGCTGCTTTACAAGAATCTGTATAAAGACCATTTAAGCAAGCGCGATCGCTAACCCCATGTAAGTTCTGCCGGCGCTAGGTAGAGGGTTGTTTGCGGATCCAGCGGTCCTGCGGGGCATGTGACCAGAACTGTCTGTGGGCAACCACAGATCCCGGCTTCTATTGAGTCTGTCGTGTCACAGATGAGGCAGTTTTCGAAGCGGCTTCATACAGGCACCTTTCAGAACGGTTTTGTATCGACAACTTTCGGAACGGCTTCGCACAGAAAGATTTCGGAACGACTGCGCAGGGAGAGGGAAGTATAGGAATTGGTGATATTTGGCACCGACAGAAAAAGAAGCTGTGCCCCTCTACCCCTCCTTCTTGGACAAATCGTCGAATGCGCAGATAGATAGCTCACCCACACTTTTAGGGAACTCTACTAGCTCTCGCAGAAAGACCACCTTTTGAGATCGCAAAGGGCGTTTTGTGGACTCTCACTGTTGGCAAGAGTCAAGTTAAAGTTAAATGATCGTTGGCGGCGACGGCATGGAGTTCGATTTGCGGTGGGTGGATCGTTGTTCCCGACCTTGGTCAGAAAAGCAAACATCGCTGTGGTATACTGAGGACGAGAATGGGTTTTACGCTTGGTCGAAAAGAGTTTTCGGGGCGCCTTGTCAAGATGGCGGCGGGCAACGATGCTTACCAGCAAGCCGACACTAAAGCTAGCGCCCCGGCTACAAACATCTTTCTGCGCAACGATCTCGCTCCTGCCGATGCCTTGTGCGATTTCGAAAAGCGTGTTTGTGTGCCAGCCTTCTTGCCAGTGATTGACGAAGAGAGAGATAAAACGCTGAAAAACTTCGACGATCTTATGGATGCGGCCAACGGTAAAGGTCGCATAGCGATCCACGCGTCTTTTCCTTTTTCCTTATCGCGCGAAAAGAGAATTGATCCGCGCCATAGGTATTTCAGCAGCGTGGGTTTAGAGTACGAAGTCGACAAAGATAGCATTTGCACATGGCACTACAACGAGCTATTGAAGTCAAAACTACGGCTCTATTTTGACTCGGTGTATCGCGATCAACGGGATGGGCAACTAAAGCCTACCCAAGCGTGCGTAGTTTTATGGGTAGAGCTGGACGTAATACACAACTTAGAGTACCCCCTGTGGGTTTTTGCCGTCGACGTCGCGTATCATCCATTCGGAGAGAATGCCGCGGTTGATTTGCGCTACGCCATCCTGCCATCGCCAGAACTGATTAGGCATCGTATCACAGAGGCTATTGCGGGCAGGCTCCCGGACTGCAACCAGTGTAAGGTTCCAATCACGGCCATACTACGCGGGGCTGCTCACATTGCTCCTTATTTACACTACGCGTTCACTAAAGGAGCCGAGAAGCCGATCAGCCAGGCGATTCGCGACCATATAACGAAGGAGATCGACGCGACTAAGAACCTTCTGCAAGCGCATGGACGTGTCTTGCCGGACAAAGAGCTATTCGCCATCGAGACCCGCGGCTGCATCAACAAAACGAGATATGCAATCCCTGTCGACAAGTTGCCTTTCGAGGCGCAGCTTTTGGTCAGTCAGATATTTACTCAATCAATTCCTAGCAGCGAGGTCCTTGATGATCGTTTTTTGAGGCCCATTCATGCAAAAATGAAATGGTTTGTCCCTAAATCACTGTCGCAACCCAATTCGTCGCAACAAGAAGATCGGGCGTGGGAATCGTATCTTGCACAGGGCGAACTTACCGGCTACATGAATGTGCGCGCTCCCAATGAACAATGGACTTATTGGATGAGCCGCAGGCAAAGACCGCTCAGCCACAATAGTTTTATCACGAGCACCAATGATTGGCTGTATTACTGCTTTCATATTTTACGCCGAGGAGTCGATATATGGCCAGAAGGACAGTCGCTAATCAGCAACAAGCCCACGCAAAAAGGGGAGTGGATAGGGAAACTACATCAGCGCCTAACTAGCCGTGTTTTGCAAGCTCTTTCCGACGTCAACATTCCAATACAGATCAAATCCTTGTTGTTGGCGATGGTAAGAANGAACACGAAAGGCAGGGGGATCTAAGGTACATACCGTTGTTATTGAGCGTCGACAAAGATAGGTATGCAATGCTGTTAGAAGATAAAGACAAATACCTGAATACATCTGGCTCGTCGTTCGCACATTGCGACCGCAACCGATCTCTACTTGCTTGTCGGGACGAAAGTTTCTTCGGCGAGATACCGGTGATCACTTTTGGCTCAAAATTACTCCCGCGCCGCTTTGATTGCATGCTTGGCTGGCGCAGCATCTTTGGCAACCATCCATACATGTTATTGAGTCAACTGGGTGTGTCGAACAGCAAAGAGAAAGACTCGCAAACGAAAACACGCGCCCTTAGTTTTTGGCGCAAACTAAGGGCGCGTGGCAAACCCCTGAGAATCTAAAGGAATTTCAGTCTAACAGCGATGCATATCATTCTCTATGCTTTTAGTAGGGGGAGGTGCGCGCTGCGAACATAATCGGTACTATCGCAAGCGCAATCAGCATAATGTAGACGACCAGCCAGTCGTCAGCGGGGGATCCGTCCTAACCGGTCTTAAGGCCGCCACGCTAACACTATCGAGAGCGAGGCTCTGGGAGGAGTTGTCCGGCGATAGATGGAGTTTGATGTACAAGACCATCCCGCGCCCGCCAGCGCCCTTGCGACCTTGGTGCGCCATGACAGGCATCAGTTGCCGTTGCTTAGCGGGTACCCGAACCATTACCTCATATTGTCCCGCGGATTTTCTGACCTTAGCGGCCCTTGACATTACCGCCTTCTTGGCGATGCGAGCAAGGGCCATCCGATCTACGAGCAGTGCTCTAGCGGGCGGTGCACCCGTTGGCCTGGGTTGTTGGGCAGCTGGTGTTTGTGGCTTATCGCAGTTCTGCTTGGCGGTGTTTTTGGCAACACATGTATTGGAGAAGAGTCGATCATATAGCTGCTTGCAGTTCAACGGCTGTAGCTGACGCGCCACCGTCGGGCGAACAGGGCGCGGGTATTGCTCGACAAGCACTACTCTGAGCGCGTTAGTGAGCGCTGAGCTAATCCCCGGATCTTTACAGCCGTCGTCATTCGCTTACTCAGCAAAAACGAGCGCCAATCTAGTGCCCCGCTTTTTGCTTACAATACCTGATTCTCGAAACGACGCGCGATCTGCCAGCGCCGGCGCCGCGAGAATAAAGCGGTTTACAAGTGCAGCCGCTTGCTCGCGCACAACAGGGTCTTTGAGGAGCTGGTCATCTAGCCGATTGCCTGCTACCGCCTGGTTATTTAGCCGATTGCCCTTATCTAGCCGATTATCTGCTACTGCCGCGCTAGCAGTTAGGCTCAATAGAGCCAGACTGGAGACTAGTACCGCTAAAAAGCGCAAGACAAAGGTTCTATGGAGTGTGATGTTAGTCATGATCCCTCCCCCTTTCCCTNCNTTTTTCTTCTTTTCCTCCTCTTTGAGGGTTGACACTCCCACGGCTAAAGCCGGTGGGATTCTTGGTTCAACGAGGACAGCCTGCAATGGGCAGGTCTTACGCCCTCTCCCCAAGCGTTTAGCGTCTCCGTGTGCCCCACGGCGACGGGAATCTTGCGGATTCCTTCGGCCCGGATGTTTTGAGCCGCGTTCAGGTCCCGGTCATGCACCGCCCCACACTCGCAGGTCCAAACCCTCTCCGAAAGGGTGAGGGCGGTGTTGATTGCCCCGCACTCCCGGCACAGCCTGCTGCTGGGGAAGTAGCGGTCAATCACCGCCAGGTGCTTCCTATACCAGATGCTCTTGTACTCCAACTGCCGCCTAAACTCACCCAGGGCCGCATCCAGAACCGAGAGGGAAAGCTTGGTTTTCGCCATCCCCTTCAAGTTCAAGTCCTCGATGCACAGCCCGTCGTATTTTTGGACGAGTCCGGTGGTCAACTTGTGCAGCCAGTCCTGCCGCTGGTTACGAATCCTGGCATGTACCCTGTTCAGCCGATGCCTGGCTTTGTCACGGTTTTTGCTCCCTTTCTGCTTCCTGGAAAGCTCTCGTTGCGCCCTGCGAAGTTTGCTCAGTCCTTTGCGATAGAACTTCGGAGGTGCAATGCGNGTTCCGTCGCTCATTACCGCAAAATCTTTCAGCCCGAGGTCAATTCCCACCACCCGCTCAGGGTGGGCGGGGAGCAGGGGTACGTCGGGCATCTCGAACTCGGCGGTCAGGCTGACGTGCCAGTGACCCTCGCCGTCTCGCTTCAGGGCGGTGAGTTCGGCGGCTTGCTGGTTGTAGGTCAACCACTTCCCGGTGGCCGCATACGCCTCCTTACGCCGTGCAAGGCCCCAGTTCCACACGAACCGCCTGGCCCCCGCCATCCGCAACAACGCCTCAGCTTGAGCGCGGGTGGGTTCCATGCGGAAGCGGTAGACCTTTCGGTGTACGGCCATTACTACCACAGTATAGTACACCTGCCGCTCACCATGCTATGTTCCCCTGGCGGGGCACGTGGGGGAGTCCATGTATCCCACCCCTGAAGGGGATGGGTTTTATAGCTCCCCCACACCCCCTCTTTTCTATAACCAACAGCTGACCGCGCCAAAGACTGCGGCACGGTTGTGGGCGTGCGTCGCAAAGGCACGGGGCCTGTGCCGGAATAGCACTGGGATATTAGCAAGATTAGCGTTGACAAGATTAAGATGAAAACCTTTGGCGTCGCTTCACTGCCTTGATAATGGTAAGGGAGGATCACCATTTGTATGGACATACCCATGGTGTTAGAAATGGCGGCAATCGATGTAGCAGGATTTTCTGGGCCAAAGCTATACGCTCTAGCAGCGGGTTTATATCTTTTGTTTGTATTTAGTGCTTATGTTTTGAGCACCCAACTTTTAACTAAGAAGCTGAATGCATTGTGGTTCTTGCTCGGGCCGCTCAGTCTTCTGGTTTTGGCGCTACGCGTGGTAAGAGAAAACGGTGGAGGAGAGGGCGGTAAAGAAAAGAAGAACTTACCGGGTTATACTGCCCCCAGCCATAGCGCGCACGAGTATATTGAGGAAAGCGAAGACATCAACAAGATTGGCTTGGCGCCGGTTGATGATCATGTATTGCATGAGGCGGGCGCCGGGGTTGGGGTGGGCACTACAGACAGTTCTAATCCTACTGATGCTGGTGTTGTGCTAACGGAATCAAGCGCAACACCTCTAACAAACTCACATTCTGAGAATATGGTGCAATACGAAACTCAGCCGCTACAAGACAAGAGTGATGCAGACCACCAATCGCTCTCTGAGGTTGGTCCGGGCACAACGCTCGCCGAAGAAGGGCCGGCAGCAAGCGGACTTTCGTCTGTGGAGGCATCGGCAAATGAACATCGGAGCGGCGAGAATATGGGTGCCCATGCCGCCACTACAACCACCGATGCGGTAGAGATGCTGAGTTTGGCGCCCCAGCACCTTGTCGATCGTCAGGAGGTCTTTGCCGCCCCCACCATCGTACCGGAGACCCTTTATGATATCCCGGCAAATCCACAACGTGTCCGTGTGACTTGCGTAGCCTGCGGAACTAAAACGCTTCACGGTGAGGATGGGCGCTGTAAGCGCTGCGGCTTGCTGTCCACAATGCTTGCTGATCGCTGGGGGCTTGAAATCACCGAGCAAGACCGGGCTACTATCAATTCGCTCAACTCCGCTTTGGTGGCAGTCCGGTTTAGAGTCTTGCGCAACCTTTGCGAGGCCTGTGGGTCGCCCCTTGCCAAAGACTCTTCCGGAGCTTGCGTTATTTGCAAGGCTCGCAGCCACAACGTGGCCTAGTGCATGCTGTCCGCCCTCATAACGCTGCTCCGCAGCTATACAGTTGGAGATAGCTCAGACGCAAGCCAATTTTCGTCGTCCCCGGAGCGGATTGCCACCAGGGTTGGTTTAGCGCACCAGGGGATGCTCTCGCGCTCCCAAGCCAAAAGCCTTTGTGTGATAAGCGCATCTTCCCAGGAAGGTTGCGCGAAGATCATAAAAGATAGTTGCTGCGCTGTCTCGCGGCGCTCAGTAGCGAAGCGGAGGGCGCTGGAAAGCCAGGTGCGCGTCTGTTCGATTTTGGCGCCCCTTTCATCGAGGCGCTCAACTTCGTCTGCGCGATCGGCGGCTGCCCCTGCCCGTTCTGCGCCAAAAGAGCGGCCACAAACGGAGTAATAGGCGGCAACTGTTGCCGAAACATCCGGGACGACCAGTGGCCTGGCGGGGAGTATTGCAAGCGCTTCCATTGGCAGAGACCGCGCCAATATATGTGTCGGGAGCCCACCTACGTCGATTTCTGTGCTTGCCTTGTTACGATTACGCGTGACGGCCTTAGCCTTAATGAGCTCCGAAAGTTGCGTAAGCACATTTCTTGTGCGGAGCAGCGTAACGCTGTCGATGCTGCTATCGGCAGCCAACTCTTTGAGACGGGCAACCACTAACGCTGCGCTGTCGGCAAGCTCGACCAGGGAAAGCTGTTGACGCGAGGCAGCTGCGATGTTGCGCTCGATAAGGTCGAGGATCGCATGGATGGCCGCTGTCTCTGCCAACTTGTCTTGAATGCGGCGACTGTAGGGAAGAAGTGATAGGGCGCCGTCGATTGCTTGGAGCGGCGGTTCGGCAACTGCTAAACAGAGCAAGGCAAGCGGCAGGAGGTTGTTTTGCGGAATGTAGAAGGCTTGATGCGTATCGTCGAAGTTGATCGCCCCACAGCGACGAAGGTCGCGTAGTTCGGCGCGCAGATCGGTTAATGACTCACTGG
>Ga0065723_100520_pt1 | contig 18735 bp, 15 predicted proteins | sample TheenrcuSG05Z960_FD_59110 | JGI IMG/M metagenome (GOLD analysis project Ga0065723, IMG submission 59110) | Thermophilic enrichment culture from UC Davis - Sample SG0.5Z960 | ecosystem: Engineered > Solid waste > Grass > Composting > Bioreactor | place: USA: University of California, Davis
GCCGAACAGACGACGGGTCGAGTGCTTCGTCGAAAAAGACGGCCACGCTCAGGCTGTCGCGCACGGCCACAATGCGCACGACAGGCGGCGCCAGATCGGGTTCGTAGCGGCTGTTACGGCGTCCGGGTGTGGCGCCCAGCGAATCGACGCAAACAGCCCAGTTGGCACGGAGCCACGTGGGGAGGTCGGGATCCCGGCGCTCCAGCGAACGGCCACTCTGTCCCATGGACGCGTCGTACCGGAGCGAGTCGAGGCGCAGGCCGTCGCTGCGCTTCAGTACGACGGCATCCCCGTCGTTGTTGAGCGGCGACCAGGCGCTCGGCTGCAGGAGTACGGGAACTTCGCCGAAGGCGCTTCGCAAGGCGGCCGTGTCTTCGGCCAGCACGACATAAGCGCCGGGACCGATCAGAAAGACGCGTTCGGTCAGCGGTTGTGGCTCCGACCGGGCATCGTGCCAGTGGATTTCGCGGAGATCCAGCGCATGGGCTGAGCGATTGTAGAGTTCAACAAACTCAAGCCCGGGCTGTGCGGGCGCGTAGAGCACTTCATTGATGATCAGATCGCCCGGATTGGCCGGTTCGGGATCCCCCGGAAACGTAAACGTACGCGCTACGGCCGGCATCACATTGCCCACCGTATCGGCCACAGCTTCGATACGGAGCGTGTAGGTGGTCTGAGGCGTCATGGGAGCGGCCAGCAGCAGCGTAAAGTCGGTTCGAGGCGGAGCCGGACAGTCCTGCACCTGCCAGACGGCCGGCCCTTCCTGCAGGCGGTAGGCGGATGGATCGCAACCCGTCGCCGGCTCATCGAAGCGCACGCCGAGCTTTCGACTGTCGATGGGGTAGAGGTCGACCAGGCGTGGTGGAAGCGTATCGATTACGACAGGAAGCGCCAGCACCGTGTCGCGCAACAGGTTGCCGGCCGGATCGCGCAGGCCGCGGATGTACAGCCGATAGGATCCAGAGGGAGGAATGCGGGCGTAGTGCAGGCGAGCGGTCTGGCCGGAAGCATCCCAGCGCACGTTGTCAGGGATTCCGGAGAACGTCGGGGCCTCTACGTAGAACGCGTCAGATGGCGTACGGGTGGTGTCGATGGGCTCGGAAAAGTCTACCAGGAAGGCACGCAGGCGCTGGCGATAGACGGCGCCGGTAACCTCAGGGGGTGTGCGGTCGGGGCGTTCGGCCTCGCCAGCTACGAGCAGGTCGTCGAAGGCATAGCTGCGGCCGGTGGTGGCCGTATGCTTGACCCAGAGGCCGAAGTAGCGGCTTTGCCAGTAGGTGGCATCACGGGCTTCCAGGAGCAGCCGGCCTCCCAGAAAGACGCTCCAGTGGCCGGTTTCGGTGCGCAATACTTTCAGCGTGAGTGTCTGCGTCGGCTCGGTCAGGACCGGATCGCTGCGGCCGAGCAGAATGCGCCGGGTGGCCGGATCACCGTCCTGTCGGTAGAGGCGCACTTCGTCGCTGTTGTTCGTACCCAGTTGCAGGAAGTAGCCATGGACAGGGCCTTTCAGGTCGGCGGTATCGGCCATCAGGTAGAGGCGAATGCCGTTGAAGTTGCTCAGGTTGACCTGTTCGTAGCTTACGGTGAACTGCCAGAGGCCCCAGGAAACGGAGGAGGAGGTGGCGAGAAAGAGCGTATCGGATCGGAGTGGGCCGTCGGTGCGCAGGCGGGGGTTACCGTTGAGTGTGTCGATGGTCCAGTAGTCGGTGGTGCCCCGCCAGGCGGGGTTTTCGGTAAAGTTGCCGTCGCTAAAGGTTTCCAGAAGCTGGGCCTGCAGGGGAAGGGGAAGCAGCAGGAGCCAGAGGAAGCGGTGCATGGCCGCCGAGATCCGTTATTGCAACACTAAACAACCCCGAAACGTTTGCGAAGAACCCACTCGATCGTAAGGAGCAAAATAATCAGTGCAAGCGGCGGCCACGTCATCCGCGGGCGCCATTCTGCCTGCACCAGTGTCTCCGATGGCGTAAGCAAGCCGGCCTGCTGGAGCGTCGTTGCCAGCGTCGGAGCTTCCGAAAGGGGCAGGAAGCGTCCGCCGGTGCGGCCGGCAAGCTGTCGAAGCAGGTTCCAGTCGGCCCAGGGGGTTTTGTACTCAAGCGTGGTGGCACCGACGGCAAAGTAGCCGCTGTCGCGGCCGAGCAGTTCCGTTCCGCGCCATGCTTCGCCCCGGTAGCGGTAGAGGCCCTGGGGCAGGTTATCGATTTCCAGGCGGTAACGGCCGTTGCCGGTCGGCTCCATGCGGAACGGATAGCGGGTGCTGTCGGCGTCCCACACCTCGACGGTAACCGTCGCGTCGCTGACGGGGGCCAGGCGTTCGTCGTACACTTCGCCCAGGAGCCGAACCGGTTCGTCCTCGCCAAACGTGTCGCGTTCCGGGCGGATGCGCACCTGCTGGTTTTCGCTCGGCGCGGTCAGCCATTGCATCAGATTGTTCAGCAGCGTCTCCCAGAAGGTTCGCAGCTCGTCGAACGTTTCGGGCAGGCTGCTCCAACGCCAGGTGCCGCTGCCCAGGAGCGCGGCGCGGCGATGCCCGCCCCGTTCCTGAACGACGAGCAACGGGGTAGGGGAGGCGCCGTCGGTCGACCGGGCGACGGCCAGCAGACGCGCGTCCGGGGCCACCGTCCAGGTGGAAAGTGTGGTGCGAAGCGGAGGAAGCTGTTCCAGTGCATCGGGGATGCCACCGGGAAGATCAAAGACGGCATGCGTGCGAGCTTCCGGGCGAAGCTGGAAGGTCACGTCAACGTAGCCGGGAAGAATCTGATCGGGGCGGGCCGGAAGTACCTCGGCCAGGGCGCTCAGGCGACGGAGATCCGTCTGGGGGCTGAGCAGAAAGAGGAGCGGGACGCGCTCGGCGGCGGCCGCGATTCGTTTCAGGTCGGCCATGCCAGCCGTGCGTCCGGGGTAGCCGGCTAGGATGATCAGGTCGAAGGCTTCGAGCGTGTCAGGTAGCGGGCCGCCGTAGAACCGTCGGTTGTCGCGCTGCACGCGTGTGGTTACCTCCAGGTCGGCGTTCTGAGCGAGGAGCCGCTGGAGGTTGGCCAGATCGGGTTCGGGGGCGGCGCCGAGCAGCAGGATGCGGCGGCGGCGTTCGAGCACGCGAACGACGGTGCTTTCTCCGTTATTGCTATTCAGAAACTCTTCAGAAACCGGATCCACATACACGCGCAGCCGATGCAGACCCGGCTGCTGCGGTTCGTAGGTGAAGGTGACGGTCGCCTGCTCTTCCTGTGCGCTGAAGGTGTGTCGCCGGCGTTCGATTTCGCGTCCGTCCACTTCCAGCCTGATTGTTACTTCCGCACCGGCAAACCCCCGGGCCTGCAGGTGGGCCACGACCGGAAGCCGCGTCCGGGTGTAGGCCAGCGTGTTCGTTTCGAGGCGGTCGATCCAGATGTCGCGGGGACGGGCGGTATCGCCCACGGCAACGGTGAAAATGGGGATACCCAGGCGCTCGGCGCTGTGCAGGGGCGACGGACCGGTGTTGAACTGGCCGTCCGAGATCAGCACGATGGCCCGCAGACGGGGATGGCGCTGCTGAACTTCGAGAATGGCCTGATTCAGATCGGTACGGGTACGTCGAAACCGAAGCGAATCCGCCAGCAGACGGAGGTTGTCGGGAAGTGGATGGAGCGTTGCGCCAAAGCTGTAGGAATGCAGATGAGTCTTTTGCAACGCATCCCACGGGAGGGTTTGTTGCAGGCGTCGAGCCAGTTGCTGGCTGCTGTCGCGGGCGGCCAGCGGCATACTGGCACTATCGTCGATCAGCAGGGCCAGTTCAGGCGGAGTCTGCCGTCGCTCGGTACGTACCAGCAGGGGGTCGGCCAGCAGGGTGAGCACGAGGCCCAGGATGGTGCTCCGGAGCAGTGTCAGCAGCAGACGCTGGCGCCGGGTCAGGGTGTGCGTGCGGCGGTAGGTCCAGACGGCGAACGCAACCGTCAGGCTCAGCAGCAGAACGTACAGGAATGGCGGCCAGGCGAGCTGCAGCATGCGCAATTGCTGTTATTGTAACACAAAAAAACCGGGAAGCAAAAGATCAACCCTAGAAATCCTCAGAGGATTCTCAAAACCACCATCCATCCACACCGGAAGATCCGAACGATGCTCGGCCAGCAACTGTCGGCAGGCACCACAGGGCGTACCCCGACTATCGTTCACACACGACAGAAAAAGTGCGCGCCACGACGAAGGCACCAGACCATAACTGATGGCCGTACCCAGCGCATTGCGTTCGGCACAGAGTGTTCGTGTCCAGTCCGGATGCTCGACGTTGACGCCCGGAATACAACGACCATCCTCAAGCTGGAGCAGACAGCCCACCGGAAACCGTGAGTACGGCGCCAGCGCACGGGCTGCCACCTCTCGAGCCAGCTGAATGCCCTCAAGCGAGCCTTCAGGCATCTGATCAAGAAAAGGAGCAAGCGATTCTCGGGGTATCGGCAACCCTGAAGGTTGAGACGCAAATAAATCTGACGATACGTCCTGCAGCGATAATTTCAGCTCCTCCAGAAAAGCCCGCGTTCCCGCGTCCGGTGACTGCGAAAAGGCTACAGCCACCACATCACGGCGATTCAGCGCCACAGCGGTCGTCCAGGCATTCTGCAGCGGTGGAATCGTCAGCGAAAACGACGCGCTTTCGACGCGCACCCCCGGAATCCAGGAGCCGTCCGAAAGCAACAGCACCACGGCTTCCGGATGTTTCGAATAGGGCACATAGGCCCGATGGCGTACCTCTCGCAGCAGCTTCCGGAGTTGCTCACGTACGTCTGTCACGGCAGGATCGTGGATCATTTATGAAGCACAGGACATATCCGGAGCGATTGCATAAGTTTCGCCGGATCTCTGGTCGCCAACGGAAAAAGCCGTGCTCCGAAGCCTGTATTTCGAGCTTTTTGTTGCGCTGCGCTACCTGCGCGGAGCGCAGGGACGTGAGGAAGGCCGCCGGTTTCTGCGGTTCATCACCTACATCGCCATCGGGGGTGTGACCGTCGGCGTGGCGGCCCTGCTGCTGGCGCTTTCCATCGTACACGGCTTCAGCCGGGAAATCGAGGCCAAGATCACCGGCTTCGGCGCCCACATTCAGGTAGAAAACCTGCGCGACGCCCCCCTTTCCGATGCGGCCTGGATGGAAGCCGCCCTGCAACACATGCCCGGCGTGGTCTCCGTCCGCCCGGTCATCCAGGAGTTCGTCCTGATCCGACGGGGCCGCCGCGAAGTGGACGGCGTCGCTCTGTGGGGAAGCCCGAGGCTTCCGGAATACCTGCAGCAGCACCTGGTGGCGGGTACGGCGCAGTTTACCCTGGACAGTCTCGGCCGCCCCGGTCTTATCGTCGGCCGCCAGCTGGCCGAGCAACTCGGGTTGCGCGTGGGCGATCCGGTCACCCTTTTTTCCATGCGCCACCTGCCATCTTCCGCCCGGCCTCGCGTACGCGTCCGCCAGTTCTACGTGGCCGGCCTGTACGAAACGCTCCTGGCCGATTTCGACCGGCTCTACGTCTTCACTTCTCTGGACGCCGCCCGGACCCTGCTGGAATACGGACCGGATGAGGTCACGCGCTTCGACCTCACGCTGCAGAACGTGCAGGAAGCCCCACACCTTGCCCGACAGATCGAGGATCACTTCGGTCTGCCGGTCATCGCCCGCACCATCTATGAGGTTTTTCGCAATCTCTTTGCCTGGGTTCGCCTGCAGGAGAGTATCATTCCGCTGGTGATCAGTATCATCGTAATCGTCGCCGCCTTCAACATGCTGGCCACACTGCTCATGGTCATTCTGGAGAAAGCCCGCGAAATCGGCATTCTGGCCAGCATGGGGGCATCTCGGCGAAGGCTTCAGCGAATGTACCTGATCCTCGGACTGCTGACCGGACTGGTGGGAACCGCCCTGGGTGAGCTGCTGGCACTCAGTCTGGCGCTCCTGCAACAGCGGTTCGGGCTCATTCCGCTGCCCGCCGAGGCCTATTATATGCGAACGGCACCGATTGCGCTGCAGACCTTAGATTTTATTCTGGTTGCTGTCGTGACGGTGGGGCTCTGCGGACTGGCCTCGCTGATACCGGCCCGCATTGCCGCCCGGCTGCATCCGATTCAGGTGATTCGTTTCCACTGAACAGACCATGAGCGACACGCCACAGGTTCGCCTGCGAGTCCTGCTTTTCAGCACGTTACGGGAGCGTCTGGGACGCCGTGAACTGGAAGTGTCCGTTCCGGCCCCGGCTACCGGACGTCGGCTGCTGGACCAGCTGGCCGCACAGTATCCGGCCATTGCCGCTTATCGGCCGGTGATCCGCCTGGCCGTCAACCAGGAGTACGTCCCGGAATCCGTCGAACTCCATGAAAACGACGAGATCGCCCTGATCACGCCGGTCAGCGGAGGATAAATTCGGTGCACTACAACCTTCAGAAAACAGGACGGTCATGGAATTTCGCTCACCTACGGTCTGGCTCCGGCTAATGCACGAGGCGCTGCCGGTCGCCGAAGCCGTGTCGTTTCTTCAGACGCCCGAAGCAGGCGGTCTGGCGCTGTTTCTGGGCACCACGCGCCGCTGGACCGACGACCGGGAGACGCTCTCGCTGTTCTACGAAGCCTATGAGCCCATGGCGCTGGCCGAAATGGGACGGCTCTCGGACGAAGCGCTCCGCCGCTGGCCCGTCCGTCGGCTCTGCCTGTGGCATCGACTGGNCGACGTACCGGCCGGCGANATCAGCGTGCTGGTGGGCGTGGCCACGCCACATCGGGCCGAGGCGTTCGAAGCCTGCCGTTTTCTGATCGATACGCTCAAGCGTCAGGTGCCCATCTGGAAGCGCGAAACGCTCTCGGACGGGCAGCGCGTATGGGTCGAGGAAGGCATTCCGGAATCGAAGTCACGCTGAAAGTCATGCAGGTCGCCTACGTGCAGTACAATCCGGCCTACCTCAACGTCGAGCAGAACCTGAAGCAGGTTGAAGCACTGCTTGAAGGCATCGAAGCCGACCTGATCGTGCTGCCCGAGCTATTTGCCAGCGGGTATTTTTTCAGATCACATGCCGATCTGGAGGCCGTTGCCGAGCCGATCCCGGACGGCCCCACCACGCAGTGGATGATCGACCGGTGTCGACAGACGGGCGCCGTTCTGGTCGGCGGCCTGCCCGAACGCGACGGCGACCGGTTTTACAACAGCGCGGTCGTGGTGGGCCCCGAGGGCCTGATCGGCCGCTATCGCAAAGTCCATCTCTTCTACGAAGAAAAGCTGCATTTCAGCCCGGGCGACCTGGGATTCCAGGTCTTCGAGGTGGCCGATCGGGATGGCCAGCCCTACCGACTGGGCGTCATGATCTGCTTCGACTGGTATTTCCCGGAGGCGGCCCGCACGCTGGCGCTTCAGGGCGCCGACGTAATCGCGCATCCGTCCAACCTGGTGCGTCCGGACTGCCCCCGCGCCATGCCCATCCGNGCCCTGGAAAATCATGTGTTTACNATCACGGCCAACCGGTACGGCACCGAGTCCAACGGGCGCCAAACGCTTCGCTTCATCGGACGCAGCCTGATCTGCGATCCGGCGGGCCGGGTGCTTCAGGAGGCTCCACCCGAGGGCGACCAGGTGGGCCTTGCCGAAATCGAACCGCAGGAGGCCCGCAACCGGCGCATCACGGCCTATAACGACTTGTTTGAGGATCGACGGCCGGACTGCTACCGGATGCGTTGAGCCTGGAGCAGGGGAAGGGCGGCCAGATTTTCCCGGATGCGCTGCTCCGAATCGGGGTGCGTGTCGGGCTGAAACGGCTCGCCGGTCAGTTGCTCGTAGACCTCGATGTAGCGGCGGGCAATCTCTACGCGCACCTCGTCCGGTAGATCGGGCAACTGCTGGCCCGGCTGGCCCATGAAACCGTGCGCCATCAGCCACTCGCGCACGAACTCCTTGGAAAGTTGCCGCTGCGGAAACCCCTTGCGCAGTCGCTCTTCGTACTCGTCCGCATAGAAATACCGGGACGAATCCGGCGTGTGTACCTCGTCGATCAGCCGGATTGTGCCTTCCTCGTCGATACCGAACTCGTACTTCGTGTCGACGAGAATCAGTCCGCGCCGGGCGGCCATTTCAGCACCGCGACGGTAGAGCGCCAGCGCCAGGGCCTCAATGCGATCGAACGTCTCTGCGTCCAGCAGGCCCCGCGCGAGGATCTCCTCGCGGCTGATGTCTTCGTCGTGTCCCTCTTTCGCCTTGGTGGCCGGCGTCAGGATCGGCTCGGGAAGGCGAGCATTCTGCACGAGCCCTTCCGGGAGTTTTTTGCCGCAGAGTTCCCGGCGGCCGCTCCGATAGACGCGCCAGGCATGTCCGGCCAGATAGCCCCGCACCACGAATTCGATGGGAATCGGGCGGCACCGTCGGGCTACCGTCACGTTCGGGTCCGGCACCGCCTCCACATGGTTGGGGACCAGATCGGCCGTGTGGCGGAAAAAGTATGCGGCCAGCTGGTTCAGCACCTGCCCTTTGAACGGGATGGTCTGGCGCAGAATATGATCAAAGGCCGAGATGCGGTCGGTCGTGACGATCACCAGGTGCCCGTCCACCGTGTAGACGTCGCGCACCTTGCCCCGATAGGGCGTGCCCAGCTCCCGGAGATTCGTCTCACGGAGCGTTCGGTCCAGTTGTGCGCGAATCAGGGATTCCGAGACCATTTTCTCAGGCACGTCCGCAGTCGCTCGAGTAACGGATCTTGAGCTGTGGCACTACCAGCACTTCCAGCGGCGGATCCTGCCGCTTCCCTTCGACGCGTTCCACCAGCAGGCGCGTCGCCTCGCGGCCCACCGCATGCATGTTCTGGGAGACGCTGGAGAGGCCGATGTACTCGCTGATTTTAATATCGTCGTAGCCCACAAGTGCCACGTCCTCGGGCACGCGCAGGCCGGCCTCGCGCAGCGCCTTCCAGGCCCCGATCGCCTGCACGTCGCTGCTGGCAAAGACGGCCGTCACCCGGGGCTCAATCTTCAAGAGATCCTGCATGGCCTCGTAGCCGGCCTCCTCGCTGAAGCCCGCATGCTTTTCGGTTTTGCCGGCACGTACCAGCTCGGGATCGAACGGAATGCCGGCCGCCTCCAGCGCCTCCCGGTAGCCGGCAATGCGATCGAGCTGCAGGCTACCCTCCGTATGCGAACGAATCATGCCGATGCGACGATGGCCGCAGGCGATCAGGTGTTCGACAGCCTTTCGGGCACCGACCCGGTCGTCCCAGTAGAAGCAGTCGAAGTCGGTGTGATGGTAGCCCACCATGACCACGGGTGCATGAAGGGCTCGGAGTTCCAGCGTAAGCTTTTCGTCAGCGGGCAACCCGATCACGAGAAGACCGTCGACCGCGCCACGCCGCAGGAAGTTGAGCAGCTTCTGCTGGGGATACTTCGAACCCAGGTCGCTCAACAGCAGGTCGGCGTCCACGTTTTCCATGGCCGTACGGACGCCTTTAAGGATTTCGTTGTGGAAGGGCGTCGTGAACGACGTGACGGCCACGGCCAGCACGCGCGTTTTCTTCTGGGCCAGCGTGCGGGCGGTTCGATCCGGGCGAAACTGAAGCTTCTCGATGGCCCGAAGAACGCGTTGCCGCGTTTCTTCCGAGACGTCGCTGGAGTTGTTCAACACGCGGGAGACCGTCGAGATGGCAACACCGGCTTCCCGGGCGACGTCGTAGATGGTGACCTTATCTTTCTTTTTGGGACGAATGCGCTGTGCCATATGCAGGGCCCCTGGTTAAGCGTAAACGGTTGCAGTTGATTCCGCACACAAGGCCACAATGTTCCCCTGTAATATAATTTTATTTCCGGAAGCGAGAAACCTGAAGTGCATACTCGATCTACCACTTAACGATTTGTTAACGAAAAATCATTCAGAATGTCGCTTTAGTAGCTACGTCCAGTAGGTATATCTCTTGGAAAAAAACATAAAACATCAAAACATATCGATATCAAAACATATCGATCCCTTCTTTGCCATTACCTGGAGCGTTATGCGGCTGCCGAGCTCAAGGTGCCGCCGGTAGTGCGGACGGGGCGGGAATGGGCGGGAGATTTTGACCTGGATCTGATGGCCGAGCATGCAGCTGGAAGCTGGACGATCGGGGAGTGTAAATGGACGCAACGACCGGTAGGGGTGGAGGTGCTCAGGGAACTGCAATCGCGATGGAAGAGGCTGGTTCAGCGGCAGAGGTTGCCGGAGCAGGTGCGGTATTTCATTTTTTCCAGCGGCGGCTTTACGCCCGGATCGCTGATGGAAGAGGAGTCGGGGCGGCTACAGGAGACGCTTAAAGCACTCCAGACGAGGGTTACGCTGGTACTGGGCACGCTGGGGCTGATTATTCTGTTGCTGCTGTTGCTGATCTTCAGAACAGGCTGAAGACCGATGCCGGGCCCGCACCGACGTGGTCCGCGAGAACGGCCCCACGCGTTGCTTCCACAGGATGCGTTTGGTAGTACGGGCAGCAGGCACCTTGTGTAAAGAATGGCGCCATGGTCCGCAACAGTCCTTACACAAGGCAGCGGTCCGCTCTCCGGGCGGTAGGATCGGGAGGCATACCCGATGCTCAGGGCCAGAGCATGATGATCAGCGTCAGCAGCACAAGGCCCGCCACGGCTGCCAGCATCCAGAGCGATCGCTGCTGGCGCGTTTCGATGGTGGCGATCCGATCGGCCAGCTGCGAGGTGGCCAGTATAAGCGATTCGAGGTCGGTCTGAAGTTGTTCGCCGGTAGCCTGCAGGCTGTTGTAGCTGTTCGCAATTTGCACGATTGATTCATGAAGGTACCTGAGCGTTTGATGCAGCGCCTCAAGCTGGCGTGAGGCTTCATGCTGGCGCGCCTGCAGCTTTTCTATATCGGTGCTCATCTGATCCAGGCTTGCCTTCAATTCCGGAAAGCCGGCTTCCTGAAGCGCTCTGGCGGCCGCATGGAGGTGTTCGAATAGATCGGCCACGCGATCATTAAGGTGCTGGCAGCTGCGCAGTACCTGATCGACGCCATGCTGCGCTTCGGTCAGCAAAAGGGTTGCGTCACGCAGCCGGCTCAACTCTTCGGCAATTTCCTGAATCTGCTGTTCAGCTTTCAGCAGCGCGGCGTGTCGGTTTTCCATGGTCGATAAACGCAAGCAGGTTCTGGTAGGGCGGACAGTTTCTGAGGGTTTCCAGCGTGGAGGCCGCCAGGCAGAAAACGGCCGGTTCGCTGCATTCCGGGAGTTCGCCGACGGGAGATGCGAGCAGGCGGCGGGCCATCGAACGTGTGCCATAGTGCTCGAAGAGCAGCTGAGCCGCTGCAGCACAGGCCCTGTGCCGCCGGCGCGTCAGTTCCTCCAGAGCGCCAAGCATCATCAGCTCGGGATCTTCCAGTTGATCCGCATGCTGATGTACTGCTTGAAGGTAGCTGAGGAATGCATGAAGTGTGTTCTGAACACTGGCATCTTTTCTTGCTTCAAAGTGGAGCTGGATATACCAGGTGGCCAGCCTTTGCTGTGCACCGGAAAGCATGGAAGTCAGCACAGGGATCTGTTCAGGAGCCGAACATTGATCGGCCAGGTGGCGGAAGCGTCGCAGCGTATCGTTACGGAAGTGGTAGAGCCGCTGGCGGACGCGTTCTGCTTCGGTGTATGCGCCGGCCTGCAGATAGGCTTCGATAGCCTCTTCGAGCTCGTTCTTTGCTTCCAGCAAGCGCCCTTTGCGGAGCAGATCGGGCGGCTGGATGCGTTCCAGCATTTGCTGCGCCGTGGCCAGATCGCCGGCCGCAAGCAGTGCGTCGAAAGCAAGGCCCCGTAGCTGTCGCACTGCTTCCTCGAGGTTACCAGCGTAGTCCAGGAAGCGAAGCCAGGCCGCCACATCCTCCAGGAAGACGCCGGCCGATTCCGGGCGACGCGCACTGCGCTCCAGGGCCGCGTGCAGGCTGTAGGCAATGGCCGAGAGGGCCTGCCGTAACCATTCGGCTTCACCGGTAAGCCGGCAGGCGGCTTTGAGCAGTGCGGCCGGGAAAACGCGACCGGATTGATGCCAGCGTACCAGTTCGTCGAATACACGCAGGTGCTCCGGGCCGAGTTCGCTGGCGGCCTCGCGAGCCTGCTGCAGCAGGTCCGGAGTTTCCACTTCGGGGAGTACACGATCGTCGGTCAAAAGGCGTGCTATTGAGAGGAGCATGGCCCGGGGGACCTCTCGGGCGATGTTCGCGGGGATGTGTTCGCCCAGGCTTCGAATTCGCAGTTGCAGATCGCGGGCGCGCAGTGCCAGACGAAGAATCGGAGGCTTTCACGAAGGCAGGAGACGCAATTTTTGTGTAGGCCTACGTACTGCTCCGCCATCTTTTGTACACAATATCACCCATTCGGGTGATTGACGCCCTACTAAAGAGGGGTTAAAATCTTGCGGAGCTATATCTCAATACCAATGGAGCCATGAGGCGCAGCCTGCCCGTTTTGTTTTTCTGGGCCGCACTTGGTCGCTTGCTCTGGGCCCAGACTTACGACTCGACCGTGGTAACCGTTCGCGCGGGATGTTATCCTGAGGTTGTTTTTCCTGGGGAAACCTTCGCTTTTCGCTTTGACTACCGCGCGAGTTCAGCCGTAGATACGGTTTACATCCCGCAGGATTTTGATTGGTCTCCATTAGAGGTTGTAGGTTATCGATACATAGAGATGGTTGAGGATGGGAGTAAATCGCTCCAGGTTATCCTGCGGGTACCAGATACTCCGGACAACTGGAGCAGGGATATGGTTATTGGCAAGCAGCCTCCAGTTCGTTGGCGTTTGAAGAGTGGAGAGGAAAGAGAGGAGGAACAGTTCTGTTCAACCTTGGTGCATACAAGGTATATCTACTATACGTCTCCAGAAGGAGGTCTTGTATATGAAGACAGATCGGCTGGTTCATGGCATCTCATCAACAGAGGGGTAAGAGATAATACAGTGTTGCCTATCGCACGAGGTTCAGGGTATCTCATCTTCGGATTGGAACCGGGTCTTGTAAGATTTTCCCTTTGGCCTTGGAGAGACGGAATTTTCAAGGTATGGGTAGAGGGACCACTTTATTTGTATCATATCAATCCTTCCATGGATACAAAAGATTTCAGTTTGGTGACATGGCAAGTTTCATATTTCAAAGATTCAGAATATTTCAGAATTGATCCTGTGGACACCTTTACAACAAATAGTGTGCCTTATCATACGGGAGATTATGAAAGATATCTTGATAATGCATGGCGTTTACTTGTTATTCCCAGGCCAGAGGCTCCAAATGAAAGTCGAGGAAAAATCGTGGCTGCTTTTTATCGTGAAGGAGTTGAGCTTTTTAGAAGGGAGTTGAACTTTTATGTATATGGTGACTTTCTCAAAAACAATGTCTTTCTAACATCTATCTTTAAGGATACGTCGGGATCTTTTTATACTTGGGGGGATGATTGGAGTAATCGACCTACGGTTCAAGAAATATGTAGTGGATATACAATAGTATCAAACATATGCCCAAGTCCTTCTATAGCGGGACCTGATACAGCGGTTTATTCTTTTTTATATAGCAATACAGGATCTTTATCCATAATTTCCAATTATGCCCATGATGATTTTGTGAATCTGAGTGTTTCTTCTAGTTTTAGCTATATTAGAAAGTTAATTTGGGAATACAAGGGAAAAACAAAAAATAAGAGACCCGATATAAATGAAATATTAGAAGAACTAGAAGAAAAACTAAAGGAAGAAGAAGAAAATGAAAGAGAAGATAATACTAAAATATTTTATACTTCAGTAATAGGAGACGCGACAGATGAAACAGAAAATTATTACGCTGTCTTTAATCAAAATGCAAGGGTTGTTTTCGAATTGGGAGAGCGGTATAATTCTAATTTTCTATCAGATACTTTGCATCCTATTTATGCATTAAGAAATTCTTATTTTTTAGGCCAGTTTAATTATACCAAAAAAATTATAGGATATCCGGGATTCGTTATTCAGTGCACCATTAAACCCAGCGATTGTAATGTCATAGGTACTTACGGATTAGAACCTGTTATCCTAAATGGTACCTACAAAAGTGAAAATAATCCTTCTGGTTCGCTTGCTGTTGATGGCTACGATGATAGAGACATAGTGTTTTTCCATAACTATTTTAATGAATTGTTTTATTCTCCGCATGTTATAACAACAATATTCAACTTTCCCTCGAAATCTTCTCAATTATCTCCGGAAGACACAACCTCGCCACCGTTGATCGACATTCGTCTGCTGGCCAATCCTTCGGTGCAGCGGCTGCAGGATCTGGCAGGTTCTTTGAATGATCGACGGCCTTTTGAATTTATCGTACAGGTCTATCAGAACGGCCAGCCCCTTGCTAATACGCCGCTAACTGTAGAGGGTCCTTTCGCCGATGACGAAATCCCCTCTACCGACGCCCTTCTGCTACTGAACGAGCCACAGCAAACGAACGCTTTTGGTATCTATAGCTTCTTCTGGATTCCTCCATCCAAGAACTGGTTTGAAGGCAAGTCGATGCCTTATGGCTTCCGATTCCGCGTGCGCGTTGGCGATACGTGGGAAGACGCGACGGTCCAGGTCTCCAACTTGATTATTCAGGGGCAGCTCGTGCAACGCCATGCTGGCGCCAAGCTCCGGCAGGACCCGGACCGGGACGGGTTATTGCCGCTTGCCAACGTGGAGGTCAGCCTGGAGCCCGATTTTCCACCGGACCGCACCGTGCGCACCGACGCCAACGGCCACTTCGAACTGGGCGTACCGGAAACGGGAAGCTATCAGGTCTATGCGCGCCGTCGTGAGTTCTGGCCCGACAACTTCCCGAAATGGAGCCGCACCCAGGGGCGCGTTTTTGTTACAGAAAGCGGCCCTGTGCCCGATACGCTCTTGCTCTTTCTGGCCGAGTTGCCCGTCGGTCCGATGCTGCAAAGATGGATTCCCGAGATCACCTTCGACATGGAATCGGTACGGGACTCGCTGCAGCATCTTTTGCCACATACGATCTGTTTCAGGGAGCACACGACCTGGCAGATTGTGGCAAAACAGCCATCTGGGAAGGCTCGTTGGGGATCCTCTTTGAAGTGGTTAAACTGATTGTTGAAAAGATAAAATTGCTTGAGAAAATCAGCCAGAGCATTCGAAGCAAACTGCCGGCTGACTGGAAGCAATCCTCGGACCCTAAGATTCGTCAGCTGGGACGCACGCTGGAGGCGCTTGAAGGTATTAAGATAAGATTGGTCAACATTCTGGAAAGGATTCAAGCATGGGCCCAGAAAAGCTCCAACGACCTTCTGGAAGGCATGCGGCACGCTATTATAAATGGAGATTTTGCATCGTTCAATACCATGTATTTCTTGCGGGAGAGGATTTTTGAGCCGCTGGCTGAACTGATCAAAAGGGTGACAGATCTGGCCGAGAAAACCAAACTGGATGATTTCTCTCGAGAATTTGTCTTTTCCCAGGCAATGGAGCAAAGCGGTTTGAATCGCCTACTCAACTCGCTTAGCGACACAATCAAAGAGATACTTCTGAGGGGACAGCTTGATGAGCTGCGTGCGGTTGTAGCCACAACGCTTCAAGAAGAAGTCGAACTGGCACGTCAGCGTCAGTTTTCAGCGTATCCGCTGAGTTTTTATCATGCCCGTCGAGCCAGCAACGGATGGCTGGAGCTAATGCGCCAGGAGCGCACCCGGCTGCTGGGGCGCTGCGAGGGATTGCTTGGCCTGAACGAGATGGCTAATGCGGCTATGGATGCCATAAAAGCGGCCATGCTCGGGTTGAGCGTAGCGACCTCAGGGGCTCTGACACCCGCGGCTGTGGCTGTGGATCGGCTTTCGACGGCGGTGGGGCTGGTTCTGAAAGCGGCCATGATTCTCACGGGCCTGGAAGTTATGTCGGCCATTCATCCGAAGGGCAATTATGGGCGGCCTGGGATTGCGGCCGTGCGACAGGCTTTTTCGCTGAAAGCACCGGCGCTTGCGGTGCGCGTACACTCGCCCGTACGTTTGATGGTGGTCGATACGCAGGGACGCCGCACGGGTGCTGATGCTACAGGACAGTTCTACAACGAAATTCCGGGTGCTGGTTACTGGCCTGCCAGTGATTCGCTGGAAGAGACGATCTTGCTCCCGGCTGATATCGGACCGTTTCGGGTGATCGTGCACGGCAGCGGCAGCGGTACGTATGCCCTGGAGCTGTTGCAGTTGGACTCGCTGGGCGAAGAGACGGTCTTGCGCCGTTGGACAGGAGAGGTTTCGCCCCTGGATCGCTGGCAGTTGGTTGTGGAAAGTCCTGAAGAAGCAGTTGCTTCAGCTACGCTTCAGAGTTTACCAGAAGCGACAGATCTATTTGTGATGCTCGCGGGTCAGCGGCGAGACTCGGTGCGCGTAGGCCTGGGTCTGAGCGTAACGCTCGAGGCTGTTGCCACCTATGGCGACACGACGCTGACCCTCCCTGCCACGAACGTGCAATGGTCGGTGAGCGATACGATTGCTGCAGTTACAGAAACGGAACGACCCGGGCGGGCCTCGGTGGTGGGACTACACCCGGGCAGCACGACGCTGACGGTGCAGGCCGAGGCATTCACGCGTCGGATCGTGTTGGATGTGGCGGGCCTTGAGGGAGCGATCTCGCTTTCGCGCCGCAGCCTGACCGCCAGCGACACGGTATCGGTTCAGGTACGGGTGCGGGCTCATGGGGTTGCACGGCCCGAACAGATTGCCGTGGAGGTACGCACCCCGACAACTCGTTACTGGCTCCCGGTGATGCCTGACGAGAACGGTGTTGCTACGGTGGCCTGGCGCATGCCGGACAGTCTCTCGGGCTATAGTGGTCTTGGTCAAATGGCCCTCGTTGGAGTGGTAGAAGGCGATACGATTACTCTTGCGTCGGTGCCGTTTGTGCTGGTAGCGTCGGACGTCGAGGTGCCGGAGGTGCTGGAAGCCGAGGCTACGGAGGATGGGGTTGTGGTAGCCCGTGTGCAGCTACCGCGATCGGTACTGGCCGCAGCGCTTCAGCCGGAGGTGCTGCTTTCGGTTGTGGATTCGCTGCCGGCGGCCTTACCCTCGGGCTTTACGGCCATCGGCCCCGCCATTGGATGGAGTTTCTGGGATCAGGCGCAGGCCACGGCTGTGGCACCCACGTCTGCTTACCGCATGCAGCTTTGGAGTGGAGCCTATCAGGGCAGACCAAAGGCCCTCTACTGGGATGGTACCGCATGGGAGGCACTTGAAGTCGAAGCGGCTTCTGGCTTCTGGGAGGCCACGCTGGAGAGTGCCGGGGGAGTGATTTTGCTGGCGCGTCCGGAGCAGGTGGTCGCGGTAGAAAAGGCCGAATTGCCGGAGCAGGTGCGACTGGAGGTTTATCCGAATCCGTTTGGTGGTCGGGTGCAAATTCGCATAGGGATCCCTCGGTCAGGATTGGTTCGTCTGACACTTTACGATGTACTGGGACGTGAGGTAGCCCGTCTTTTTGAAGGAGAGCAGACGGCGGGCTGGCATACGCAGAGCTGGGATGCTTCCGAACTGGCCAGCGGATTGTATTTGCTGGTGCTGGAAGGTGAGGGATTTCGCACTACCAAAACCATGGTGAAGGTGCAATAGCGATAATAGATTCTTTCTTTACAAATGGTGCGACGGCTTTTCCTGGTGCTGGCAACGGGGCTGCTGCCGGGAGCACTTGTCTTCCAGATGGAACCGTTTGGCAGGATCGAACACCGCTACGAGCTCACGCTCGGCGTGGCAGCCTACAACCTCACGACGGGCGCTTCGGTGTTCTATCGGGCCGACACGCTGTTTCCTACAGCCTCGGTCATCAAACTGGCCGTTCTGGTAGAACTTTACCGGCAGTATGCGCGGGACTATCTGAGTCCCGAAGATACGCTTGTGTTGACGGCGCAGCGGATCTATCCGGGCAGCGGCGTGCTGCAGCATCTTTCGGTACCCCGGGTGCTCTCGCTGCAAGATGCGGCCGTGTTGATGATCATCCTGAGCGACAACACGGCCACGAATCTTGTTTTCGATCGGCTCGGTCCGCATCATGATGCGCGCCTGGATTCGGTCAACGCCACGCTTCGGTCGCTCGGTCTGCAACGCACGCGTATGTTGAACAAGCCGTTTGGCTTCAGCACGCGCAAGAACACACCGGAGGCGCGTCGCTATGGGATCGGGATGGGCACGCCGCGTGAGCTGATGCAGCTGATGATAGCGATGGCACAGGGCAGGGTGGTTTCAGCGGAGGCCTCGCGCGAGATGATCGAGATCTTAAAGCGTCAGCAGTGGACGGAGATGGCGCCGCGGTTGCTTCCGGTGGAGGGCGATTCGCTTCAACTGGCGCACAAGACCGGAGAGATCAGCACGGCCCGTTGTGATGTGGGGTTGATCTTCAGTCCACGCGATACAATCGCCTTTGCTGTGATGACGGATCATATAAAGGATCCGCGCTGGTCGGTTGATCAGGTGGGAAATCTGGCCGTGGCCGAGACGGCGCGTCTGGTCTACGAGCGGCTGCATGTTCGATGAGGGGTCGCATGGTGGTCGATGCCCTGATTTGGTAATCGAATCGCTCCGAGTTTCTTTCATTGCCTTGTGTAAAATACATGCTGTCTGCTGTGCTCTTCTTACACAAGGCATCCACCAACAACGGCATATAGCAGTATGAGGAGACGCCCGGGAATGTGAGGTAAGAAGGAGGTGACATAATGCTGTCACTACTAGGTACTAGAAGTCATCCGAAAAAGGTTCTCAAGAAGATCATGAGGCACCCGAGCAATACAAAACCCAGGTAGTT
>Ga0065723_100512_pt1 | contig 18683 bp, 19 predicted proteins | sample TheenrcuSG05Z960_FD_59110 | JGI IMG/M metagenome (GOLD analysis project Ga0065723, IMG submission 59110) | Thermophilic enrichment culture from UC Davis - Sample SG0.5Z960 | ecosystem: Engineered > Solid waste > Grass > Composting > Bioreactor | place: USA: University of California, Davis
ACCAGAAAATGAATCGCCAATCCCATAAGGAAGAAGATCAAAAGCGCTTACAAGGGAAAGGTTCTTTTCAAGTTCGCATCCAGAATCCAAAAAAGGTGCCCACACTAGCTTGACTCAGACTTTTTCATCCGGCACCCTTGCATTTTGCCGCCGGCTGTCTTATAATAACCTTTGCTCTCACCAGTTATCCTTTCTTCATCATGCACGCGCTCGTGGTCCAATGGATATGACGTAGGCCTCCGGAGCCTAAGATCTAGGTTCGATTCCTAGCGAGCGCGCCATTTTTTTTGCCCTTTGTTTGACCTTTCTTGACCTTCGGGGCGCAACCTGCTATGATGGAAGTACGGCGGCATGGTTGGCACGCCGCTTGACGCGCGCCGGATCATGCACCACACCGGATTGCAAGGAGGATGCCCATGAGTTTGGTCCCCATCGTCGTCGAACAGACCAACCGCGGCGAGCGCGCCTACGATATTTACTCCCGGCTGCTGAAGGACCGGATCATTTTCCTCGGCACGCCCATCAACGACGTCGTCGCCAACACGGTCATCGCCCAGCTTTTGTTCCTGGCGGCGGAAGACCCGAGCAAGGACATTCATCTGTACATCAACAGCCCGGGCGGTTCCATCACGGCCGGCATGGCCATTTATGACACGATGCAGTACATCAAGCCGGACGTGTGCACGATCTGCATCGGCATGGCCGCTTCGATGGGCGCATTCCTGCTCGCGGCCGGCGCGAAGGGCAAGCGCTACGCGCTGCCGAACAGCGAAGTGATGATCCACCAGCCCCTCGGCGGCGCCGAAGGGCAGGCGAGCGACATCGAAATCCGCGCCAAGCGGATTTTGCGCATGCGCGACAAGCTGAACCAGATTTTGTCCGAACGGACGGGGCAGCCGCTCAAGCGGATCGAGAAGGACACCGACCGGGACTACTTCATGACGGCCCAGGAGGCGCTGGAATACGGCATCGTGGACAAGGTGATCACCCACGCGTGACCCGCGCCGCCAGGCGCCGGCCGCCGGGCGGCCAGCTTGCGTCCCGGCAGCCGGAAGGCCGCACCGGAACGCCAAAATAAACGCTTCGGCACAAGCCGAAGCGTTTATTTTTTTCCGTAAACTGGGCTTCCACCCGGAAACAGGCACAAAAAACATCCGTCGGCGGACGGATGGCAACAGGTCGGCGAGTGCGGCGGTCTTGGCGAACCGCCGGATGCGGGATGCCGTCGGCGGCCGCCGGCACGAGGCCTCGCGGCCGCGGGTCCCCGGGCGGGCAGGCCGCGGCCTTACTGGTTTTCCAGCTCTTCTTTGCTGACGAGCGCCACTAAAGCGTTTACAGCTTGCTCCTCGTCGGAACCTTCCGCGCTTATATGGATCTCGGTGTTCGAGCTGATGGCCAGACTCATGATGCCCATGATGCTCTTTGCGTTGACCTTCTTGTCGCCCTTCTCCACATAGATGTCGGACGAGAATTTATTGGCTTCCTGCACGAACAGTGCGGCCGGCCGGGCGTGCAAACCGGTTTTCAGCCTGACGACAACGGGTCGCCTCGTCATCCTTGATCATACCCCCGATCGCTGTTGCTGACATTGTCAAAAAGCATGGTCCGTCAGCGTTTCAATTTCCATTTTCATTATTATAGCATTCTTGCTGTCCGCTCTCCAACAACTGCTCCCGGATTTTTTCCGCCATTTCGTCAATTTTGCGGAGCCGGTGGTTGACGCCGGATTTGCTCACTTTTCCCTTCAGGAGCTCGCCGACTTCCTTCAGGTTCATGTCCGGGTGGGCCAGGCGCACTTCCGCCACTTCCCGCAGCTTCTCGGGCAGGTTCTGAAGGCCGATCTCCCGCTCCAGGAGGCGGATGTTCTCGATCTGCCGCATGGCCGCGCCGATCGTCTTGTTCAGGTTGGCCGTTTCGCAGTTGACGATCCGGTTGACCGAATTGCGCATGTCGCGCATGATGCGGACGTCCTCGAATTTGAACAGGGCCTGGTGGGCGCCGATGATGTTGAGGAATTCGATGATTTTCTCGCCTTCCTTGATATAGAGCACGTGGCCCTTCTTCCGGTCGATGTACCGGGCGTTCAGCCGGTACCGGTTGGCCAGGGCGGTCAGGTCCCGGCAATGGTCTTCATCCATCGAAAAGATCTCCAGGTGGTAGCTGGATCCTTCCGGATTGTTCACCGATCCGCCGGCCAGAAACGCGCCCCGCAAATACGCCCGCCGGCAGCACGGCTTCTTGACCAGCTCCTGATCGATGCCGGGGGTGAACTGGAAGCCCCCGGACACGATGCGCAGGTCGCCGAGCACCTCCTCCACCCGGTCCGGAATGCGCACGATGTAGACGTTGTTTTTCTTCAGCCGCATTTTTTTGCGAACGAGCAGCTCCCCGCTGATGCCGAACCGGTTTTTGGCCAGGGTGTAGATGCGGCGGGCGATGGCCGCGTTTTCGGTGGAAACGTCGAGCACCATGCGCCGGTGCGACAGCTGCACCGTCCCGTTCATGCGGATGAGGGCGGACAGCTCGGCCAGCTGGCAGCATTCGTCGGCCTCGATCATGGTCAGTTCCTTCTTCGTATCGGCGGCAAACGACACGCCGCATCACCTGCCTTCGCTGCATCGTTCGGGCCGCGCGGGGCCTGACCCGGCCGAAGCGGCCCGGCTGTTCCGGTGCGGAGGAGCGGAAGCGGCGCTCCCCGGCCGGGTTCCGGCACGGCGCCCGGAGCCGGCCATCACGGGAACGGGCCGGCCGGGCTTGGCCATCGCCGGTCCGGCGCGGCCCGTCAGGCCCCGGCCGGCTTCCGGCCTTCCCGGATGAGGTCGAAAATCCGGTCGGACAGCCGTTCGGCGTCATGCCGCAGGTACAGGTTCTGCCTGACCAGCCGGTCGGCCACCACCCGGTACCCGGCCGCCTCCAGCCGGGCCCGGTCCGGCTCCACCGGCGCGGCGCCCATCTCCGCATAGCGCTGCAGCGCCTCGCGCGGGATCTCGCCGTCGTTGACCACCACCGCGTCGATGAACCGGGCGCCGGCATGGGCCTCGAGGGCGGCCAGATGGTCCCAGGCGGTGTACCCGTCCGTTTCGCCGGGCTGGGTCATGACGTTGCAGACGTAGATTTTCAGGGCGGGCGATTCGATGACCGCCCGGGCCATGCCCGGCACGAGCAGGTTCGGAATGATGCTGGTGTACAGGCTGCCCGGCCCGAGGATGATGGCGTCGGCTTCGCGGATCGCGTCCAGCGCCTCCCCGAGCGGCTTGGCCTGCGGCGGTTCCAGGAACACGCGGCGGATGCGCTTGCCCGCCAGAGGGATTTTGGACTCGCCGCTGACCACCGTGCCGTCTTCCATCTCCGCCTTCAGCACGACCTGGTCCGCCGATGACGGCAGCACGCGCCCGCGCACGGCGAGCACCTTGCTCAGCTGCTTGACGCCGGTGACGAAATCCCCCGCAATCTCCTTCATCGCCACGAGAATCAGGTTGCCCAGGCTGTGGCCGGCCAATCCGTTGCCGCTTTTGAAGCGGTGTTGCAGCACTTTGGAAAGCAGCTGCTCCTCGTCGGCCAGCGCGATCATCACGTTGCGGATGTCGCCCGGCGGCGGCACGTCCATCTCGGAGCGGAGAATGCCCGAACTGCCGCCGTCGTCGGCCACGGTCACGATCGCCGTGATGTCGATCGGCTTCTCCTTCAGCCCGCGCAGCATCGTGGACAGTCCGGTGCCGCCGCCGATGACGACCACTTTGGGCAGGCGGCCGTTCGCCCGTTTCCCCATGGTTTCACCCCGTTTGCGCTCTCTCCTCCCGATCCGTCCGGACGGTCAGCCGCGTTCCGCATCCCGGTGGCTGACCCGCACTTTGCCCGCCACCTCGGCGAGCTCCTTCCCCAGATATTCCGCGATGGCGACGGAGCGGTGTTTGCCGCCGGTGCATCCGATGCCGATCACGACCTGGCTCTTGCCCTCCAGGGCATAATGGGGAATCAGAAACTTGAGCAGGTCCGTCAGCTTTTCCAGAAACACGCGGGTGTCCGTCCCNNTTCATGACGTATTCGTACACGTCCTCGTCCANNCCCGTCTTCGGCCTGAGGTGTTCGATGTAGTGCGGGTTGGGCAGAAACCGGACGTCGAACACGAGGTCCGCGTCGATCGGGATGCCGTACTTGAAGCCGAAGGACAGGATGTTCACCGTCAGTTCGCCCGCGCTTTGCATCTGGAACCGTTCGGTGATGAGCGCTTTCAGCCTCGCCGGCTTCATGTCGCTCGTGTCGATCACCTGGGTCGCCAGCCCCTTCAGCTCCTCCAGCAGCCGGCGCTCCAGGCGGATGCCTTCAAGCGGCGGCCCTTCCGGCGCCAGCGGGTGGCGTCTGCGGCTTTCCTTGTAGCGGGTGACCAGCACCTGGTCCCTCGCGTCGAGAAACAAAATTTCGTATCTTACCGTATGCCGGGTTTTCAGAAAGTTTAACGCTTCCGTCAGCGCGGTGAAAAATTCCCGTCCCCTCAGGTCGATGACGAGGGCCACGCGGCCGATCTTCCCGCTCGACTGTTCAATCAGCTCGGCGAATTTCGGGATCAGGACGGGGGGAAGGTTGTCGACGCAAAAAAAGCCGAGATCCTCCAGGCTCTGGACGGCGATCGTTTTCCCCGCGCCGGACATCCCCGTGATGATCACCAGTTCGGCGATTCCGTTCGATTCGTGCATCCGTTTGTTCCTCCAACCGCCTAATGCCCGCGTCGGCATCCGCATGCCCGCGACGGCATCCGTCTGCCGGCCGTGCCGGCCGGATCGCGGCCGCCGCCGGCCGCGGACGGACCGCCGCACGCTTCAACCGGTCTCGCGTCAGCGCATCCGGCACAGCGCCGCGGCGCCGATCATGCCCGCGTCGTTGCCGAGGGCGGCGGCCACGATGTCGACGCCTTCCTGCGCCCGCTCCTGCGCCAGTTTCCGGAATTCCTCGCGCACCGGATCGAGCAGCAGGTCGCCGGCCCGGGACACGCCGCCGCCGATGACGAAGCGGTTCGGGTTGACGACGAGGGCGACGGCGGCCATCGATTTGGCCAGATAATGGGCGGCGCGCCGGATGATGCGAAGGGCCGTCTCGTCCCCGGCCCGCGCCGCGTCGAACACGTCCTTGGCGGTGATTTTTTTCAGGTCCGCCAGCATCGTCTTGTCGCCGCGCTTCACGGCGTCTTCGGCCATGCGGACGATGCCGGTGGCCGACGACACCGTCTCCAGGCAACCCATCTTGCCGCAGCCGCAATGGATCGCCTCCAGATCCGGCACCACGGTCATGTGGCCGAGCTCGCCGGCCATGCCGGTGGCGCCGACCAGCACCTTGCCGTCGATGACGATGCCGCCGCCGACGCCGGTGCCCAGGGTGTACATGACGCTGACCGGAACGCCTTTGGCCGCCCCGCTCCACGCTTCGCCGAGGGCGGCCGCGTTGGCGTCGTTGCCGATGGCCACCGGCTTGCCCACGCTTCTCTTCCAGCAGGCTGCGGAGCGGCACGCCCGCGAGCGGCAGGTTCGCCGAATGGTAGACGTACCCGGTCTCCGCGTCCATGAATCCGGGGATGCCGGCGCCGATGCCCGCCACCTGGTCCCATTCGTAGGGGGATTCCTGAACCAGCTTGCGCACGTACGCGACGATGTTGCCGATGACCCGTTCCGTGCCGAGTTCCGTTTCCGTCGGGCCTTCCGACGATGCGACGAGACGCCCTTCTTCATCGCAGAGGCCCGTCTTGATGGCGGTGCCCCCGAGATCCACGCCCACGTAAATGTTCATGGCCAAGCTCCACCCCAACCCACGCTCAATTATGCTCTTCCTCGAGGAACCGCTCGCAGTCCAGCGCCGCCATGCAGCCGCTGCCCGCGGCGGTGATGGCCTGGCGGTAGCGGCGGTCCTGCACGTCGCCGCAGGCGAACACGCCGGGAACGCTCGTCTCCGTCGTGCCCGGCTTGACGATCAGGTAGCCGAGTTCGTCCATGTCCAGCTGGCCCCGGAGAAAATCGGTGTTCGGCTTGTGCCCGATGGCCACGAAAATGCCGTCCGTCTCGAGCACTTCCTCTTCGCCGGTTTCGTTGTTCCGGACTTTCAGCCCCTTCACGCCGGTTTCGTCGGCGATGACCGAAAGCGGCGTCCGGTTCATGCTCCAGACGATTTTCTCGTTGGCCCGCGCGCGTTCCTGCATGATCTTGGACGCCCGGAGCGCGTCGCGCCGGTGGACGACCCGCACCTCGCTGGCAAACCGCGTCAGGAAGATCGCTTCTTCCATGGCCGAGTCGCCGCCGCCGACGACGATGATTTTCTTGTTCCGGAAGAAAAAGCCGTCGCAGGTGGCGCAGGTGCTGACGCCGCGGCCGATGCTTTCCTTCTCGTTTTCGATGCCGAGCAGCTTGGCCGACGCCCCCGTGGCGATGATGAGCGCCCGGGCCGAAAGCTCCCCGCGGCCTTCCACTTCCAGCCGGAACGGCCGGTTTTCAAGATGCACGGCATTCACCCAGCCGCGGATGAATCGGGCGCCGAACCGCTCGGCCTGCTTGCGCATGTTGTCCATCAATTGAGGGCCGAGAATGCCCTCGGGAAACCCGGGGAAGTTCTCCACTTCCGTCGTCGTCGTGAGCTGGCCCCCCGGTTCCGGCCCTTCGATGACCAGCGGATTCAGGTTGGCGCGGGCCAGATAGATGGCCGCCGTGAGACCCGCCGGTCCGGTGCCGACGATGATGACTTGCTCCATCCGTTCATTCCTCCCGAAGCTGATATGGAGCGGCGGAATCCGGCGCTTCATCCGCCGGTCCCTGGTCCGCCGGCGCCCGGTGCCGGAACGGGTCTTCCAGCCGGTCCAGGCGCCGCATCTTTTCCTTCAGTCCGCACGTCCGGTCGATCGCCCGCGCGTGCCGGCCGACCGTCCGGGCCGACACGCCGTAGCGGCGGGACACTTCCCGCAGCGTGACCGCCCGCCGGTGCATCTTGGCCGTCAGGTAGACGAGCGCCGCCGCCCATCCTTCCACCTTGGTGATGCGCGGCACGTCGGGATACGTCCGGTTCAGAAAATGGATCCACAGCGCCTGCAGGTCGTGGCGCTGGATCAGGCTTCCCCGATCCATCCCGGCCAGGGCCGCGTCCATCACCGCCTGCCACCGGCGGTCCCAGCGGGGCAGTCCGCCCGCCTCCGATGCCGGCGGGCCGTTCAGCGCGCGCCGGGCCAGCAGGCGCACGTCCCGGCGCTCCGACGGATTGGCGGCCACGGCCGCCAGCGCCCGTTCCACGTCCGCCGGACCGGGCCGATCGGGCCGGTCTCCCGTTGCGCCGGCCGTGCTTTCGTCGGCCGCTTCTTCGGCCGGCGCCGGCAAAGCGCCGCCTTTCGCCTCAAGCTGCCTGCGGAAGAAGCCCTCTTCCGCCAGCCGGCCGGCCGCCAGGACGGCCTTGCGTTTTTCCTCCGCATTGCCCCGCTCCAGCGCCCAAACGAGCGAGGCGGCGATCTGCGGATCCCGATCGGCCGCGCCGGCAAACGATTCGCCCGCCAGCTCGGCGATGCGGAGCTGCTCTTCAAACGGCAGCAAATAATAGTAGCTCGGCATTCGATCCCATTCGCCTTGGCCGCCGCCTTCACCGCTTCTTCCGGTTTTCCCGCTTCCGCCGTCTTCGCCGGATGCGCCTCCGCCGGCGGTCCGCTCCGCCCGGCTCCATTGCTCCAGCCAGAACGCGGCGACGGATCCCCGCCCGTCCAGCTTGGCCGCCCGCCGCCACCAGCGGAGGGCCTCCGCCCGCCGGCCGCTGCCGGCCGCCGCCGCCGCGGCATAATGGCAAAAAGCGGGATCCCCCGCGCCGATGCCTTCCTTGAGCAGCCGGACGAACAGGCGGTACGCCGCCTCGTGTTCCTCCAGCATGCCGAGGGTGGCCGCCACCTTGAAGACGTGCTCCGGATGGTAGGGCACGAGCTTTTTCAGCCCCTCCACCAGCGTGTCCAGCTCCGCCTTGTACCCGAAATGGCGGCAAAAAATCGCCAGGTTGCACCGCGCGTGCAGGTTTCCGGGATCGTTCCGCAGCACGGTGCGGATTTGCCCCAGCGATTTCTCGTACTCGCCCATGTAGAAATAGGCCAGCGCCAGATTGTTTCGCGCGGCGAGCAGGTCCGGGCGCTTCCCGACGATCCGTTCCAGCATCTCCGCCGCTTCGGCGAACCGGCCCGATTCCAGCATCGCGCGCGCCTGGTCGTGCTCGAACCAGACGTCCGCGCCCTCCGGCGCCCCGGCGCGCGCCGGCCGGTTCAGTTCGAACCCGAGCAGTTCCATCATTTCTTCCGCTTCCGCGATGTACGTCCCCTCGGGATCCTTCTCCATGTATTGCGCCAGCGCCGTTTCCGCCGCTTCGTAATTTTCCATGTTGGCGTAATTGTTGGCCATGTAGAAATAGCATTCCGTCATGCCGGGGTCGATTTCCGTCACGATCTTGAGCAGGATGGCGTTCGACTGTTCGAACTCGCCCATTTCGGACAGGATGCCCGCCATGTTGCAATGGTTCGCCGGATTGTCGGGTTCCAGCTCCGTCGCCCGGCGGAAATACCGGAGCGCCTTTTCGTAGCGGAATCGGTCCAGCGACCGCAGCGCCCGTTCGGAATAGAACGCCGCGTCGAGGTGCAGCGGAATGACGTTTTGCTTTCCCGCCCTGGACTTCGTCTTGCCCATCGGCCTTGCGGGCACCTCCTTCCCCGGGGTTCCGGTCCCCTGTTTCATGCATGCCGCCGGTGTCCGGCGGCGCCTGCCCAGAGCGCCGGCCGGCATCCGTCCCGGTGCCGCTCAGACGCCGCCGTACTTGAACAGGGTGCTGATCGATCCTCCGCTCGTGATGATGCTGATGGCGTCCGACAGCAGCCGGGCCATGGAAATGACCCGGAACTTGGACGGAATTTCCGGCGGCAGGGCGATCGAATCGGTGATCACCACTTCCCGGATGTTCGGGTGGTTGAGCCGCTCGATGGCCGGGCCGGAGAACACCCCGTGCGTCGCGCAGATGTAGGCGTCGTTCGCGCCCCGCTCTTTCAGCCCTTCCACCACGTTGACGATGGTCGAGCCGGTATCGATCAAATCTTCGATGACGATCGGCGTGCGGCCTTCCACATCCCCGATGATGTGGGTGATGACCGACTCGTTGTGGGCCGGCCGCTTCTTGATCATGATGGCGAACGGCGCGTCCAGCATGCCGGCCAGCCGTTCCGCCGTCGTCGCGCGGCCCGCGTCGGGGGACACGACGATCGGGTTGGGAATGTTTTTCTTCCGGATGTAGTCGCTGATCAGGTCGAGCGCCGTCAGATGGGTCCACTGGAATGTTGAAAAAGCCCTGGATCGCCGGCGCATGGAGGTCGATCGTGATGACCCGGTGCGCGCCGGCCACCGTCAGGAGGTCCGCCACCAGCTTGGCCGAAATCGGCTCGCGGGGAGCGGTTTTCCGTTCCTGCCGGGAGTAGCCGTAATACGGAACCACCAGATTGATCGTCCGCGCGCTGGCCCGCTTGGCCGCATCGATCATGATCAGGAGTTCCATCAGGTGCTCGTTGATCGGATGCGAAAACGTCTGCACCAGGAACACGTCGCAATTGCGGATCGTTTCCTGGTAAAGGCAATAAATTTCCCCGCTCTTGAAGCGGGACAGCTTGATTTTGCCGAGCGGCTGCCCGAGCTCCTCGCAGATCCGCCGGGCCAGCTCCGGATTCGAAGAACCGGCGAAAATGCGCAAACGGTCGCTCGCCACCATGTCCGGCCCTCCCGTTCGATTGATCACTTCCATTATACATAATGGGACGGGTTTTCCCAAATGCAAAAAGCCCTCTCCCGGGGGCAAAGGGCTTATCGCCCGCGGCCTTCCGGCCGCCGCGGACGCCGGCCGCGACAACGATCGGTCGCTGGTGCCGCTGTGTTCCGTTCCATTTTCAAAATGCCCAAAAACCCGCGAATCGCGTCATCCGGTTCCGTTCGAAACGGCGGATGTTGTCCGTCACGCTCCGATCGGCCGCATGATCCGCCGCCGCTCCCGGAAGGTGGCCAGCTCCCGGCAGCCGATGTCCGCAAGCAGCGCCACCGCCCGGTCCAGGTTGAGGGCGACCCGCTCCGGCTTGTGGGCGTCCGATCCGACGGTGACGGGAATGCCAAGCTCGAAGGCGGTCTCCAGCATCCGCCGCTTCGGGAACATGTCCGCGCACGGCATCACGAGGCCCGACGCGTTCAGCTCGATGGCCACGCCCTGCGCCCGGATCACCTCCAGCGTCCGCCGCTCCAGCTCCCGCTCCGCCTCCTCGTCCTCCGGCCGGTGCCCGAACCGCTTGATCACGTCCAGATGCCCGAGGAAATCGTAAAACCCGGTCTTCGCCGCCTTCTGCACCGCATCGTAATACCGCTCGTAGACGTCGAGCACCCGCTTCCCTTCCCAGCCGTGCAGCTGGCGGGAATCCGAGATGTCCCATTCCCCGAGAAAATGCACCGAACCGATCACGTAATCCCACGGGTACCCGGTGACGATCCGCTCGATCGCTTCCTCGTACCCTTCGATGTAATCCCCCTCGAGGCCGACCCGGACGTCGATCTGCCCCCGGTACTTCTCCTTCAGCCGCAGCGCTTCTTCCACGTAGCGGGGCAGCTCCTCCATCGGCATCGCCATGCCGGGGTAGTAATTGGCCGGATCGACGTGCAGCAGGGGCATGTGGTCGGACAGCCCGATTTCGTCGAGGCCGATCTCGATCGCCCGGCGCACGTAATCCTCCAGCCGGCCTTCCGCGTGCCCGCACCGCTCGTGGTGGGTGTGGTAGTCAATCCTGACGGTTGCCGGCAAGGCTCGGATACTCCCCTTTCGTTTTCAGATGGCGGCTTGCCAGCTCCTCCAGCACCTCGTCCAGCCGCATCCCCTGCTCCCGCAGCAGCACCAGCAGATGGTACAGCAGATCCGCCGCTTCGTACCGGAGTTCGTGCCGGCTGCGGTTTTTCGCCGCGATGAGGACTTCGGACGCCTCTTCGCCGACTTTTTTCAGGATTTTGTCCAATCCCTTTTCAAAAAGGTACGTCGTATACGACCCTTCCGGCCGCTTTCGCTCCCGCTCGGCGATCAGCGCCTCCAGCTTGTCCAGGATCGCCTTCGGGTCTTCCTTTTCTTCGTGAAAAAGGTCTTCGCAAAAACGGGACTGCCCCCGCTCCATGTCCAGTTCCCGGTAAAAGCAGCCCGTCCGCCCGGTGTGGCACGCCGCGCCCGCCGGCGCCGCCTCGACGAGGAGCGCGTCGGCGTCGCAGTCGTAGCGGAGGCGCCGCACTTTCTGCACGTTCCCGCTCGTTTCGCCCTTGTGCCACAGCTTGCCGCGGGACCGGCTCCAGAACCAGGTTTCCCCGGTTTCCAGCGTGCGGGCCAGCGCCTCGCGGTTCATCCAGGCGAGCATGAGCACTTCGCGGGTCTTGGCATCCTGCACGATGGCCGGCACGAGCCCCGCCTCGTTCCAGCGGATCGCCGCCGCCAGCTCCTCCGCGCCGTACAGCTTCTCTTCATTCGCGGTGTTCGCGCCCGCGGCGCCGCCCGCGCTGATGTTCGTTTCCGCACCGTTCGCGTTGTCCGCGCCGTTCATTGCCCACGCACCTTCTTTTCGCTCCGGGTTCCGTTTCGGGATCCGTCTTCAGATTGCGACCGTGCCGCCCAGCATACATGGCCGCCTACAGCCGGACCGGCACGTTTCGTTCATGCAGATGATCTTTCACCTGGCGAATGGTCAATTCCTTGAAGTGAAAGATGGACGCCGCCAGCGCCGCATCCGCCTTCCCTTCCGTCAGCACTTCGTGAAAATGCTCCAGCTTCCCGGCGCCGCCGGAGGCGATCACCGGAATGGACACCGCCTCGGCCACCGCCCGGGTGAGCGGCAGATCGAAGCCGTCCTTCGTGCCGTCGCGGTCCATGCTCGTCAGAAGCAGTTCCCCCGCGCCCAGCTCCTCGGCCCGCTTCGCCCATTCCAGCGCCTTCAGGCCCGTCGGCCGCGTGCCGCCGTGGGTGACCACTTCCCAGTCGTTCCACGCCTCGTTCCAGCGGGCGTCGATGGCCACCACGATGCACTGCGCCCCGAAGCGGCGCGAGCCGTCGGCGATGAGCTGCGGATTGAGCACCGCCGACGTGTTGATGCCGACCTTGTCGGCCCCGGCCCGAAGCAGCCGGGTCATGTCGTCGACGGACGAGACGCCGCCGGCCACCGTGAACGGAATCGTCACGTTTTCCGCCGTCCGGCGCACCACGTCCACCATCGTGCCGCGGCCTTCCACCGACGCCGAAATGTCGAGGAACACCAGCTCGTCGGCGCCTTCCCGGCTGTACAGCGCGGCCAGCTCCACCGGGTCGCCGGCGTCCCGCAGGTTGACGAAATTGACGCCCTTCACCACCCGGCCGTCTTTCACGTCCAGGCACGGAATGATCCGTTTGGTCAGCATGAAGCTCCCTCCCGCTTCATCATGGCGTTGTTTGCGCGATCCGCGCTACGGCCTCGGCATCGCGCGATCCGCATGCCGCGCCAGCCGCAGGAAATTGCCGAGCAGCCGCATGCCGAGATCGCCGCTTTTTTCCGGATGGAATTGCATGCCGAACACGTTTCCCCGGCCGACGATGGCCGCCACCGGTCCGTGGTAGTCCGTCTCGGCCAGCAGGTCGCCGTCGTTGTCCGGCAGCACGTGATAGGAATGGACGAAATAGGCGTACCCTTCGGACAACCCGCTAAACAGCGGCGACGGCCGGCGGAAGGCGAGCCGGTTCCAGCCCATGTGGGGCACCTTGAGGGTCCCCGAAAACCGCACCACCCGCCCCGGCAGCACGTTCAGCCCCGCGTGCAGGCCGTGTTCCGCGCTTTCCGTGAACAAGAGCTGCATCCCCAGGCAAATGCCGAGCAGCGGCTTGCCGGATGCCGCGAAGCGGCGGACGGCGTCGTCCAGCCCGGACGCCGACAGGTTCGCCATCGCGTCCCCGAAGGCGCCGACGCCGGGCAGGATGGCGCCATCCGCCGCCAGGACGGCCGCGCCGTCCGACGTCACCGCCGCCTCGTGCCCGAGCCGCCGGACGGCGGTCTGCACGCTGTGCAGATTGCCCATGCCGTAGTCGATGACCGCGATCACGGATCAGAGAACCCCTTTCGTGGAGGGCACGCCTTTGACGCGCGGATCACGGGACGTCGCTTCGTCGAGCGCCCGCCCGAGCGCCTTGAACACCGCCTCGATCATGTGGTGCGTGTTGCGGCCGTAGTGGACGATCACGTGCAGCGTGATTCTCGCCTCCAGGGCGAATTTCCACAAAAATTCATGCACCAGTTCCACCGGGAAATCGCCGACGGTCTGCGACGGATAGTCCGCCCGGTACTCCAGGTGGGGCCGGTTGCTGACGTCGATCACGACCTGCGCCAGCGCCTCGTCCATCGGCACGAAGGCGTTGCCGTACCGGCGGATGCCGGCCTTGTCGCCCAGCGCCTTGTTCAGCGCCCGGCCGAGGCAGATGCCGATGTCCTCCACCGTATGGTGGAAATCGACTTCCGTGTCGCCTTCGGCCTGCAGCGTCAGGTCGAACCGGCCGTGCTGCGTGAACAGATCCAGCATGTGGTTGAGAAACGGCACCGGCGTGTCGATGGCGCTCGACCCTGATCCGTCCACGGTGAATGACAGCTTGACGTCCGTCTCTCCCGTCCTGCGCATCTCCGAACCCTGCCGCGGCAGGTCGGTCAGCGGTTTGTCAGCCTTGTTGTCAGCCATTGGCGTTCCCCTCTTTCCCCGGCTTGCTCGCCGGTCCGGTTTCGAGCCGGATTTCCACGGCCCGCGCGTGGGCCTCCAGCCCTTCGGCGCGGGCAAGGGCCGCGATGTGGCGGGCACTGTCCTGCAATGCGCGTCTGCTGTAGAAAATCAAGCTCGTCTTCTTCACGAAATCGTCCACCGACAGCGGCGAGGCGAACCGCGCCGTCCCGTTGGTCGGCAGAATGTGGTTCGGCCCGGCGAAATAGTCGCCCACCGGCTCCGAACTCCACGGGCCGAGGAACACGGCGCCCGCGTTTTCGATCAGCCCGGCGTCTTCCAGCGGCGTTCCGGTGATGATCTCCAGGTGCTCCGGCGCTAGCCGGTTCACCGTGTCGATCGCCTCCTGCCGGCTGGCGGCGAGGAGGATCGCGCCGTGATCGGCGAGGGAGCGTGCCGCGATGTCCCGCCGCGGGAGGCCGGCGAGCTGCTTCGCCAGCTCGTCCCGCACCGCCTCCGCCAGCTTCCGCGACGCGGTGACGAGCACCGCCGACGCCATCGCGTCGTGCTCCGCCTGGGACAGCATGTCGGCGGCCACGTGGCGCGGATCGGCGGTGTCGTCGGCCAGCACGACGATTTCGCTCGGCCCGGCGATGCTGTCGATGTCGACGACGCCGTACACGAGACGCTTCGCCAGCGCCACGTAAATGTTGCCCGGCCCGACGATCTTGTCCACCGGCCGGACCGTCTCCGTGCCGAAGGCGAGCGCGGCCACCGCCTGGGCGCCGCCGATGCGGTAGATTTCCTTCACGCCCGCTTCCGCAGCGGCCACGAGAATTTCCGGCGCGATGCCTTCCTTTCCGCCCGTCGCCGGCGGCGTCACCATCACGATTTCCTCCACGCCGGCCACCTTCGCCGGGATGACGTTCATCAGCACCGACGACGGATAGGCGGCACTGCCGCCGGGCACGTAGACGCCGACCCGCTTCAGCGGACGGATGTTCATCCCGACCATCGTGCCGTCCGGCCGGAGATCAAACCAGCTTTGCCGCTTCTGGCGCTCGTGGAAGTCGCGGATGTTCGCCGCCGCCTTCCGCAGCGCCTCGAGGAACGCCGCATCCACCCGCTCATAGGCCGCCTCCAGCTCCCGCTCGCCGACTTTGAGCATCCCCTTGAGCCGTTCGGCGCTCACGCCGTCGAATGTTTCGGAATAGCGGAGCACCGCCGCGTCCCCTTCCCGCCGCACGTCTTCCACGATGCGACGGGCCGATTCGTTCTGCTCCGGCGTCCCGTAGTCCACCGGCCGCTCGAGCCGGAACCCGGCCGCCTCCCTGATCTCGATCATCGTCCACGCCTCCTTGCCCTCGCCCGCTGTCTCTTTTTCAACCATCGTCTCAAACGCCCGGCCGCCTCAGGGCACCCGCGCCTCGCGCCGGTCGATGGCCGCCTGCAGCCGGTCGCAAACCTCGTCGACGAACCCGCTCTTCATCCGGTAGCTGGCGCGGTTGGCGATCAGCCGGCTCGTGATGTCGAACATCCGCTCCAGCTCCACCAGCCCGTTCTCGCGGATCGTCTGGCCCGATTCCACCAGGTCCACGATCCGGTCGGCCAGCCCGACGAGGGGCGCCAGCTCGATGGAGCCGTTCAGCTTGATCACTTCCACCTGCTGCCCCCGCTCCCGGAAGTAGCGCGACGCGATGTTCGGATACTTCGTGGCGACCCGCGGATGGATGGCCGGCTTCCAGTCGGGCAGCCCGATCACCGACATGCGGCAGCGGGCGATGCCGAGATCGAGCAGCTCGTACACGCTCCGGTTTTCTTCCATGAGGACGTCCTTGCCCACCACGCCGATGTCCGCGGCCCCGTATTCCACGTAGGTCGGCACGTCGGCCGGCTTCGCCAGGATCACCTCGATCCCCGCTTCCTCCAGCGTCACCAGCAGCTTGCGGGTATCGTCCACGTCGTCCGGCACGGGAATGCCCGCTTCCCGGAAAAGGGCCGCCGCCTTCTTGTAGATTCTCCCTTTCGGAATGGCCGCTTTCAAGCGAATCCGCGATTGTTCCGCCATCGTTTTCTTTCCGTCCTTCCCGACTTCCCGATCCAAAACCGCAACCCTCGCATCACTCGTCGAAACGGAACACCATGTCGTACCGCCGGCCCTTGAACCGCCACTTGCCTTCGCCGTCGGCTTCCGGACCGATTTCCGTCCCCTCCGGCACGAACACCGTTTCCACCGCCGCGTCCTTCTCCCGCCGGAGCGCCATCGCATGAAGGATCGCCTCTTCCCGCCGGTGCTTCCGGTACAGCACCAGCATGCGCCGGCCGTCTTCCGGCGGGTCGTCGGCCACCAGCACGATGCGGTTCGTCTCCAGGGCGAACCCCGTCGCCGGCGCCGGCCGCCCGAAGGACGCCAGCAGGTTGTCGTAGCGGCCCCCGCTGCACAGCGGAAACCCGAGGCCCGCGGCATATCCTTCAAAAATGAGACCGGTATAATAGGAAAAATTGCCGACCATCGTCAAATCGATCGACACGTGGCCGCCAACCCCGTACACCTGCAGCGCATCCCACACGTCCCGCAGATGGCCGAGGGCCGCCCGGGACGCGTCGTCGCGGACGACGGACAGCGCGTCGTCGCACGCCTCCCGGCCGCCGCGCAGCCGCAGGATCCGCTCCAGATCGGCCCGGGCGCCGGGCGCCAGATCCATTCCCTTCAACGCCGCCCGGTAGCCGACGTAGTTGCGGTGGAGCAGGCATTCCCGGAGCGTCTGCCGCTCGTCCGGCCTCTCCGGCAGGGCGGCCTCGAGCAAGCCGCTCAGCACGCCGATGTGGCCGAGGGCGATCTTGAATTCCCGCACCCCCGCCGCCTTCAGGCATTCGGCCATCAGGGCGATCACTTCCGCGTCCGCCTCCGGCGACCCGTCGCCGACGAGCTCCACGCCGGTCTGGAAAAACTCCCACTCCCGGCCGGCCTCCTCTTCGATGGCCCGGAACACGTTGGAATGATGGGACAGCCGAAGCGGCAGCGCCTCGTCCTTGAGCAGCGAAGCCACCACCCGGGCGATCGGCGCGGTCATTTCGGAACGGAGCACCAGCGTCGTGCCCTTGTTGTCCAGCAGCTTGAACAGCCGCTCGTTCGCCGTGGAACTGGCCAGACCGACCGTGTCGTAATATTCCAGCGTCGGCGTGATGATCTGCCGGTAGCCCCAGCGGGCCATCGTCTCCAGCACCCGCCATTCGATGCGGCGCAGCTTGGCCGCCAGATCCGGCAAGTAGTCCTTCACGCCCCGCGGCTTTTCAAACATTTTCGGCTTTTGGCATCGTCATCCCTTCGTTCATCCCGTTGATGATCAAGGCCGTCAAACAAATGGGTCGGCCCGCAAACGGGCCTGGTGACAACCGATTCTTTATCACATTAACGCGTTAATTTATTATCTATCTACCATGCTACCAAAATAAAGAATACCCGTATCGTACCACAGGACCGCAAGATCGTCAAGAAAAGGCCCCGGAACCCGCAACGTCTTCCCGTTCCCCGCCGCTTCCGGTCCGGACCGGCCGCCGCAAAAAACGAAACACCGGGCCGTGCCGGTCCGGCGTCACGATCCGGTGTCCTCCGATTCCGTCCCTTCTTTGCCCGCGGCCGGATGATCCGCTTCCGCGCCCGGCCGGATGATGATGAGCGGGTTGCCGGCCGCGAACGCCCCGGGGGGCACGTCTTTGTGCACCACGGAACCCGCACCGACGACGGCGTTGTCCCCGATCGTCACGCCGGGCAAAATGGTGGTGTTGGCGCCGATCATGACGTTCGAGCCGATGACGACGTCCCCGAGCCGGTACTCATCCACCAGATACTCATGGGCCAGGATCGTCGTGTTGTACCCGATTACCGTGTTGTCGCCGATGCGGATGCGCTACCGGAAAAAACACGTCCACCATCGCCATCAGCCCGAAGGCCGTATGCCGCCCCACCCGCATGCCGAGCACGCGGCGGTAGATCCAGTTTTTCAGGGGAAGGGAAGGACAGTAGCGGCAGAACTGGATGAAAATGAAGTTGCGAATGCCCTTCCACGGGCTGACCGTCCGGTAAATCTGCCAAAGGGAATTGGCGCCCCGCACCGGGTACCGTTCCGTCCTTCTCACGTCCGCATCCCTCTCCGCCTCATCCTTCGGGGCCTCTAGTTTCGCGCGCCCGCCACGCCGCAAAGGTCCGGCAGTTCTTCCATCGACTCGATGATCCGCCAGGCGCCGGCGGCCAGGAGCTCCTCCCGGGGCTTCAGCGACCATCCGACGGCGATGGCCGTGGCGCCCGCCGCCCGGGCGGCCAGGATGTCGTGCGGGCTGTCGCCCACCATCGCCGTTTCTTCCGGCCGGGCCGACAGCAGGCGCATGGCCTTCAAAACCGGCTCCGGATGGGGTTTCGGATGCTCCACGTCCCCGACCGTCACCATCGCGTCCACGTACCGGCGAAGGCCGAGCATGTCCAGCGTGCGGATTGACGTTTCGCGGGATTTGTTGGTCACGACGCCGATCTTGAGCCCCGCCCCGGACAGCCGCCGGATCGTCTCGAGCACGCCGGGGAACAGCTTGATCCGGTCGTCGTACCGTTCATATTGGTACGCCCGGTACGCNGCCGCCAAGCCGGATACGTCTTCCCGCCCGGAAAAATGCCGCAGCTGGTCGGCGAGCGTCCCGCCCATGCGGGGGATGATCGCCTCCCGTGACGGCATCTGGCCGCAATGCGCCAGGATGACGTGCTGCAGCGACTCGATGATGAGCTCGTTCGTGTCGATGGTCGTGCCGTCCAGGTCGAACAGGACGCAGCGGATCATAGCAGCGGATTCCCCGGCTCGTAGCGGGGCGGCGTGTACGATCCGCCGGAATGGCCGGCATCGCCGGCGCCCGCGCCGTCCCGCTCCGCGGCGGCGGCATGCTCCGCGGCAGCGTCGCGCCCCGCGGACGCGC
>Ga0065723_101054_pt1 | contig 18538 bp, 14 predicted proteins | sample TheenrcuSG05Z960_FD_59110 | JGI IMG/M metagenome (GOLD analysis project Ga0065723, IMG submission 59110) | Thermophilic enrichment culture from UC Davis - Sample SG0.5Z960 | ecosystem: Engineered > Solid waste > Grass > Composting > Bioreactor | place: USA: University of California, Davis
ATCACATCAATTCATTTCCAGTTGTCGAGTGTTCCGATTCATTGATGATATGCACTTTCGTAATTCGGGATAACAATGTTTATGGAATGGTCATTGACAGCGAGGGCAATATTTATGCGCAAACTCCCGCTGCCATCTATCGGATCACACCGGACGAAGACATTTCGGAGCATATCCCATATTCCGGCGTGCCGGATATCAATACAGGCAAACAGATTAGCGGAATTGCGATCGATGAAAACGATCATTTGTATGTCGTAGAAGATTACAGACATATTCATAAGTGGGACAAAAACGGTAATTGGTTGGGCACATTGGGCACATGGACCAGGGTAAGGGGGATTGCTTATCATAACGGCAACTTGTATGCCGTAGGCGAAGTCAATGCCTCCAATCATCGGGTTTATCGAATTTCGCCGGCCAGCGGCAGAACGATTGATATGATCGACATCGATGGCACTGTTTTGGAAAATATCAGTAATTACGTCGGACTTGACATCCATGTTAACCCGGTTACGGATGAAATCCATGCGGCGTTTCAAAGGATAGATTCTTTGCCCCCTTATGGCGCCGTAGTGGTTATCCGGGACAACGGCGTTACGGCCACGGTGACCTCTGACCGGAACGAAACGGCATATGGAGAACCGGTATCTTTTTCCGTTTCCGTGCGGGCGAATAACCGAAATTTACCTCCGCCGACAGGCGACGTGCGCCTTCACATCGGTTCTGATACGGCGATGCTTGCGTTAACGGCGGCGGGCTCGGCCGTTTACGGACCGGTTTCCCTAGAACCGGGCTTCTGGAACATTTCCGCCGAATATTTGGGCGATCCCTTTTTCGAACCGGAAAGTTCCGATGAAATCACCGTGACCGTGAACAAACTTTTGTCCACCATCCGCCTCGATGCCTCGCATTCCGAGAGCGTATACGGCGAAAGCGTCAAGTTCACCGCGGAGGTCGAAAGGGCGTCCGGTTCCGTCAGCCTCATTCCGACAGGGACTGTCACGTTTCAGTTTGCGCACGCGGGCGGCACCGCGACCAGGACGGCGCTCCTCGACAACGGCATCGCCGAGCTTCAGGTCGCCGATCTTCCGGTCGGAACCAACTTCGTCACGGCGGCATATGACGGAGACAATTTCTTTGAGGGCAGCTCCAGCGGCACGGTCCAGACGGAAGTGTCACCGGCAAGCACAACCGTGTCGATCGGGGCCTCCCCCATGCAAAGCGAGTACGGCCAAACCGTGACGATCACCGCCACGGTCTCTTCGAATGCGCCCGGCGGCGCCACGCCCGCGGGAAATGTGACGTTCAGGCTGGCTGCCGACGGACAGGTACTCGGCACGGTCCCTCTCGACACCAATGGCCAGGCGGCGGTGACGGTGAACAGCCTCCCGGTCGGGACCCATGAAATTGAAGCGGAGTATTCGGGCAGCGGTTCGTTCCTGCCCGGCAGCGGCACGGTTCAGCTGACGGTGAACAAGGCGGCGGCGGCCCTTTCGGTGACGTCGTCCCAAGGAACCACCGTCTTTGGGGAAAACGTCAAATTCACCGCGACCGTCGTCCCGGCGGGTTCTTCCGTCGGCGCGCCTTCGGGAACCGTCACGTTTGCCATAGGTTCCGAAGAAATCGGCAAGGCGTCCCTTGTCGCCGGTGAAGCGTCCCTGGAAGCGGACGACCTGCGGGTCGGCGAACACACCATCACGGCCTACTACAGCGGCAACGACCATTTCCTGCCGGGCAATTTTTCCTGGCTGCAACAGGTCGTCAAGGCAACGACCACCGTCAACGTCGGCGTATCCAAAACCCCCGTCGTCTACGGAGAAAACGTAGCGGCGTGACGGCCACGGTCACGGTGAATGCTCCGGGAAGCGGCATTCCGGGCGGCGAAGTGGTCTTTCTGGCCAAACGGCGGCGAAATCGGCAGAAGCGCGCTCGTCGGCGGAACCGCCACCCTTGAAGCGGCACAGACGGTTCCGATCGGCGTCGGGAATTACCAGATCACGGCGCAATATTTGGGCAACGAGTCCTTTGAGGGGAGCATCGCCGGCCTTTCGGCGCAGCTGGAGGTGTTGCGGGCGGAGACGGTGACGAGCGTGACGCCTTTGGGGATCACCAGCGTATACGGTGAACCGGTCACGCTCACGGCGGTCGTGCGTCCCTCGGAGCCGGGCGGCGGCGTGCCCTCCGGGAAGGTGAAATTCCGGCACGGTTCCGCGGAGCTGGGCGAAGCCCCGCTCGCAGGCGGCACCGCATCGCTGATCATCAGCGGCCTGGAAGTCGGCCGTTATCCGATTTCCGCCGAATACGGCGGAGACGACTCCTTCCTGGCGAGCGCCGGAACGGCAGACTTGCAGGTCAACAAGGCCGAAACGCAAGTGGCCGTTTCCGCCTCCAGGACCCATGTTCGGGTCGGGGAAAGCATCGCCATCCATGTAAGCGTAACTGCCGTTGCCCCGGGAAGCGGCACGCCGACGGGCAAAATCACGGTTTACGAGGGAACGTCATCCCTGGGCGAAGCGCCGCTGACCCCGGCGGACGGCGGAACGGCGGAGATGGTCCTGTCCCGGGGACTTTCTGCGGGGAGGCACGCGCTATATGTTTCCTATGAAGGCGACGACCGGTTCCTGGGCAGCCAGTCGTCTCCCATTTCCTTTACGGTGAGCCGGCCTTCGTCCCCGGCGCCTTCCGCATCACCCGCCCCGTCGCCGATGCCCGAACCGACGGAACCAGATCCCGACGAGGCGCCTGAAGACCCGATCTTCACGGACATTCGCGGCCATTGGGCGGAAAAGGACATTATACAGGCTGCGAAAGAAGGGTGGGGGGGAGGCTATCCGGACCGCACCTTCCGTCCGAATCGGCCGGTGACCCGCGCGGAGTTCACCGTGATGCTCGTCAATGCCCTGAAGCTGGAAGGGGATGGGGCGGACCTTCCTTTCACGGATCGCGACCGAATCCAGGCGTGGGCGCGCCGGGCCGTATCGCCGGCCGTTCGGTCGGGCATCGTGCGCGGATATGACGACGGCACCTTCCGGCCGGATGCGTATATTACCCGCGCCGAAATGGCGGTGATGGTCGCGGCGGCGTTGGGCTTCCGTCCGGAAGCGGCCACCGCCACCGGTTTCCGCGACGACGCCGACATCCCCGCCTGGGCCAAGGGTGCGGTGGAGGCGCTCCGCAGCGCGGGCGTTGTGGCCGGAAAGGGCGAAAACAGGTTCGATCCCCATGCATCGGCGACCCGCGCCGAAGCGGTCAAGATTTTGATCCAAGCGCTTCAACATTTCAACCCGGCACATTGATGAACCGTCCGCATGGGCAATCCGCGCTCGCCTTCGGAACGCCGGCGGACACGTCACGAAGCCAGCCTCGTGCCGGGTACAACGGGAGGATGGGATTTGCCCGCTGCATTTGGCCGGTTCAGTATTCTCCTTTGGGATCACGAAGAACGATCCGCGGATGGTGCCGGCCAGACTGGATCTTTGCTTCGCGAACTTGAACTTCTCCAGTTCCGCGGGCACTTCCATCCCTTCCGACAGCTTGAACCCGACGGCCCGCTTCTTTGGATCGTCCACCGCGTACATGACGTTGACCACCAGGCCGTCTTCGTAAAAGACGTAAGCCATCCGGAGATTTTCCACCTGGAATTGCGACGTTTCCAGCGGCTTGGCCGACAGCTCGATGCCCCGCTCTTCCTTCAGGATCCGGTTCACGTAATCCAGTGTTTCCGGGCTTTCGGCGGCCGGCACGGTGACAAATGGGTGCTTGTACTTGTTCCAATAGTAACGGGCCTCGTTGGCGCGCAATCCGGCCAGCGCTTCCGCCACCGGAGACGATTCCAGGCCGGTCGTCGACATCTTTTTGAAATCCACGGCGTAAGCCATTGGCGATCTCCTCCCGATTATTGTTCAAGAAGTTTTTTAAGCGATTCCATCCATTTGCCCCACCCGTACCTTGCGCCGTTGCGGGCCGGTTCGCCGGAGATGCCCGTCTGCTCGAGGCGCAGGTTCACCATGCCGTTTCCCAGATCCGAGAGGGTCCAGGTGATCACATGCTTCTCCCCGCTTTCCCAGGTATAGGACAACCGGTAAGGAGCCTCCACGGCCAGCACTTCGCCCTCGATCACCCCGTTCCAAAATTCGGTCGGCTTCGTGCGGAACTGGAACCGGTGGCCCACCACAGGCTTGAAGTTGTTCTCCATCCCTTCGCCGGTCCGGATGTCGGCCACCCACCTTGCCAGCTGGTCCGAGTCCGTCAGGGCGGCCCAAAGCTTTTCCATCGTGGTCTTGAACTGAAAATCCATGGTGAGTATCAGACTCATTCCGATTCTTTCTCCTCCAACAGTTTGCTCAGGCGCATGAGGTTCGAGCTCCAGAACCGGCTGTAGAACGCCACCCAATCCTCGATTTCCCGAAGCGGCGCGGCGTTCAGCCTGTAGCGCGTTTCCCGTCCGGCTTTGCGGACTTCGACCAAACCGGCTTCTTTGAGAACCGCCAGATGTTTGGACACCGCCGTGCGGCCCATCGGAAAATGCCGCGTCAATTCGTGCAGGGGCAATTCCGCCGCTTCCGCCAGCAACCGGATCAGGCGGCGCCGGGTCGGGTCCGCCACCGCGTCGAACACATCGCGCGTCTGGCTGCGGTCGATCACGTCTGCCCTCCCTTGGTCAGGAAGCGTTAATTGGACACCATTTGGTGTCGAATTTATTATAGGACACCGTTTGGTGTCCTGTCAACAGTTTCCTGATTGTTCAATTTAAACCTCCAAGAAAGAAGCGCCCCCGGCAATTGCCGAGGGGAATCGAACATGATATAAAGAAGAAAATCATGGCGAAAAATCAAGGAGCCCTGACATGCAACTGACGGAGCAACGCAATGACACCATCACCGGTCTGAGGGGCCTGCTGGCCTCGTCCGTCGTTCTGTACCACGTCTACACCGGCTCGGTGGACGACGGCATCCTGAAAACCGACTACTTTCCGCATTTTCGCGAAACGGCCGGACTGATCGCCGTCTATTTGTTCTTTGTCATCAGCGGGTATCTGATCCCGAGGAGCCTCATGCGCCACGGAAGCGTCGGCCGGTTCGCCGTGGATCGGATTCTTCGCATATACCCCGTGTTTTTGGTGATCCATCTGCTGATTTTTGCCATCGGGCCGGTGATCGGTTACGCTTGGTTTAAGGACATCTCCGTCTCCGATTACATCCTTCACTTCTTTTCCAACCTGTTTTTCCTGCCGGGCGTCTTCGATCTGCCCATCGCCCAGATCGTTGCGTGGTCGCTCAGCTACGAAGCCGCGTTTTACCTGCTGACGGGCGCCGTGTTCTACTTGTGGAACCGCGGCGGGTGGAAGCATTTCCTGCTTCCGGTTCCGCTCGCCGCATCCGTCTGGCTGATTTGGAAGGATCCCGCCTTCCTGTTTTTCGTCGCCGGAATCCTGATTGGCACCGTCAGGCGGCCGGAAGCTCTGCCGCCTTCCCTCACCAGGCTGGACGGACTGATCGCCCTGGCCCTCGCCTGCATTCTGTTCGATCCCAAATTCATTTACGGGGCGCTGATTTTTGCGCTGATTTTTTTCCACACGGTGGTCCGGCAATACGGCGTTGTGTCTTCGCTGCTTCGCACGAAACCGTTCATGTATCTGGGCACCATCAGCTACAGCCTCTATCTTTGGCACACGGTGGTGATGTTTCCCGTCAAGCGCGTCGTCATCGCCCTGGGTCTCCCCGCCGAATGGATGGGCGTGGCAGCGTTCGGCATCATTTCCGTGGCGGGGGCGATTCTGGTTTCCCACTTCTCCTACCATTGGATCGAAGGGAAGCTTACCCGATCCGTTCGCAGCAAAGTGCGGTTCGCCGGCAAAGCGTCCGGCTTCCGCTCCGTCGGGGGATGACGAATGCCTTTCACCCCGGTTAACGCTCATCCGGACCGCTTTCCGGCCGTCGCATAGGCTCCCATCCCAATCCACATGATGGCGATGAAAACCATCCAAACGGCCGGCATCCCCCGCTTTTCATCGTCTTCGCCCCAGACGGCGGCGCCGGGCCTCGGTTCCTTCACATCGGCATCGCGCATTTCAGCCCATTGCCTCAGCAAGGTCGGCAATTCCTCCCGTCCGCCGCGGATATCCACGTAGACCGCGTTCTCTTCCACTACCAGAGCGGTCAGCCCGTACTCGTTCAGCAAAGCGGGAGACGGCCCCGCCGATTTCAGGAAAATAACATATTCCCTGTCCTTTTGAAAGATTATTGAAAAATCCGGACAAATGACCGCATCCGATTGGCTGGAGACGGTCGGGGGAAGGTGGACGAAGCGGGGCGCGTCGCCCGGTCCAATGTAATGGATCACCTCAACGGTCGCCCGCCTGCCCTCCTGCCGGACGGCCATGACCGTCCCGTGCAGGATGGCTTCGCTTGCTTCAGCCAGCTCCGCGGCCGACCACGGCGCCGGACTGCACGCCTGCGCTTCTTGCAGATACGCCGCAAACGCGAAATAGGAGACCAGAAAGAAAACGGAAATGGCTATCTTTTTCCGCACGGACCCTCTCCCCCTTCGCCCGCCGCCTTCACGCCGGCGTTGTCATATTCCATGGTTCTCCAGACAATGGACGGCCAAGGACGCCAGCAGGGCGGCGCCGATCGGCAGCGCGTTCTCGTCGAGGTTGAACATGGGGTGGTGCAAAGGATAGGCCGTGTTCTCCCCGTTGCACGTGCCAAGGCGGAACATGGCGGACGGAACCCGCTGTGCCACGAAAGCGAAATCTTCCCCGCCCATGCTCGTCCTGCCGTATTCCCAATGGCCGGGACCCAGGGTTTCGTCGCAGATCCGTTTGACCAGCTCGTTCATCGCGTCGCTGTTCACCAGCATCGGATAGCCTTCTTCGTATTCATATTCATAGCTTGCGCCGAAAGATGCCGTCACGCCTTGAACGATCGCTTCGATCCTTTCCCGGATCCGCCTTTGCGTCTCGGGGACGAGGGTGCGCACCGTGCCTTCCAGCAGGACCTCCGGGGCGATGGCGTTGAACGCGTGGCCGCCGGAAATCTTGCCGATGGTGACGACGGCGGCATCGAGGGGGTCCGTCTGCCGGCTGACGATTTGCTGCAGGGCGCCGACCACCTGGGCGGCGACCGCCACGGCGTCGACGGCCTGATGCGGCGCGGCGGCATGGCCGCCCTGGCCGATGATGCGGATGATCACCCGGTCCGTTGCCGCCCAGCCGGCGCCCCGGATCACCGCGACGCGGCCGGTGGGATGCGCCGGCGACACGTGCAGGGCGCAGGCCGCGTCCACGCGGGGGTTGTCCAGCACGCCGTCTTCGATCATCGCCCGGGCGCCGGCCAGGCCTTCCTCCGCGGGCTGGAACATGAATTTGACGTTGCCGCGCTTAAGGCCCCGTTCCTTCAGGATTTGCGCCGCGCCCATCAGCATGCTGGTGTGGGCGTCATGGCCGCACAGGTGGGCTTTGCCTTCCGCCACGGACATATAGTCAATGCTTTTGTCCGCTTCCGGGATCGGCAGCGCGTCCATGTCGGCCCGCAGCAGAATCGTCGGCCCGTCGCGTTCGCCGCGAAGCAGNCCGACGACGCCGGTNCGGCCGACGCCCGTNCGGACTTCCAGGCCGAGCCCNCGCAGATGTTCGGCCACCTTCGCCGATGTGCGGTGCTCTTCGTATCCCAGTTCCGGATGCCGGTGAAAATCCCGGCGCCACTCGATCATCCGGCCGTGCAGCCGCCCGGCGGCTTCCAGCAACGGGTGCATGGCGATCCCCCTTCATCTTTCGAATGCCGTACTTTAAGCTTAAAAAAACAGTGTCCGCTGATCAACGGATCAGACTGGCGACATCGCTGAACGGAGCCGATTCGCTAGGAACCGGTCATTGTCGAAAAAAGGAACCCGCAAGCGGGTTCCTTTCTGAGACCGCCGGACCGTCCGTCAGGCCATCCACTGTCCGCCGTTGACGTCGATCATCTCGCCGGTGATGAAGCTGGCCGCGTCCGACGCGAGGAAAAGCACGGCGGCCGCCGATTCCTCCGGCGTTCCTTCGCGGCCCAGCAAAATCTGTTTCGAAAACATGGCGCGCACCGGCGGCGGCGAGAACCGGTCGTGAAACGGCGTGCTGATCACCCCGGGCGCAATGGCGTTCACGCGGATGTTGTAGGGCGCAAATTCCCGCGCCAAGCCGCGCGTCAGCGTCACGACGGCGCCCTTGGCGGCCGCGTAGATGAAGCTGCCGGGGCCGCCGCCGGTGCGGGCCGCGATGGACGACACGTTGACGATGCTGCCCTTGCCGAGCGGCTTCATCATGGGGAGAGCGGCTTTCGTCACGAGAAAGACGGACTTCAAATTAATGTCCATGACGCGGTCCCAAATTTCTTCGTCCGCTTCCTCGAAGGGGACGCGCCTCACCAGGGAGCCGGCGTTGTTCACGAGGACGTCCACGCGTCCGAACGTCTCCCGGACGCGCTCCGCCATCGCCTCCACGGCGCCGCGGTCCGCCACGTCTCCGGTCACCAGCAGTGACTTGCGTCCCATCCGTTCGATTTCCCGGGCGACTTCCTCGCCCTCCGCCACGCTCCGGTTCGCGTGCACCACCACATCCGCCCCGAACCGGGCAAAGGCCAAGGCCGCGGCCCGGCCGATGCCCGTGCTGCTTCCCGTAACCCATACCACCTGGCCCGTGAAATTGTACTCGTACATGCTGCGTTCCCTGCCTTCTTGCGTAAATGGGCGATTCGAATGCGTACGGTTTTGTCAACCGAGTGGATCGCCTGTCAATAATGTAGCAAAAATTTAGCCGTCCCACCGGTCCGGAGTTGAAATGTTGCTCGAAAACGGACCTTACGGCCTTTCGCGAAGAAAGTAAATGTAATCGGTGGCGATGCCTTTCAACCCCGCCTGATACAACATCACCGTCACGTTCCCGCGGTGATACGTGCCGTGGTTCACCATATGCCGCAACAGATCCGACAAACGGTTTTCGAACCATTCGCCCTGCGTATTGCGATAGCGAATCAGACGGGAGCCGTCCTGATTTTTCAAAAATTCCCGGACCGCCCGATGCAACGACGCAAAACGGGCCATCGCTGCATCCGCGTGCGCAAACGACGTATCTTCGAACGAATCCGGGCTTTCGCCCTGCATCCGTTTGAACCAGATGGTATCGACATCGTAAATGTGGCCGAACGTGCTGGCAATCGTCGGAAAGGGTCCGGACACCGGAGCGGTAAAAACGTCGGGAACGCCTCTCAGATGATTCAACAATTTTTCGTTCGCCCAAACGTGGTACTCGTGCAACGCCAAAAGATCATCGTTCATGCCCAAGACTCCTTGAGAAAGATTTACGAGGCCCGCAAATCCACCCGTCAAAACGGCTGGCCGACAGATTGCATGACGCCAAAATTCTTTTTACCGGAGCAGAGAATCCCAGCGCTCACCAGCAGTTCATCAGTTCCCCTTTGCCTATACCGAGGAAGGCGGGATGGAAGCCATAAATTTAACGAAGGCGGATAGCGGCACGCGCCACAGCTCTACGCACACTTCACAGCGATCCCCCACCTCCAGCGATCGAACCCTGGCATGGCGGGCAATTTCGGCAGTTTCATAAACGGCAAACCGACGCCGTATCCGCCTCTTCTGCAAATCCGGCGCCGCAGGGCCGCATCTGGGCTTTCAGCGGGTTATTCCGTATATGCTGGCTGCACACCCAACGAGAGTCCTATCCGTTTCAACCGGAACGGCGGCCGCGGCGACGATACCAGTGGATAAAAGTTACGGCTCAATTCTTCATGATAAACCGTAGTCTTCCTTCATGAATCTCCGCAATTTCACGTTTCCTGGCGCAACGGATCCCAAGTCCGACGGCCTTTTCCAAAGCGGAACCGGTTCGTGAATAACCGAGCAGCCGGATCGTTTCCCGGACGAGATCTTCTTTTGGAATACTGCCTTGCATAAAGAGGATTTCCTTGATGGCGTTGGAAATCTCCTCGGGCGGCAGATCTTCCGCACCGCGACGGTCTTGCTCCCCTTGCGGAACACGATAAACTTCGTACTTCTCCGGATCTATGCCGTCGGGCCAATAAAACTCGTTGCCATCCCAAACGCTCCGCTGCAGCCGCATCGATCTCAAAATCCGGTCAAAATACGAAGCAATTCTGGTACCGGTCCTTGCAATTCCCCAGGCCTGCAACACCTTGCGCAACAGCAGCCCTTTGCTGATGGGACCTTCTCCTTCCACCACCTGCCGGATCTGCGCTTCGATTGCCCGGCGGTACTCCGGCCACATGAAACTATCCGACGGCCAAGAGACCTCGGGCAAACGGACAGGTCGATACGGGACTGCCCATCGGAGATGCTTCTCCGGCTGTTCGGCTGCTGGCGGATTCAACCGAACTGCGGTTTCAAAACGCGCTTCCGCGAACTCCGGTTCATTCCGGGCTTCGGCTTGTTCAGATTTCCGGACAAGCGGTCCCGGATCGGCCGTTTTGTCAGCTCTGGTTTCTTCAATGGCCTTCACGATCCGCTGCAGTTCCCTGTTCGGATTGTCCAGCCAATCCAGGGACCAAACCCGGAGGATGCGCCAACCCAACTGATGCAAAATTTGACTGAGCAGGATTTCGCGATCGCGGGCCGTCTTGCCGGCTTTGTAATTGTTGCCATCGCACAGAATCCCCAGCAAATATGCATTTGGGTTTTCGGGATGGAGGACGGCAAGATCGACCCGAAAGCCGGAAGCCCCGACCCGGACATGAACCTGATATCCTTGATTTTTCAGCGCCTTTGCAATTTCCGTCTCAAGACCGGTTCCGGACACAGCCGATTCCGCCGAAGCCAAGTCAATCGCGCTGATCCCCTTCTCGGCATATTCCAAAAACGCGCGCAAAGCCCTGACCCCTTCCGCCCGCGTGCGGGCCGCATCCAAATGCTCCGCCCGCAGGGTGGAAAAAACATGCATTTCATGCCGCGCTCTCGATACCGCCACGTTGAGCCGGCGCCAGCCTCCTTCCCGATTCAGCGGTCCGAAATTGTAAACAACCTTGCCGTTTTGATCCGGACCGTAACCGACCGAGAACAGGATGACGTCGCGTTCATCCCCCTGCACGTTTTCAAGGTTCTTGATGAAAATCGGCTCTTCCATCATGGAGGCCGCTTCTTCCAGCGAAGGATCCCGACGGAATGCTTCCTCCAGCATGTCTTCGATCAAGGTCTGTTGCGGGGCGTTGAAGGTCACCACACCGATGCTGTACCTGCGGAGTTCTTCATCGCGAAGTCTCCGGATGATCTCCTTCACGACGGCCTCCGCTTCCGCAGGATTTTGTTTTGTTCCACCACGATCATAATACCCTTCCAGCGGATGCCATTTGACAAATGACTTCCGCTCCATCGGCGAAGGGAAGGTCAGCAGTTTGTTTTCATAGAATTGGCGATTGCTGAAGGCGATCAGACTTTCATGCCGGCTTCTGTAATGCCACAACAAATGGGTCTGCGGCATTCCGATGGCAAGACAATCGTCCAGGATGCTTTCCAGATCCTCCGGCACGCCATCGTCCGTGTCCCCCTGTGATACGTTCATAAAGAAACTTGTCGGCGGCAGCTGTTTGGGATCCCCGACGACAATCACGTTGCGCCCGCGCGCCATGGCGCCCACCGCCTCGCTGGTGGGCATCTGGGAAGCCTCATCGAACACCACAAGGTCGAAGAGCGCATGCTTCGGGTCCAGATACTGCGCAACGGACATCGGGCTCATCAGCATGCAGGGACAAATCCGGGTCAACAATCCGGATACCTGTTCAAACAGCTTCCGCAGCGAAAGTCCCCTTCCCCCGCTTCGAATGGCGCGCAACAGAATGCCCATCTCGGAAGACGCCGCCGCCTGCAGCTGGACCGGCGGCATCCGGGCAAACAGACGCGCCGCAATTTCCTGCCGGGTCAACCGTTCAAATTGTTTAATCATTTCCTGGAATGCCCGGATTCTTTCCTCGAACAATCTTCCCGAGAAGGAAGCCAATTTTGGATCGTGATCCAGAATATATTGGATGGCGGCTTTCCACCAAGCGCGTTCAAACGCCCTTTCCAGATCTTCGTGTTTCAAAGAACCGGATTCATAGACGGAAACGACGGGGGCAAGTCCCGCTTCCAAGGCCTGTTGTCTTACATGCCTGAAATTGCACCAGTCGCGAAGCCGATCCGTATGCTGCCGGCACAATGCGATCCGCCGCATCCGGTACGCAAACCAGTCTTCCTTTTCACCCCGCCGGTTGTCCAGCATTTGGAAATCCAATTGCAAAGCCTGCGACAGCTGGGCTTCCAGTTCGCCGCATTCCCGAAGGGCCCCGAGAAATTGGCCAAACACATCGGCATGTTTCTGCAGGAAAGCTTCTTTTCCATCCTTGTAAAGCTCCGCCGCATGTTTCATGCCGCGCAGTACTTCGTCACGGTCGCCCAGAAGATGCATCAGCCGTTCATAAAGCGCCCGCGTCCACCCCAACGCGGTTTCAACGGTTTTCCAATGCGCCTGCCCCCTGTTCCACAAATCCCCGAGCCAACGGGACAGATCTTTCTCATTTTCTTGCAGCCAGGCGTCTTCCCTTTTGTACCGGTTGATCAGCTCCAACGTTTCGGGCACCGTCGGCTTCGGCGGTTTCGGTCCGGAAACGGCATGGGCAAACAGGAGCTTTGCAATTCGATTCTGTTTGAGCAGCCGCGGAAGAAACCATTTGAGTTCAGCCTTGCGCCATTCGTCGAGCAAGAATACGGCATCGAGGGCGAGCGCCTCTTCCCGGTATTTGGCCAAAACCTTCGCCCGCGCATCGTCTCTGGCCTCACCGTGCGCTATGGCCTGCCGGATCGGTTCCCAGGCCCGATCCTGATCGTCCGCCTGCAGCAAGGATACCGGAACGCGATCCGGCAAATGCAGCAAATGTTCAGCAATATTTGCCAATTTCTCAAGCACGCCGGCATCCGTCTGAAGCGGACAAGGCACAATCCGCTCCATGACGGCAACCGTGCTGGCTTGCAGCTTCTCGAAAGCCCGTGCGTACCGGGCAAGCCATTCCTCCACCCGGGACTTTAGCACAGGGGTGTAAACGGTCGTCTGGACTTCTGCCCACACATGATCTTTGAGATCTCCGGCCGCTGTTCCGGCAACCCTCAAGTCACGGACCAGATCCCGCCATTTCGCCAACTGCTCGCCGCCAATCCGGCCCGCCACCTCCGATTCGATCCCTATCGCATCGGGGGCGTCCTTGTATCTTTCGTAATGGGAAATGGCATCGTACAAAGAAGCACCAAAGCCGTAAATCCGATGCAACGATTTCACATACGAATTCAGCTCTCTGCGGGCTTCGGCGATTCGTTCGGCCTGCAATTTCCATTCTTCGGGAGCCGCCGTGCGGGCCGCCTCGAGCGTGCGGCGCAACTGTTCCAAAACGGCTTTCTTCGTGCTCTTGTTGGAATGCAATTCCAGGCAGAACGGTCCGAGTCCGATGCTCTCCAACCGCTTCTGCACGACGCTGAGGGCAGCCATTTTCTCAGCGACAAACAGCACGGTTTTCCCTTGCGCCAGAGAAGCCGCTATGATGTTTGTAATGGTTTGGGACTTGCCTGTGCCGGGAGGACCGTGAAGGACGAAAGACTGATCCCGGAGCGCCGCCGCCACTGCCGTGATCTGCGACGAATCCGCGCTGATGGGAAGCAGCAGTTCGTCCGGCGCAAACAGATCGTCAAGTTGTTCGGCCTCCGGGAACGTTTCCCCCGGATCCCATTCCAGTTTTCCGGAAATCAGGCTGGCCACGACCTTGTTTTTGACCAAATCCTCCGAACGATTCCGGATGTCATTCCACATGACAAACCGGCTGAAGGAGAACAATCCGATAATAGCCGACTCGATGATATCCCATCGGGGGATGTGCATGATGGCGTGACGAATCGTCGTGAATATCCCCTTGATATCAATACCCTTTTCGTCACGGGGCAGCGGATCCAGCCCCCCTATCGACAGCTGAAAATTCTGTCTCAGCATTTCCAGCAGCGTAATGTTGATTTGTGGGTCCTCATCCCTTAATCGAAGTACATAGTCCGCCCTGGAAGACCGGTGGACAAGTTCGACCGGAACCAGGATGATTGGCGCATATCTGGGAAGTTCGCTGTTAGCCGTCTCGTACCATTTAAGCAAGCCCAAGGCAAGATACAGGGTGTTGGCTCCGTTTTCTTCCAACGAAAGACGGGCGGCGCGGTACAAATGGGCGGCTCTTTCCTCCAGTTCCCGCTCGTCGGCATCCACCCTCAAGCGCCCTCTCTCGAACTCTTCCCGCAGGAGAATGTTCAGCGGATCGTCTTTGCTGACGGTGCGGAACAAATCGGCGCTGCGGCTCGTTTTTTTCCCAATCCTGCGGCCGGGCTGACAACTGAAACTCCTTGCCTTCGGCTAGGGCATCTTCCAATTCGACCAATCCGGAGAACAACACAGGAAGAGACGCCCGGGTCCGCCGAAAATTCAGCAAGGTATTCCTCAGCGTAAGATCAAGAAGCTTCCTTTCCCATAACTGTTGTTTCGTAAAGGCCGACGTCTCCGCCGTGTCCAGTCGCTGAAGCACAGTGATCTCATCCGGTTCTTCCGTGGAATCGGCCCGTTTTTTGGAATGTTCGACCACAGTCCAGCCTTCAGCCGTCGAGACGCGAATCGGCAAAGGACGGATTGAACCGGCGCGTGCCCGCTTGATGTCCACCAGACCAACAAAATCTCCCGTATCCTGCAGACGGGATTTGGCAGCCACCTCCGCCTCCTGGTAAGATGCCTGATTTCCCGCACACAGCAGCGTCGCTTCGGCGACACTGATTTCATGAATCCCCGCAGCCAGCCGCTTGGTCAGCGCCGTAATATCATCCTGCAGGATTTCGGGAAACGTTTCCGGCACCAGCCACACGCCCGGAAAAGCATGCCCTTCCATGAAAATGATCAACGGATGCAACCCGACCGCTTCGAGACAGGAAGCATACAGAAGGGACAAATCCAGACAATTGCCCATTCGCTTTCCGATTACGGCATCCGGGAGCCGGACGCGCTGTCCCACTTCATCAAAACTGGCCGGTGCAACGCAGTACGCGATTTGATAATCCCGAAGAGCGGAGTATATGGCTGCGGCCTGATAGCGGACGATGTTCGGATTTTTGCTCTGATAGGCGTCAAAGGAGCGATGGCCCGTCCATTTCTCCAGATAGCCGCCCGCTTCATGGATGATTTTCGCCACGGCCGGATGATTGGGCATCACGAAAGCTGCGATGAGCTCCGGCATGGTTGCCATTCCGCCCCATTGATCGTAGGGCAGAACGGCAATCGGCGACTCCTCCTGCGCCAATGTTCGTCCGTCATGTTCCACGCTGAGTGTCAACCGGTCGAGCAATCGCTCCGTCAAACCGGCTAGAAAAGTGCCGGACACGGAAAGATGGATGGGACCGGTTTCCACCGACTGGCCTGCAGGAATGACGTCCAGCGTTTTGGACCACGTCTCGGCGAACCCGCTTTCCGGGACAATGGTCACACGGACCTGACGCAAATCTTCGTCCGACAGATTCGTGAGTGTCAGCTTCTGGATAATGGGCACGAAATTTTGATGCATGGCATAGTTGAAGACGCGGTAACGAAGCCATTCGCACGTCAGGATTTCATTTGCCGTTTCTGCCACTGCCATTCCCCTCCCCGGGTGTCTTGCCACATGCAATGTGAAACAAGAACTAGGAGCAAGGAAGTATTTCGTCAATTGCCGACATTTTCCTCTTTCATATGCGGGCATTTTCCTCTGGAAATAAAGAAGGCGCCTGCCAGGCGCCAATTGAATCGCATTTATCCAAACAAATAAAGGGCGCTTGGACAATCTCCGGGACAGGATCATGGCATTTGAAAACTTATGCGAATCGTGATGGATAAAGAAGGAAATTAGAACCAGGAAAAGAATAAAATTTAACAGAATCTTGGAATTAGGGGGTTAGCCATATGCGCGTTCAGTTGATCAACAATGCCAATGTGATGAAGGAGGCAAAAGTGGGGTTCAGTTGGACGACGTTCTTTTTCGGTTTTTTCCCCGCTCTTTTCAGGGGCGACTTGAAATGGGCCATCATCATGTTCATTGTTGCGGCGGCTATCGGAATCTTCACTTTGGGCTTCGGCGCATGGGTGGTTTGGCTGATCTTCGCTTTTATTTACAACAAAGCCTACATCAGAGAGCTGCTGGAAAAAGGGTATCGCCCCGCCAATGAACATTCGGAACAGATTTTGAAAACCAAGGGAATCATCGTTCCGAATGTTTCCACCCCCGTATAAGCGGCGATCCCGCAAACCGCACGTTTCAAGCGAAGCATGGGCTTGATGCGAAACAATGCTTCAGCGGGACATGGCGGTCGTCCTGGGAGCCGCGCCGGTTCTGGCGGACGTCCGCATTGTGGCAAGGTATGTCCGGCCGGAAGACCGCTGCCCCGCCTGACCCGAAACGTTCGCCTTCCGGCATGAGCGTCGGGACAGCCGCATGAACCTCCTTACCGCCGTCCGCGACCTGCCGAGACACGGCATCCACGCCCGGCTGGCCCATGAGATGGGGCTGGGGTTGACCCACCGCCACGCCGGGCGTGGAAATGTTCACCCGGTCGTATCCCGGGCGGCAGGCCCGTTATGACGAGCATTCCGAACAGTCCGAGAAACTGAGGACGAACGCGATCGAAAAACAAAAAAACGCCCCCGCCGCCCGGATGCTATCGTTCCGCGGGCAGGGGGACCGGCGGTTCTGAAAGAACGTCTTTCAACCGTTCCTTCAGGAACGTGTCCAATTCTTCCTCGGACGAAAATCGACGCAAGTCGGTGCCGTACCTGTCTTCCAAAGCATCCCTGGTGACCTTGACCGATTGGTCCCCGTACTGGAATTCGATCCACTCGGCGTTGCTTACCAAGGCAAACAAAAAGGCCGCATTGTAGAAAAGCCGTTCGTACACTTCACCGGGGGCCATTCCTTCCTCCGGCGCGTAACGCAGGACAATCCCGTACGGTTCTTCGGCCGTCTTCAATTCCATGCCCCGAAAATCCTTGCTTCCCGGGAGCCGCTCCACAATGTTTCCGACGGCGCTGTTGTCACCGACGTAGGAACCCTTGTATCGAAAAAGATCCGTTTGCCCGCTGTCGGCCGCGGGGCTGCAACCGGCCATCGCCAATAGCAGGACAACGGCAAACGCAGCCAATCGGTTTCGCATTCCGGACGCTTCCTTTCAGTCGCCATCGGGCAGGATTCGAATGCTTTCGGCTGCCTGTCGCTTTCAAATCCCCATTTTACCAAATGAATGGCTGGCCAACATATCCGCGAACGCTTCCACATTGAGGAAGCCCCCTGTATCGTTTGCCCTTCCCGACGGTTCCGCCTTTCCGGTTCCCGGACCATCAGGGAACATTCGAAACATCTGATCTGACGAAACAAAAAAAGGCGGCCGGAGAGCGAATATGCCGTCCGGACCGCCTTCCCTGCCGATGTCGCTGTTCTTCACCGCCGGGCCGCCTTTGTTTCAGCATCGCCCGCCGCGATTGCCGTCGAATTACGCCTCAAATTAATGAAAAAAAGCCGAGCGGCCCATGCCGCCGGCTTTCCGATTCGCTCAACCCGTGTCCTACAGCTCGTCGATGTTCTCTTTTACGTAATCGTCGACGACGTGGACTTCGATTTCCCGGTCGCCCTTGATGAATTTGAAGATGCCGTTGTTGAAATCCGTGCCGACTTCCTTGTAGAAAATGCCGGCGTGCCAGTTCATGTCGTTGTTCGTATGGTTGAAGCACAGTTTGTACCCTTTGTCGTCCCGCACGATATAGGCGCGGATCCCTTTCTCATAGAAGCCTTCCCGGTTCTTCAGTTCCCGGGAAATCGACACGATGTGCAGGTCGACATACGGAATTTCGTTCAGCAGAGTGTTGATGAACGATCCCTTGGTGATCTCCTCCCAGCGGCTTTTCGCCGTCTGGCCGATGACCACCTGGGTGATGCCCTTCTGACGGACGACTTCGCCGATGACCTTGGCTACGGGGCGCTTCTCGTTGTACTTGATGATGAATTCGGCGCCGTGCTCGTCCGCCAGCTGCTTCCAACGGATGACATAGTGGATTTTCTCGATGTCCCAATCGTCCTTCGGATTCGGGTCGATGGTCAGAATGTACAACGGGCACTCCAGCATATCGGCGAGCTTGCAGCCCCTGGCGATCAGGCGCTCCCCGTTCGGCCCGTAATAAACGCATACGAGGATGCGTTCATCCATCTTCGTGCTTTTCAATTTATCGATTCACCTCATTGCCCAAACACAATGAAACGGGGTTCTCGTTGATGCGAACATTACATCTAAGGTACAATTACCACTGTAGGTTGTCAACAGCCCGTTCGTTTCCGATGTTGTTGTTCTGTGATATTGTCAGGGTGTAACTGTTCCGAGAAAATGTCAGTATGAGTAAGGAGCAGATCACCTTGACAAAGAGCGAACTGAAACGTGCTATGGTTGTCGAGAAGTGGATGGAGGGCCG
>Ga0065723_100919_pt1 | contig 18440 bp, 15 predicted proteins | sample TheenrcuSG05Z960_FD_59110 | JGI IMG/M metagenome (GOLD analysis project Ga0065723, IMG submission 59110) | Thermophilic enrichment culture from UC Davis - Sample SG0.5Z960 | ecosystem: Engineered > Solid waste > Grass > Composting > Bioreactor | place: USA: University of California, Davis
TCCTGGTAGACGGAGGCCTGCGGCTTGGCCAGCACGAGCAGCTCGCCGAGAATCATCTCGATCCGGACGAATTCCTGGTCCATGATTTCGTAATACCGTTCGGCCTGCTCGCCGGTCGCCTTGAGCAGGAGCTTGGAGAATCCCTTCAGCGAAGTCAGCGGATTGCGGATCTCATGGGCGATGCCCGCCGCCAGCTGACCGGCCATCTTCAGCTTCTCCGACGTCCTGAGCAGTTCCTCGGTCCGGTTCTCGATCGTCACATCCCGCACGATGCCCGCCAGCAAGTATGTATAACGGCATTCGTCCATGATCCATTTGCAATGCATCTGGATGGTCCGGATATTCCCGTCCGGCGCGATGATGCGGTATTCGTATTTCATTTCGTCGTCCGCGCCGCGCCCCGTCCGCTCGCGGAAATATTTCGCCAGCCCGGGCTTGTCCTCGGGATGCACAAGGCGATGATACGCCTCCATGTCGCTTGCGAAATCGGTTCGCTTGCAACCGAAGACTTCGTACAGTTCATCCGACCAGTACAGTTCGTTCGTATCGGGATACCATTCGAAATAGCCGAACCCCGCGATGCGTTGGGCGAGCTGCAGGCTGGCCCGGATGCGCCGAAGTTCCTCCTCCGTTCTTTTCCGTTCCGAGATATCCCGGCAGACGGCGACGACCCGCTCGACCGCCCCCTGGCCGTCCCGCACGATGACGTAACGGGCCTCGCACCAGATGTACCGCCCGTCCCGATGGCGCGCCCGAATCTCCCATATGCCGCGGCTTGCGCGATAATCCTCCGTCGCCTCGGCGACGTGCGGGATGTACGACTCCGCGCACGCGGCACAGTCCATCCACCGTTTTCACTCCGCGCCCGCCAATACCGCCCGTTGCCCGCTGCGCACGAGACCCGCGTAGAAACCGGAAAGCGCCATCAGCTCGTCATGCGTTCCCTGCTCGATGATTCGGCCCCTGTCCAGCACCAGAATGCGGTCTGCGCGCCGAACCGTGTTCAGCCTGTGCGCAATGACGATGCTCGTGCGCCCGGCCATCAGCCGGTACAACGCTTCCTGAATGTGCAACTCCGTGATCGTGTCGATGCTGCTCGTCGCCTCGTCGAGCACGAGGATCGCGGGATCGGCAAGGATCATGCGCGCGATGGCCAGCAGTTGCCGCTGCCCCTGGCTGATGCCCCCGCCGTCCTGCCGCAGCATCGTATCGTAGCCTTGCGGCATTTTCATGATGAACCGGTGCGCGTTGGCTTCCCTGGCCGCCCGCTCGACTTCCTCGTCCGTCGCGTCAAGCCTCCCGTAACGGATGTTTTCCCGGATCGTGCCCTCGAACAGGAAGACGTCCTGGGGCACGAACCCCATGGCTTTCCGAAGCGACTCGCGCGTGATGCCGCGTATGTCCCGCCCGTCGATCAGAATCCGGCCGGAAGCCGGCTCGTAGAACCGGGCCAGGAGCTGCACGATCGTCGTCTTGCCCGCGCCCGTCGGCCCGACCAGCGCGATCATCTCGCCCGCGCCGGCGCGGAACGAGACGCCTTCGATCGTCGGCACGCCCGGCTCGTAGGCGAACGAGACGTTATCGAAAACAATCTCGCCCTTGACCGTTCCGATCGGCCTGGCGCCGCGTTCGTCCACCGTCTCCTCCTGCTCGTCAATCACCTCGAACACGCGTTCCGCGCCGGCGACAGCCGACAGGAACGTATTGAACTGGTTCGCCAGATCGTTCAGCGGGCGGGTGAACTGGCGCGCGTATTCCGCGAACGTCACGATGATCCCGACCGACACGATGCCCTTAAGCGTGAGCAGCCCGCCCGCTCCGGCGACGACGGCGAAGCTCATGTTGTTCAGCATGTTCATCAGCTTCGGGATGAAGCCGGAATAGACCTGCGCCCAATAGGCGGATGCGCGCAGCCTGGCGTTCTTCTCCATGAACGCGTCGATGACGGCCCGCTCGCGCGAGAAACTTTTCACGATGCGCTGGCCGGACAGCGTCTCTTCAACGAAGCCGCCCAGCGCGCCCGTGTTGCGCTGCGTCTCCTTGAAGAGGCGGCCGGTGCGGCTCGTGATCCACCGCATGCCCGCAAACATGACCGGCACGATCGTCAGCGTGATCAGCGTCATGATCGGGCTGAGCCAGATCATGAGCCCGAGCATGCCCGCGAATGTGAGCAGGCTGGAGACGAGCTGGATGAACGAGCTGTTCAACGTCTGGCTCACGTTCTCGATGTCGCTCGTCATGCGGCTCATCAGCTCGCCGTGCTGCCGCTTCGTGAAATAGGCGATCGGCAGCCGGTGGAGCGCGTCGAACAGATCGGCCCTGAGCTTCGCGACGGTGCGCTGCGCAACGCCGATCATCCAGAAGCTCTGCAGCCAGCCGGCCGCGCCTTGCGCGACATAGACCGCGCCGAGCACGAGAATCAGGGCCGCGAGCCCGTCGTAATCGCCGGGCACGAAATAGTCGTCGATCGCGCGGCCCAGCAGATACGGTCCGAGCAGCCCGAGCGTCGAACTGACCGCCGTCATGAAGAAAACAGCCGCGAGCAGCCGCTTGTGAACGGCGAGATACGACCAGATGCGCAGCAGCGTCGGCATCCATTGCTTCGGCCGCTGCCTTCCCCTTCCGCCGCGGTCAGCCATGGCCCGCCGCCTCCTCTCCGAGCTGCGAGCGGACGATGCGCTTGTACAGCGGCGACGTCCGGAGCAGCTCTTCGTGCGTCCCGAACGCGTGAAGCCGCCCGTCTTCGAGCATGAGGATCACGTCCGCCCGCATGGCCGCGGAAATCTTCTGCGTCACGAGCAGCATCGTGCTGCGGAACGCCCCGAGCGCCTCCAGCAGCGCCGCTTCCGTCTTCGCGTCGAGGGCGCTCGTGCTGTCGTCGAGCAAGAGCACCCTCGGCTTCCGGATAAGCGCCCGCGCCACCGACAGCCGCTGCTTCTGGCCGCCGGACAGATTGACGCCCTTCTGCCCGAGCGTCGTTCCGTACTGCTCCGGCAGCCGCATGATCGTCTCGTGGATCTGCGCCGCCCGCGCCGCTTCCACGATCTCCTCTCCCGAGGCGTCCGCCTTGCCCCAGAGCAGATTGTCCCGCACCGTTCCGGAAAAAAGCACCGCCTCCTGCGACACGTAGCCGATCTGCGCCCGCAGCCGCTCCGGATCGATGGTGCGCACGTCCCGCCCGTCGATGCGCACGACGCCTTCGTCGGGATCAAGCAGCCGCGGGATGAGCTGGAGGAGCGTCGACTTCCCGGAACCGGTCGCGCCGAGAATGGCGGCCTTCTGACCCGGCTTGACCGTGAAGGTGATCCGGTCGAGCGCCGGTTCGGCCATGCCCGGATAGCGGAGCGTGACATTCTCGAACGAGATCTCCGCGCCCGCTCCGGAAACCTTGCCGGAATCGGCCGCAAGCCGCGGGCCGCTTCCGGACGAAGCATCGGCGTTCCGAATGCCGCGTCCGAACGGCGCATCCGCGTCCCGCGCGCCGCATCCGGATGCGGCATCCGCCCCCCGGCGTCCTTCGCCCGCCGCGCGCGCGGCGTGAGCCGGAATATCGCCGGCTTCGCCCGGGCCGTCCGCGCGGATCGCCGTCTCCCGCTCCTCCGTCCTCAGCACTTCGGCGATCCGGCCGGCCGACGCCCTCGCCCGGGCCAGGCTCGTCACGATCCAGGACAGCATCGAGAACGCGGCCATGATGCGCATCGCGTAGTTGATGACGGCGACGATCCCGCCCACCTCCGCCCGGCCCGACCGCACCTCCGCGCCGCCGAACCAGAGCAGCAGCAGGATGCCCACGTTCATGACCATGAGCAGGGCCGGCACCGTCAGCTCGACGACCCGGATGGCGGACACCGTGCGGGTCATCAGCTCCTCGTTCGCCTGCGTGAACCGCTCCCGTTCGCGGGCATAGCGCACCATCAGCTTGATGAGCCGCATGCCGAGCAGATTTTCCCGGAGCAGCCCGTTCGTCCTGTCCAGCCGGGCCTGCACCGCCTGGAACAGCCTGAATCCCCGGTTCATCATCCAGACGAGCACGACAAGCAGCATCGGCGAGATCAGGAGCAGGATCAGCCCGAGCCGAACATTGACGGTCAGCGCCATGAAGAGGCCGCCGGCCATGATGAGCGGCGCGCGCATCATGACGCGGAGGCCCATGAACACCGCGTTCTGCACCTGGTTCACATCGCCGGTCATCCGGTTCATCAAGGTCGCCGCGGAGAAACGATTGAAGACAGCGTAAGGAAAGGACTGCACCCGCTCATACATCCCGGCGCGCACGTCATGGGCGAAGCCCTGGCTCACATGCGCGGCGAAATAGCTGTTCACGATGCCGGCCGCGAAACCGAGCAGCGCAAGGCCCGCCATCCAGGCGCCGATCCGGACGACCTCGCCGATATCCCGCGACAGGATGCCATCGTCAATGATACGGGCCATCAGAACCGGGTGCCACAACTCGACGACAAGCTCGACCAACATCAGGAGGAGAGCGACGGCCGCGGCCAGCCGGTAAGGTTTCAAATAGCGCAGCAGATCGCGCATTTCCGCTCACCCTTTCTCCGGACCGGACGGCACGAAATCGGTTGCAGTCCCGCGCCGGGCCGGCGGGCATGCTTCAGCCGTGCGGACAAGCCGCACGGTCACCATCACGCGCGGATTACAGTTCGATCGATTCGCCGGGCGCCAACGGAAGCCCCTCGATGCCTGCGGATTTCAGCCGTTCGGCGAACGCCTTGCCGTCCTGCTCGATGAGCGGGAACGTGTTGTAGTGGATCGGCACGACCCGCTTCGCGCGCAGCCATTCCGCCGCGGTCAACGCGTCTTCCGGTCCCATCGTGAAATTGTCGCCGATCGGTAGAAACGCCAGATCGATCGCGTTCCGCTCCCCGATGATCTTCATGTCGCCGAACAGCGCCGTATCCCCAGCATGATAGATCGTGCGGCCTTCCGCGCTGATCAGCATGCCCGACGGCATGCCCATGTAGACGAAGGTCTGCTCGTCCCCCGGCTGGAAGCCCGAGCCGTGGAACGCGAGCGTCAGCTTCACCGTACCGAAATCGAACTTGTGCGAGCCGCCGATATGCATCGGATGGCTCCGGCAGCCCTGCCAGCCCGCGTAGGTCGCCAGCTCGAACGGCGCGACGACGACCGCGTCGCAGCGCTTCGCGATCTCGAAGGCGTCGCCCACATGGTCGTTGTGCCCGTGCGTGAGCAGCACGTAGTCGACATGAACATCGGCCGCGGCTAAAGCCGCCTTCGGGTTGCCGGTCAGGAACGGATCAATGATGAGTTTCCGGCCGGACGCCTCGATCAGCACGCAGCTGTGGCCGCAATAGGTCAGCTTCATGTTCCCCACCTCTGCTTTTCAAAATATTGTCACCGGTATTTCCATTATCCGAAAATCGCGCCCGAATGTCCATGCTTGAGCCGCCGCCCGCAAGTTGACACCATCCGGCGCCGGCTTTACCATGATGATCAAACCGAGGGCGCGGCCGCGCGCATGCCGCGGCGCGCCGATGACGAAAGGGGTGTCCCCGTTGACCGAGCCTTTGGAACTCATCGCCGCCATGCCGAAAATCGATCTTCATCTCCACCTGGACGGCTGCGTTCGCCCGGAGACGCTGATCCGTCTGGCGCGCGAACGGAACCGTCCGCTCCCCGAGGCGGAGCCGGAGCTCCTGCTGCCTTACATGCAGGTCGATCCCGGCAACAAAAATCTGACCGAATACTTGAGCAAGTTCGATTTCGTCCTGCCCCATCTGCAGGACAGCGAAGCGCTCGAGCTCGTCGCCTTCGAATGCGTGAAGCAGACGGCGGCGAGCGGCGGCGTCTATGTCGAAGTGCGCTTCGCCCCGATGCTCCACACCCGGGAAGGCTTGAGCGCCGAAGACGCCGTCCGCGCCGTCATCTCGGGGCTCAAGCGCGGCGAATCCGAATGCGGCATTCCGGCGCGCGCCATCGTCTGCTGCATGCGCCATTTCGACGACGACCTGAATCTCAAGACCATCGAGGCTGCTTCCCGTTTCGCCGGGCACGGCCTGGGTTCCGTCGATCTCGCCGGCGACGAGTCGCGCTGGCCGACATCCGCCTTCCGGCGGGTGTTCGAAGCGGCCGCCGCGCTCGGACTGCCGGCCACGATCCACGCCGGCGAAGCGGACGGCCCCGGCAGCATTCGCGAAGCCGTCGAGCGGCTCGGCGCCGTCCGGATCGGACACGGCGTCCGCGCGCAGGAAGACGCCGGCGTGATCGAACTGCTCCGGGAGCGCGGCATTGCGCTTGAGATGTGCCCCACCAGCAACATTCAGACGCGGGCGGTTTCCGGGTGGGACGCCTACCCGCTCCGCCGCTATGCGGCTGAAGGGCTCGTCGTCACGGCGAACACGGACAACCCTACGGTATCGGGCACGACGATCGCGGACGAATACCGGCTGCTGCACGAGAAGCTGGGCATGACGCCGCGTGAAATCGCCGCGCTTGTTCTGAACGCGGCGGACGCCGCCTTCCTCGAACCCGAGGCGAAGTCGGCGCTGATATCGCGGGTGCGCGCCGCGCTCGCGGACCTGGGACTTGACCCGGGCCGCCCGACCGCTTGATCGCCCCGCATCCATGAGACGATACATTCGGCTCCGCTCATCGCCCCGAAGCGGGAAGAAAAAGGCGCCCGACGCGTCATCAGTGCGCATCGGGCCAAGGGTAAAAAGACGGATATGGAAATTGGAGATGGACAGCTTGACCGTGAAACCCCAGCTTGTGCTGGATGTCGGCGGCGTGCTCCTGACCAATCTGGATTCGTTCTGGCGCGCGCTGGCCGATCCGGCCGGCGCGCCGCTTGGCGAAATCCGCGACCGCTATCGCCGGGAAATGCGCGGCAAGCTCTGGTCGGGCAACATCCCTGAACCGGACTTCTGGTCGTGGCTGGCCGCGTCCTGGCCGGGCCTGGATATCGCCGCGGCCCGGAGGGCGCTCGCGCGCAGCATCAAGCCTCTCCCGGCGCTGGATCTGATTCGGACCTGGAGCAGCATCGCCGATCTGCATATGCTCAGCAACCACCGCGCGGAATGGATCCGCCCGGCGCTGCGTCACGTCCTGCCCTGGTTCGCCGGCGTGACGATCTCCAGCGAGGCCGGCTGCGTCAAGCCGGACCGGGAGATTTTCGCGGCGGCGGCAGCGCGCATGCCTTCCGGCGCTCCCGTCCTGTTCGTCGACGACCATCCCGCCAATCTGCGGGCGGCGGAGTCCCTCGGCTGGCACACGGTGCTTGCCGACGAGGCGGACAGCCGATGGGTGAAGCGGATCGAACCGATGCTTCGACAACTCGGCTGACCTTATTCCTTCACGCTTCCCAGCGCCACGCCTTCAATGATATAGCGCGACAGGAAGAAATAGATGACGAACAGCGGAATCGCCGTCATCGATAGACCGAGATAGATCGATCCGTATTCCGTCTTGTAGATGTCGCCTTTCAGCAGGTTGACCATGATCGGAAGCGTGTAGTTTTCCTTCTGCGTCAGCAGAATGAGCGGCATGAACAGGTTGTTCCAGCTTCCCACGAAGACGAAAATGGCCTGCGTTGCCATTGCCGGCAACATGATCGGAATGATGATCCGGTTGAACGTGGCGAATTCCCCTGAACCGTCCACCCGCGCCGATTCCACGATTTCGAAATTCAGCGCACCGAGCAGATACTGCCGCATGAAGAACACGATGGCCGGCGACGCGATCGCGGGCAGAATCAGCGGCAGATGATTGTTCGTCCATCCGAGCTGATACATGAACTGATAGAACCCGACCGCGCTGGCCTGGGCCGGAATCAGCATGATCAGGATGATGAACGTGAAGAACGGCTGCCGGAACTTCCAGTTGTACACCACGAGCGCATACGCGGTCAAGGACGAGAAATAGATCGCGCAGATCGTCGTGCCCGCGGAAATGATGAAGGAGTTCATGAATCCCGTGATCGGGTCGAAGCTCTTGCCAAGCAGCACGTCCAGGTTCCGCATCAGATGGCCCGACGGCAGAAGCGAGATTCCGGACTGGATTTCCGGCGTCGAGCGCGTGGCGTTGACGAACATGATCCAGAACGGCATGATGCTGAGCAGCGACAGGAAGACGCAGACAATGTAAACGATCGTCCTGTTGAATTGCAGCCCGAATCGGCTGCTCTGCTTCGGCGTATTATACATGCGTCACGCCCCCTTGTGCCCTCGCCGCCGCTTTGCGGATCCGCTTCTCTTCCTTCCGCAGACGCGCGGCGTCGCGGTCGCGCATCACGTAGAACAGAATAGCCGACAGAACGGCGGCGATCAGGAACAGAATCATGCTGGCCGCGGCTGCGCGGTTGTACAGATACTGCCCCTTGAACGCCTGCGCGTAGATGAACATCGACGCGGTGTAGGTGGAGTTGTCCGGTCCGCCGTTCTGGAACAGGAACGGGATGTCGAACATTTGCAGACCGCCGATCATCGAGGTGATCAGCGTGTACAGCATGATCGTCCTGATGCCCGGCAGCGTGATCCTGAGGAACATCTGCCAGCCGCTCGCGCCGTCAATGGCCGCCGCTTCGTAGAGCGCCGGGTTGATGCCCATCACGCCGGCGATCAGAATCAGCATCGTATGGCCGTACCACATCCAATACTGGATAAACGACACGATGCCCCGGGCCGTCCACTTGTCCAGCAGGAAATTGATCGGCTCGTTCGACCATCCGAGCATTTGATACAGGCTGTTCACGGGCCCCATCGGATAGGCGAACAGCGAGCTGAACAGCACGGCGATCGTGCCCGCCGTGATGATGTTGGGCATGTAGAACAGGATTTTGAATCCGCCTTGCCCGCGGATGTTGAGCCGCTTGTTGGTGAACCAGGCGGTGAGCAGCAGCGCGATCCCCAATTGGGGAATGAAGTTGATGATCCAGATGATCGCGGTGTTCAGGATCGATTTGCGGAACAGTTCATTATCGAACAGCAGATTGCGGAAATTCTCGAACGGGTTGTCCAGGACGTGGACTTCCTTCGGGACAACGCCCTTCATGTCGGTGAAGCCGATGAAGGCCGTGTACAGAATCGGATACAGCGAAAATACCAGGAACGCCAACACAAAGGGAAGGCAGAAAAGATAGCCGTACCTGGAATAGCTGATCGTTCGCCGGCGCAAAGGCAATCACCCCCCAATGATGTAAAGGGGCGGGGGTTGCCCGCCCGCCCCGATGTGGCGCCTGTTATCAATAGTCGATGCCGAGTTCGTCCCTGACCGTGCTCTTGAAGTCCGCAATCGCCTGGTCGCGGCTCTTGTTGCCGGCCGTGTATTCGCGAACCTGATTCCGCCAGATGTCGTTGATCGATTGGTCATACTGCGTCAGGTTCTTGCCGGTAGCGAACTTGTTGGCCGGCACGAACACGTCGAACATGTTTTGTCCGCCGAGGAAATCGAGTTCGCCGTTCGACTTCGCCATGACGACAGACGATGCGACCGTGTCCTTCGTGCCTTGCTCGCCTTCGACCATCGTGCCGTTCGCCCAGAAGTATTGCAGACCTTGCTCGGACGTATCCAGCGTCACCCATTGGATGAAGTCTGCGACCGCCTTCTTCTTCGCTTCGTTTTGCAGCACGTTCTTGTTGGCGAGCACCCAGGTGCCGCCCCAGAAGAACCCGACCGGCGGTTCCGTGATGGCCCAGTCGCCGGCGGTGTCAGGCGCGTGCTGACCGATGACGTAGTTGATCAGCCATGCCGGACCGAAGAAGCCGAATACCGGTTTCGGACCCTCGCCTTTCATGTCGGCGTACCAGGCTTCCGTCCAGTCTTGCGTGTCATTGTGGTAGCCGTTGTCCTTCAGGCGCTTCGCTTGATCAAGGAACGCTTCGCGTTTCGGGTCGATGTACAGCTTGCCGTCGACGATCCAGCCCTTGTCGGAGCTGTTCTCGATCGCGTGCCAGATGTCGCCGTCGCCGGAGACGATCGCGTAACCCTTCTGCTTCAGTTTCTCGGCAGCTTCGAAGAACTTGTCCCAGCCCGGACCGATTTCGTTCTTGATGGCATTCGGATCATCCGTGCCGAACGTGTCCTTCGCGATCGAACGGCGATAGATGAACGCGCCGCCGGTTGCCTGATAGCCGAGAGCCTTCAGCACGCCGTCCTTCGAGCCGATGTCGATCGTGTACTCGGCGATGCCGGCGTCTTGCACCATTTGGTCGGTCAGGCCGAGGTCGGCGTAGCTTGCCGCGAAGTCGGACATGTCGCCCTGCGTGTACTTCAGGACGAACGCCGCTTCCGCCGCGTAGATGTCCGGAGCGTCGTTGCCGCCGGCTGCCAGAGCCTGGTCAAGCGCCGGTTGGTAAGCGTTGTCCGTCGTGGAAATGATCGTCGAGTTGAATTCGACGTTCCGGTCGGGGAACAGTTGCTTGTACTTCTCCGTCATCTTCGGAATTTCGTCCGTGAAGGACCACAGATTGATCGTGACCTTCTCGCCCGACCCCCCGGAGCTGCCGCCGGAATCGCTGGAACCGCTCGAGCTGCTCGAGCTGGACGAGCTGCTCGACGAAGAGCTGCTGCTGGACGAGCTGGAGCTGGAGCTGGAGCTGTTGTTCTTGCTGCCCCCGCCGCACGCCGCAAGCAGCGATGCGATCATGATGATCGCGGTGATCAGTGCCAGTGTTCTCTTCATTTTCTCTTTCCTTCCTCCCTTTTCAATGCACATCTCTCTGAATGTACATTTAATGTAAACGCCATCATGTATTATAGTGCCGATACTGTAAGCGGATAAGGATACGATCTTTGGGTATCTTCCACCTTTTTTTGGTTTTGTAATCGTTTCCCGGAACAACGCGCCGGGCCTCCGGCTAAACCCGGCTCCGCCAAGCGAAGCCGACCGCGCCGCCGGATCGGCTCCAGCGGCGCACGGTTCCGCGGCGCCGGCGCCTCGCCCTCGCGGCCGTAACGTGAATGCCACGTTACAGAGTCACCCTGCGCCTCCGATTCCCTTTTCTCCCCCAAAAGAAAATCCCCCCCCCCCGAAGCGGACCCGATGTTCCATCAGGTCTCCGCCTTGGGGGGAGCATATCCGATCGCGATCCGGCGGGCCCCGGCACGACGGCCGGAACCCGTCCGATATCAACCGTCAATCCGCGTCACTTGACCGGCCCGGCGCCCGCCGCGACGCCCGCGGCCGAAGCTTCGCCCTGCTGCAGTTGATACATCTGATAATACTTGCCGCGCAGCTCCATCAGCGACTCGTGGTTGCCGCGCTCCACGATGGCGCCGCGATCGAGCACAAGGATGAGGTCGGCATTCCGGATCGTGGACAGCCGGTGCGCGACGATGAACGTCGTGCGGCCTTTTTTCACCACTTCGAGCGCCTCCTGGATGATCGCCTCCGTCTCCGTGTCGATGTTGCTCGTCGCCTCGTCCAGAATGAGAATCGCCGGGTCGAACGCGAGCGCGCGGGCGAACGAGATGAGCTGCCGCTGGCCGGCCGACAGCGTGCTGCCCTTCTCGAGCACCGGCTTGTCAATGCCGCGCGGCAGGTGCTTCAGCACCCGGTCGCCGCCAACCTCGGCCAGCGCCTTCGCGGCCGTCTCCCGCGAGATCCGCGGATCGCCCATCGTGATGTTCGATTCGACCGTGCCGGTGAACAGGAACGGGTCCTGCAGCACGATGCCCATGTGCGCGCGGAGCGCCTGGCGCGGAATGTTCCGCGTGTCGACGCCGTCGATCGTGATGTTGCCGCGGTCCGGGTCATAGAAGCGGAAGAGCAGGCTGATGATCGAGCTTTTGCCCGATCCGGTATGGCCGACGAGCGCGACCGTCTGCCCCTGCTTCGCCGTGAACGAGACGCCCTTCAGCACCGGCTCGCCTTCCTTGTACGAGAACCAGACGTCGCGGAACTCGACATCGCCCCTGTAGCGCGGGATCCGCTCGTCCGACACGTCCTCGCCCGGCTCGTCGAGCAGGACGAACACGCGTTCCGCCGAGACGAGCGCCGTCTCGAGGTTCGGCAGTTGGTTGACGATGTTCACGATCGGATCGAACAGCCGGTTCAGATAGTCGACGAACGCGTACAGCACGCCGAGCGACACGATCGCCTCCGGACCGGTCAGCCGCTCCGCGCCGAAATACCAGATCACCGCCACGTAGGCGAAGTTCCGGATGACGCCGACCAGATTCCAGCTCGTCAGCGAGTTCAGGGTGAGCAGCTTGTTCTTGTAGACGAAGCTCCGGTGGTTGTANNCNTCGAACTCNTCTTCGACCTTCTTCTCGCGCCGGAACGCCCGGATGACGGCCATCCCCTGGATCGCCTCGTTGATCCGGCCGTTGATCTCGCTCAGCGTCGCGCGGATCACGCGGTTGTACCGCCTGGCGAACCGGCCGTAGACCCAGATCCACAGCGCGAGAATCGGCACGATGATCAGGCAGATCGACGCAAGCCGCGCATCCAGCAGGAACATCGCGAAGAGGATGCCGATCATGTTGACGCCGCCGGTGAAAAAGTTCGCCAGCACCGTCACGTACAGCTCGCGGATCGCCTCCGTGTCGTTCGTAATGCGGGAGACGACCTTGCCGGCCGGCAGGTTGTCGAAGAAGCGGACCGGCAGCCGGTTCACCTGGGCGAACACGTCGCGCCGCATCTTCAGGATGATCCGGTTCGCCGCCGCCTGCAGCCAGTAGCGCTGCCCGTACGCGAAGAACGCCGACAGCACCGTCAGGCCGAAGTAGAACAGGCAGAGCCGCANCATGCCGTCCACCTCGGGCCGGAAAAACCGGTAGATGTCGTCCGGGCCGATCCGCTCCGCCGGATAGACGGCGGTCCGTCCGTCCTGCCCGATCGCGATCGTGCCGTCATCGCCCGCCGACCGGGAGCCGTCGAACGCGATCGGCTGCGGGATGAAGTAATAATCCCGCCCGATCTGCAGGATGCGGACTTCGCCGCCCCGCTCCTCGCCCGCCGCGAAATGGTCCGCGCGCTTGTACAGCTTGCCGCCGTATTCGACCGTCCAGGCGTCCCTGGCGGACGCTTCGTACCAAGGCTGCTCGATGCCCGAGATGTGCACGTCGATCAGCCGCTTCGCCACGAACGGGCCCGCCAGGTTGGTGCCGACGGACACCGCGAGCATGGCGATCGCGAGCAGCAGCTGCCATTTGTACAGCATCGCGTAGCGGATCAGGCGCCGGATCGTCTCCCCCGTTGGCGGCCGTGCCGCGGTCGATATCCAGATCCTGCTGAAACAACTCTTCCGCGCTCATCCGTCCTCACCCGCTTCCAGTACCGACGTTTCTTCCATCTGCTGCCGCTCATACTGCTCCTTGTACCAGCCGCCGAGCGCAAGCAGCTGCTCGTGCGTGCCTTCCTCGACGATCCGCCCGTCGTCGAGCACGACGATCCAGTCCGCGTGCTGGACCGCCGAGAGCCGGTGCGTGGCGATGATCGTCGTCTTGCCCCGGCGCTCGCGCCGGATGTTCGCGATGATCTCCGCCTCCGTCCGCGCGTCGACCGCGGACAGGGCGTCGTCGAGCATCAGAATTTCCGGATCCCGCACGAGCGCCCGCGCGATCGCGACGCGCTGCTTCTGGCCGCCGGAGAGGGCGACGCCCCGCTCGCCGACGAGCGTGTCCAGGCCGGCCGGCAGGAAGGCGAGATCCTTCTTGAACGCGGACGCCTCGATCGCGCGCTCGAGCTCTTCCTCGCCCGCGCCGTCGCGGGCGAACAGGATGTTCTCGCGCACGGTGCGCGAGAACAGGAACTGCTCCTGCGGCACATAGCCGAACCACGATTTGAGCCGGTCGGTCGGGATCCGCTCGATCGGCACGCCGCCGATCGTAATTTCGCCCTCGCCCGGCGGATATTCGCGCAAGAGCTGGCGGATCAGCGTCGTCTTGCCGGCGCCGGTCCGCCCGACGACGCCGAGCGTGCCGCCGCGCGGCAGCTTCAGGCTCACATTCCGCAGATTGTCGACCGGCGACCCCGGATACCGGAACGTCACGTTCCGGAAGACGATGTCGCCCGGCGTCTCCGGCGCGTCCCCGGCATCGGCCCCGCCGGCCGCGTTCGGCACGTCCGGCACATCCGGCTTGTAGTTCAGCGTCTCGTTCACCCGATCGAGCGAAGCGTTGCCGCGCTGCATGACGTTGATCAGCTCGCCGACCGCGAACATCGGCCAGATCAGCATCCCGAGATAGACGTTGAAGGTGACGAGCCCGCCGATCGTCAGCTCGTTGTGGAAGACGAGGTAAGCGCCGTATCCGAGGCCGATCAGGTAGCTCGCGCCCACGAAGATTCTCACCGTCGGCTCGAACAGCGCCTCGACCCGCACAACGGACAGATTCTTCCGGAAGACGTCCCCGGTGACCTCGGCGAATCGCCGCTCCGCCGCCCGCTCCTGCACATACGCGCGGATGACGCGGATGCCGGAGACCGTCTCCAGCACGCTCTCGTTCATGTCGCCGAACGCGTCCTGCGCCTTGATGAACCGCTCGTGAATCCAGCCGCCGTACTTGCTGGCGAGGATCGCCATGATCGGCAGCGGCAGCACCGCCACAATCGTCAGCTTCCACGAGACGAACACGGACATCATGACGAGCAGCAGCGCCATCCAGAGCGTGGAGTCCATCAGCGTCAACATGCCGAAGCCGGCCGTCACGCTGATCGCGTTCAGGTCGTTCGTCGCGCGCGCCATCAGGTCGCCGGTGCGGTTTTTGTTGAAGAACGCGGGGGTCATTTTCAGAAAATGCCGCATCAGCCGCGACCGGAGCATCCGCTCCACGACGAACGAACCGCCGAACAGATTGTAGTGCCATGTAAAGGATATGACATAGACGACGACCGTCAGAATGAGGAGCGCCGCCAGCGTCGCCGTCAGGCTGCGCCAGGTCATCGTGCCCAGATAGATCGCGTCGATCGCGTTGCCGACCATCATCGGCGGCAGCACCTCGATGAGCCCGCTGACGAACATCAGCGGCAGGGCAATGAGATAGCGTTTCTTCTCCAGTCTGAAGAACCAACCGAGTTTGCGAAGCACCGCCAGCATGACCGTTTCTCCCCTTTTTCGTCTCCGCGTTCCGGCCGCAAACGTCCGCAAAAACAAAACGCACACCGCAAAAAGCCGCGATGTGCTTCCCATATCCCGAAATGGGCACACGAATGGGTACACGCCGCGCCCCTCCCGCGGCGTGCGTCTCTGTGCGCTTCAAACGACGGCGCGCCGGCTATCGGACCGGCGTCGGATTGAAGCGGCCGCGGGCAATGAACATATGGCCTCCAAATGGCGCAAGGAGGATATGGTCCATCCGAATGTGCTTCATTGCCCGCAGCTCCTTTCCCGTTCAAATTTGTCAACTTTGTGTCTTTATGTCGTACAGTAACATGCCTTTCAACGAATTGTCAACGGCATTATTCTGCTATAATGGTTCTCTGCCGGGCGGAATTCCGGCGGATGCCGGCTCCGCGCCGAATCATACCCGCACGTCCAGATTGGCGCCGACGAGCAGCGCGGGCGGCACCGGTACGGGCTTCCGCTCCTGTTCCCCGTTCCCGGACTGCCGTGCGTCTCCGGCCATCCCTCTCGATTTTATGTAGCTGGCGATGATGAAATGATTCGCACCGGCGGCTGTCCCGCTCTCGCCGCGCGCGGGCGATGGCGGCGCCGGCCTGTTCCCGTCCGCAGCCGGATGTGCGTCCGTATGCCCGGGTGTCAACCGCGAATGGGCGGATTCCATCCCAAGCGACCTCCTTCCTTGTTCGGCAGCTGGCTGGCATCCGGCGCGGACAGCCGGCATTCACGCCGACCCGGCGGCCGGCTCCCCCTGAAGCGGATCCGGCTTCCGTTGTCACCCGCCGATTAGCCCCTGTAGCTTTGCGTCCGTGCGCTTTCACGCAGGTTGCCTTGATCGCAAGTAGGACTAACGTATCTCAAGTATAGGAAATAATTACTATATAGTCAATGAAAAGAAAGGACCCCGGACGGACGCTCAATGCAATCGGAGAGCGGACGGTTCAGCTCATCCGCCCCGAAGACGCATCCTCCAATTCATGCCTTCAGCATGCCAATAATCGCCGACCGGGGCTGTGACATTCTTCATTGCGCGGCTCCCCCCGGATCGCGGCGGATGCGGCCGGGCTCTGCTCGAATGATGCGCGCGGATGGCGTATAATTTAAGCAGGAATGAACCGAGAGACCGGAGGATCAATTTGCATGGAAGGCAAGCAGCAAGACCCGGCGGACAAGCCGCCGACCAAAAGATGCGCGCATTGCGGCGAGGAGCGGCCGCTCGGGGAGTTTCAGCGGCGGACCGGGCGCCGCGCCGGGCCGAACTCGCGCCGCGGCGCGTGCCGCGAGTGCCGCCGCCGGATGAAAGCGGGCGAAGCCGCCGCGGCCTCGGCCGCCGGCGGACCGATGCGCGCTGAGCCCGGCGCGAACGACAATTCCATTCGTACGGCGTCGGGCGCAAACGGCGGCGGATCAATCGGCCCGGCGTCCACGCCCGCCATGGACAAGCCGATGGCGCGCGATGCGGCCCCCGCCGCGGCGGATGCGCGCAGCCTGTCCGCGGAGCGGCCGGACGCCGGAGAGGCGGAGGAGCCGGAGCGGATCCCCGGCTCGGAACGGAGACGCAAGAAACGCCGCGGAAGACGCGGCGGACGGAAGCGATACAAGCGCCGGCGGGCACGGGCGGACGCGGCGGACGCCGAACCGGCCGTTCCGGCGCCGGAGAGGACGGACGCGCCGCCGGCTGCGGAAGGGCCCGGATCGGATGATCCCGGCGCCGCGCCGCCCGCCGGGGCGCCGGCAGCGGAGCGGCGGAAACTCGAAACCCGGGAGGCCGGCGCGCGCAAACGCAAGAAAGCGACGTACTTCCTGCCGCCGCTTCCCCCGCCGCCGCCTCGCCCTGAAGGTCCGGACCCGTCCGTGCTCTCCCCCGGCAAATCCGGCGTCATCTGGATGCGCGGCCGGACCGACAAAGGCAGGCGCTGGCGGCAGGAGACCGACCTCGAGACCGCCGTGACGCTGGTCCGGGAGTACGCCGCCGTCGTCGTGAACCGCCGGACGATCCGCAGGCTGTACACGAACAAGGCGTTCCGCGAGTATATTTTGAAACGGGACAACTACACGTGCTATTTCTGCGGCAAATACGGCGACACGATCGATCACATCGTGCCGCGCGCGAAGGGCGGACATACGACGCCGCTCAACTGCGTCACCGCGTGCCGCGAGTGCAACCAGAGCAAAGCCGCCCTCGACCTGGAGGAGTTCGTGGAACGGCTGCCGTCGCGTTCCGGCGAACCGACCTGACACCACCCCCGCGGGCCGCGAAATCGGATCGGCTCAGGCGCTCCGGCAGGGAGGAGGAGCATGCGCCCGGCCAGGAAAATGCCCGCGGCCGGGGGCGCCTCGGGCATCACGCGGCCTGCCGCTTGCGCGATTCGATCCGCTTGTTCCGCCGCCTGCGCCGGATCAGCCATTCCGCGACCAGCAGATTGGGAACCCAGCACAGCCAGGCGTCGATCCGATTCATGCGGGTGAAATCGTCCGCCGGCAGTTCGAAATTCGAGAAGTTCTCGAGGGTATGGNCAGCGCGCCGAGCGCGGCGACAACGCCTTCGGTCCCCGGACCATGGAGCGTTCATGGCTTCACGTTCGTTCGGCCAGCCGTTCCTGCGCCATTCGGATCATTTCGCGCACCATCGCCCCGCCGATCCGTCCGCCGACGGCTCCCGCCTCCTCGGTGCGCAGCTCTCCGCCCGTGCCCGGCCGGAGCGGCACGCCGATCGACCGCGCGATTTCGTACTTCACGTCGTCCGGCCGGGCGGGATTGACCGGATAGCCTTCGCGGCGCATCACTTCCGCCTTCAGCGCATCAAGCGCCGGCGCGGCTCCGGGAACGAGCGGTCTTCTTCTGCCTCTCCTCGCCATCTCCATCCGCCGCCTCCTTTCGCGCTTAACTTCCCCGCCGAACCGCGTTTTAGTCTCGTGAAACATTTCCAGAATGTCGAGCGGACTGGGCAGCGGGCATCCGTTGTGCTATACTGGCGAAGTCAACTGCACAAGAAAATCCGGAATCGGCCGGGACGAACGCCCGCCGTCCGGGAGAGGTTCGCGAACTCCCTCTATAAAAAACTAAGGCTGAACGATCGCCGTTTGCCGCAATCGTTCTTTTCGTGTTTTTCATGGGAATACGGTTCGCCGAATCTCGTTTCGCCGCAGTCACCAACGCGAAAGGAGATTTTTTTATGACCGGAAGAAGACCGGAAGAATTGCAGGGCCTGACGCTGCTCGGCAACCAGAAGACGCGGTATGCGTACACCTACGATCCGAAGCTGCTTGAAACGTTCGACAACAAGCATCCGGGGCGGGATTATTTTGTCAAGTTCAACTGCCCGGAATTCACGAGCCTGTGCCCGATGACGGGACAGCCGGACTTCGCGACGATCTACATCTCGTATATCCCGGACAAGAAGCT
>Ga0065723_102471_pt1 | contig 18426 bp, 16 predicted proteins | sample TheenrcuSG05Z960_FD_59110 | JGI IMG/M metagenome (GOLD analysis project Ga0065723, IMG submission 59110) | Thermophilic enrichment culture from UC Davis - Sample SG0.5Z960 | ecosystem: Engineered > Solid waste > Grass > Composting > Bioreactor | place: USA: University of California, Davis
CAGAAGCCGGTTCTGCTCTTTGAAAGGCCGGGGTTTTAATCGCACCTTTTTGGTATTGAAATGCACCACATGCAGGCCCTACTTGAAGCGGCCAGCCAGTTTTAATCGCACCTTTTTGGTATTGAAATGAAGTGGAATATAGATAAGGGAATATTTAAAATAAGTTTTAATCGCACCTTTTTGGTATTGAAATTTTTTTGTCTCAAAACCGTTTTGGCGGGGGAGATATGTTTTAATCGCACCTTTTTGGTATTGAAATTTGCAATAAGGTGCAAACATCTTTAAAAACCGCTTCATGTTTTAATCGCACCTTTTTGGTATTGAAATAAGTACTTCGTAGGCCTTTACCGCACGATCCCAGGCCGGTTTTAATCGCACCTTTTTGGTATTGAAATGGGGAGGGCTTCTGGCGACCGCCGCTGCAACGACCAAGGTTTTAATCGCACCTTTTTGGTATTGAAATAAGGAACGTCACAAGATCGATCTCGTGGCGCTCAGACGGTTTTAATCGCACCTTTTTGGTATTGAAATATCGATAATGATCATGTGCGGAACGCGACCATGCTTCGTTTTAATCGCACCTTTTTGGTATTGAAATTCGATGGGATCAAGCTCCCAGAGCAGCCGCTGCTGGTTTTAATCGCACCTTTTTGGTATTGAAATGCCACATCTCAAAAGACTCCATTGTAAGAGACAACGTGCAGGTTTTAATCGCACCTTTTTGGTATTGAAATCTTCACGTCTGTCCGAGGTCGTCCCATCGACCAGGACGTTTTAATCGCACCTTTTTGGTATTGAAATGGGGCCACACGAGGCCCCCGACGGCCGCCAGTACTGGGTTTTAATCGCACCTTTTTGGTATTGAAATCACATTTTCGCCCAGGCAGATCGGGCAAGTAAACCCGTTTTAATCGCACCTTTTTGGTATTGAAATGCAAGTAGGCCGGAATTTTGTGTTTTACCGTCCGCGTGTTTTAATCGCACCTTTTTGGTATTGAAATACAGCATTGATACGACAATTTATATGTCTGATGGGGTTTTAATCGCACCTTTTTGGTATTGAAATAGAGCGGCATACAGCGAAACAAGAAACGACGGTTTCATTCCTGTTTTAATCGCACCTTTTTGGTATTGAAATAAGCCCTGGCCTACTGGGAAAAGCAAGGGCGGCCCGGGTTTTAATCGCACCTTTTTGGTATTGAAATCCAAACAAGTTTGCACGAAAGCGCCAAACTATACCTTGTTTTAATCGCACCTTTTTGGTATTGAAATTACAGGATGAGATCGAAAAGCCGGGCGCTGTCGTACTTGTTTTAATCGCACCTTTTTGGTATTGAAATGTAAGAAGTGCGGGAAGTGAAAGAAGACCACCAAGACGTTTTAATCGCACCTTTTTGGTATTGAAATTATCCCATGCGGCTCAGGATCTCATTGATTTTTCCGTGTTTTAATCGCACCTTTTTGGTATTGAAATGTGGAGAGTGCTCTGGTGGATGACCGTGTCCAGAAAGTTTTAATCGCACCTTTTTGGTATTGAAATATCTGACCTCGGATCATGTTCTTTCAGGCGATCTTTCGTTTTAATCGCACCTTTTTGGTATTGAAATTCCGGTCTTCACCGCTTCGCTGCCGTGCCAGCCGTGTTTTAATCGCACCTTTTTGGTATTGAAATGAGTGTTGGAGAAGTTGGTGGCGATTCCACGGCCTTCCGTTTTAATCGCACCTTTTTGGTATTGAAATGATACGGACGTGGAGGCAGTGGCGGCCATGTACTTCGTTTTAATCGCACCTTTTTGGTATTGAAATGGAGCATGTGCTGCAGGGATCCTCGCGCCGAAACCGGTTTTAATCGCACCTTTTTGGTATTGAAATGAAGATACCAGGGGCACTGGCGCTCGGAGCGGTCCATGTTTTAATCGCACCTTTTTGGTATTGAAATGTTGGTCCATCCCAGCACCTCATCCTTGACGACCGTGTTTTAATCGCACCTTTTTGGTATTGAAATGCCAAAGCCCAAGGTCGACTGTCTAAAATCGCAGAGGTTTTAATCGCACCTTTTTGGTATTGAAATGGCAGAGACGATGAAAAAGGCCGTGGACTACGAGTTCAGTTTTAATCGCACCTTTTTGGTATTGAAATGAAGTGACCGAGAGCCGGATCGTCACCACTCTCAAGTTTTAATCGCACCTTTTTGGTATTGAAATATCTTCGATCTTATCGACGAGACGGCGCCGGTGAACTGGTTTTAATCGCACCTTTTTGGTATTGAAATCTCTGCGGCTGGTAGGGGACAGGCAGCGCCACACGCTGTTTTAATCGCACCTTTTTGGTATTGAAATATCTGAAAAGCACGGGCAATCTGCTGGTCGACGTAGTTTTAATCGCACCTTTTTGGTATTGAAATCGCGCGCTCTTTAGCTTAGCGCACGCGGCCGATCGGGTTTTAATCGCACCTTTTTGGTATTGAAATAGGTCGCGAACAAGCTCTTGCGCAATGATGGTCGCGTTTTAATCGCACCTTTTTGGTATTGAAATATCAGGTGGAGGATTCGATCGAGGGGTGGTGCTCGGGTTTTAATCGCACCTTTTTGGTATTGAAATTGATCGATGCGACGCGCAAGGGCCACCCGCTGCACAGTTTTAATCGCACCTTTTAGGTATTGAAATGCAGGGACGCGCGGCGCTCAAGTACCAGCGAAGGCCGGTTTTAATCGCACCTTTTAGGTATTGAAATACGACTTGGCACGCCTGCGGGGCGCCAGGCTGGTAACGGTTTTAATCGCACCTTTTAGGTATTGAAATGGGGTTGATTATGATATTGAAAGAAATGACGATTCCGTTTTAATCGCACCTTTTAGGTATTGAAATGATCCTGCAGGTGTCCAGCGTAGCAGGTTCCGTACTGTTTTAATCGCACCTTTTAGGTATTGAAATAAAGCCACGGATTGGCTAATCTTGAAAAAGTTGGAGCGATAGGGGCGAAGGGGTTACAATAGGGCCCCAATGGTGTCTTTTAAATAAAGCGACCGCTGCTGAAGTAGTACCGACCTCTGCTGTATGTATCATCAGGAGCGTGAAACGCTGTATCTGGGAGCTCTCCTGCACGATCTGGGGAAATTCAGGCAACGAGCCCATGACGAGCGTACCAAACATGCGCTCATCTCTGTAGCGATCATTGATCGGCTAATAGGCACGCGAACAGATGCAGAGCAAATCAAAACGCTTGTTTCCTATCATCATCGGGAAGACCTGAGCCAAAGCGGGCTGCAAGGACGTTTGCGTAAGCTGGCCGAAATTGTCTGTGAAGCCGACTCGCTGGCCAGTGGCGAACGTAATCCCGATATAGAGCAGGCGCAGCGACCGCTTGAGAGTATCTTCAGCCACGTCCGGCTCGAACAATCGGCAGGCGCATCACCTCAGGTCGCCTGGCAACCCATCAGCGAGCTCTCCGCAGACGCCTACCGCTTCCCCACCTTTTCCATAGCCGACCTCGAAGCGGATTATCGGCGCCACTGGGATGCGTTTGAAAAAGCGCTGGGCAAGATAGAGAACCTGAAGGCGCTGCCCCATCCGAGCACGCTGCTGGCTCTGCTCAAAAAATACCTCTGGTGCATTCCTTCGGCCGCATACAAAACGCGTCCGGATGTTTCTCTCTATGAGCATAGCCGGCTGACTGCTGCACTTGCGCTGTGCATGTACGATTATCTGACGGAGAAATATGGCGACCTGAATCGGGCGCCTGTGGAGCGACGAGACGAAGTGCGCTACCGGCTCGTTTGCGGCGACCTGACCGGCATTCAGCGCTATATCTACAACATTGCCCACAAAGGGGCCCTTCGGGCATTGAAAGGGCGCTCTTTCTATTTGCAACTGCTGCTGCAAGTAGCAGCCCGTGATCTGCTCAACCGCTTGCATTTGCCTCTGGCCTGCCTCCTTTATGCCAGTGGCGGCAAATTCTACATCCTAGCACCCGATACCGACGCCTTTAATCGGGAGCTAGCGGATTTTGAACAAACGCTGCAAACGTGGCTGCTCCAGCGCTATGATGGCGCCATCGGACTGGTTATGGCCCATATCCCGCTATGCGGCAATGACTTCGCTGGATCTGATGGCGCGCATCCCATTGCTTCAAAATGGGAAGAGGTAACGGAACAGATTGAGCAGAAAAAACGCCAGCCCTTTGCCGGGGCGATCACTGCGGCGGACTTCTGGGAGCCGCAGGAGCCCGGAGGCCAGGTGGTCGTCTGCCATGCGACCGGACGCTATCTCTGCCGAAGTGACGAGATTGCAGAAAAGCATCGCAACCGAGAGATTTTCCCGGCCGAAGAGGCAGAAAACCGATTCATCAGTGCCGAGCAGCATGAGGCGCAAAGGCTAGGGCGAGCGCTGCGTGAAGCACAGGCGATTGAACTTATCCGGGAAGCAGATGGTCAGCAGGGCTATGCGCTGTTTAATGGCTGGCATTTTCGGGTTCATACCCAAACGCCTTCTCTGGAAAACAATACGACCGCTTCGCCCGGCTTTTTCGACCTGAGTCGGGAGCTTATATGGTTTGATCCCAAACAACTGCGCGAACATACACTGCCTCAGAGCTGGCACTTTTACGCCGGTAACTGGTCGTTTGAAGGCGATTTTAACGAGGTGGCCGCAAAGGCACAGGGAAGCAAGCTACTGGGCGCGCTGCGCATGGACGTAGACAACCTAGGGCGCATCTTTCGGGATGGGTTGGGGAAGGACGCGACCTTCTCGCGGGTGGTGCAGCTTTCTACCATGATGGACTTTTTCTTTTCCGGCTACCTGAATCGCCTGCAGCAACTGCGCTGGCAGACAGAGCAAGGGGTTGTAGAAGCAAAGGGCGAAGGAATGCAACTTAGCGAAGGGATGCAGATCGTCTATGCAGGGGGTGACGACCTGTTTATCGTAGGCGTGTGGAACGTGCTGCCCGATGTAGCCCGGTGGATTCGGCAGCAGTTTCAGGCGTTTACAGCCAAGAATCCCTATCTGACCCTTTCCGGGGGCATTGCGCTGTTTCCGCCCAAGCTCCCCCTGTACCATGCCGCCCAGGAGGCCGGTCATGCCGAGGAGGCGGCCAAGCATTTCCAGCGTCGGGTGGGGTCGAATGGCACGGTGGTTACCAAAAATGCTCTGAACTTTCTGGGGGTGTCTGTTAGCTGGAATGATTTGGCTTTCCTGCGCGAATGGACAGCGGATCTGTACCAGGCGATCGAAGCAAAGCAGCTATCCCGGGGCATCCTTCGTCGTCTGTATCTGGCTCATGAGAGCTATCAGCGCCATGGGCGAAATCCCTGGGGACCGTGGCGGTGGCGCACCTGCTATTATTTAGCGCGTTATCAGGAGCAGCATAAAGCAGTCGCTGATAAAATCAACCAATTAGCAGCCGAGCTCTTCTGTTCTACCCGCACGGAAAGCGATTTGATTTCAATCATACATTTGCTGGCGCGCTGGACAGAAATGTTAACCAGAAAGGAAGAGGATTATGCCCACCAAATTTAACATCAACGGCCACGAAATTGATGGCAGTCAACAGGTGTTCAAGTGGATCCAGGAAGGCCTGGATAAAGAAGCCATCTCTTATGCCGAAGCGTTCGGCAAATGTCTGGCCAAAGACAAGAAATCCAAGAACAAGGAGGAACGATACTCGGCGCTAACGACCTCGCAGATCCGCAATTTTTATGGCGAAGTTGTGCGGATGCGCATGAGAGGATTTGACCGGAATAGGTTTTTGTTAATGAAACCTCGTTTGGTTTATGCAACTTCGCGAAATGAAACGGACGGCTCTCGGGATTTTTTGGCTGTTTTTAAGCAGGCCATAGACGCTGTGTTGGAAGCAGATAACGAGGAAAAGGCAAAGGAGTACTTCCAGCGTTTTGCGGACTTTTTCGAAGCCGTGCTTGCATACCATCGGGCTTACGGAGGTAAATAACCATGGAGCGCCAGATGATTACAGGAAAGCTGGTCAAGAAAATTCGCGTTCGGGGCTTTATCAAAGCACTGACCGGCCTGCATATCGGAGGCTCCAACCTGGAAATGGGTATCGGGGGCGCCGACGCCACGGTCATTCGCAACCCGATCACAAACGAGCCCTATATCCCTGGCTCTTCGCTCAAGGGAAAGATGCGGGCGTTGCTGGAGCGCCTGCATGTGGGGGAGGAATATGCTCGCTCATTTGGAGAAGGATTTGGGGCTAATTCTAATGTTCAACAGTTTGTATTCAAAGATATCCGCCATCCTATTGTCCAACTTTTTGGCACCACGCCAGAAGAGGTTCGAAAACAAAACCTCCCAAAGCAGCCGGTTGCCCGTCTCATTGTGCGGGACTGTCTGCTGACGCGAAAATGGGCGCAAAAGCTGCGCGACAGCGAGCACACCGATATGCCTTTCACTGAGGTCAAGACAGAGGCGGCCATCGACCGTGTTACGTCGGCTGCCGTTCCGCGCCAGCTCGAGCGTGTGCCCGCCGGGGCTGTGTTCCGCATGGAGCAGGTAATCAATGTGTATGAGGGAGATGATGAGCAGAAGCTGCTAAACCTGCTCTTTGAGGGCTTAATGCTGGTGCAGCACGATTACCTGGGAGGGAAGGGATCGCGCGGAAGTGGACAGGTCCGTATTGTGGTACGCCAGGTGGCGTACAGGGATCGAACAAGCTATGCCGAGAGCAAAGACTGGGAGCCCTATAATCAGGTAGCCATTCCTCAGGAACTTCAGGTATCCTCGCGGGCTGCATCATGAACTTACTGGGCTATCGTCTGCAGTTTCCCAACGGGCTGCACGTGGCTGCTGAAGGCTTTGGGGAAGAAAGCGTATCGCCAACGGTTCCGTCCGATACACTTTTTAGTGCGGTATGCGTGAGTGCTTTCTGGCTGTACGGGGCCGAAGGCGTGGAGCGGTTGCTGAAGCCGGGGGCAGTGCGGCTTTCCTCAACCTTCCCTTTCGTCGGCACAGAGTACTTCTTCCCACGTCCCCTAAGCTTTTTCCCGAAGATACCAAATGAGCAGTACGAGCTACTCAAACGCATCAAGAAAGTACGCTATCTGAGCCGGACGCTTTTTGAGCAGGTGCTTGAAGGCACACAACCGGAGATCAGAAGCGATCAAATTCGCGGCCTTTTTTGGTTTGCCGGCCCCCCGCCTGATGAGCCGGTGATGCAAACCGAAGTGCGGCCCCGCGTGGCACTTGATCGCGTGACGCAGGCCTCTGAGATTTACCACTTTGCTGAGGTGCATTTCAACCCACGGCTCGATGCCGGGCTTTTTTTCCTGGCCCAGTTTGAAGATCCCAAGGTGCAGCAGCTCTTTGAAAGCGCACTGGCTCTGCTGGCAGATGAAGGAATCGGAGCCGACCGCACCATGGGCAAAGGATGGTTCCGCTGGGGAACGGGAGGAGCTTACAATTCGGGTGCCGGAGGCCACTGACCGGGCTGTATTGCTTTCGCTGTACAACCCGACACCGGAAGAGGCCGTAGCGATTGCGCCATACGATTCTTGTTATGCTCTGGTGACAAGACGGGGGTGGGTGACCGTACCCGGTGCTATGACGCTGCGGCGTCGGCCTGTGCGCTTTTTTGCAGAAGGGTCTGTGCTGCGCTTTACATCGCAGCACATGCCGCAGGGACGACTGGTGGTTGTCCTGTCGGAAAAGGATGCACCGGAGCTTACACATCCGGTTTATCGCAACGGTCAGGCACTGGCATTACCTATTCGATAGGCATAAAACGATGATGGAGCGTCAACGGCAAGCCATTCGATCGATCGTCGAGGAGGTGCAGGGATATCTGGAAGTCCTTACGCCGGTGCATATCGGCAGTGGCATAAAATGGCAGCGAAATCTGGACTTTGTAGTGGACGCAGAAGGGACGTATATCGTGCCTGAATCAGCTCTGATTAGATACCTGCAAGCGCATCCTGAGGCGATTGATCGACTGGAGGATGAACGGGAACGCGAGGATTTGCTCTGGGAGGTCGAAGACGGGATTGAATATATTCTGCCCTGCGAAAGCCGCGAGATACTGGTTTTTATCCGGGATGGTAACGGCTATCCCTTTGTACCGGGCGCTTCGTTGAAAGGAGCTATCCGGACCATGCTCTTCCGCTACTTTTGGGATCAGCTATCCCCCCAAAAGCAAGCGGATCTGCTGAGAAATACGCAACCTAGGAGGGAGTGGGCGGCGCAGCCCTTGCTTTAAGGAGGTGTTTGGAAAGGATCCCAACCACGACCTGATGCGGGTGCTGGCCGTGCGGGATGTGCAGGTGCGACAGCAAGATCTTGACCTGTACCGAGTGTTTGTGCTGAGACTCACGGATCCTGAAGGCAAGCACTATGACTGGAGAGGTATGCGCCGCCGGAGGACTTTTTCTGTCATTTACGCCGAGATGCTCAGGCCGGGAACTACGGCGAGCTTTTCCATGCGGTTAGACCGCTTTCTTTTGGAAGACGAGAGGGCTCGCAGCGAGCTCCATTTCGACCGGAAAGCTTTTGATTTTGCCAAACTGGCGCGTTGGGCCAATGCATACGCCCGCAAGCGGCTGCAGCGTGAACTTGCGTTTCTGGAGAAGTGCAACGACGGTGCGTTGAATGGCCTGCTCAACTCCCTTGACGCGCTGCTTCAGCGTATTCCGGATGAGAGCGATCCGGAAGCAGGGCAACGCTTTTTGCTGCGTCTGGGCTGGGGAAGCGGCTGGCAATCGATGACCGGAGATTATCTGGAAGGGGAGTGGCTGGAAAAAATACGGAAACGTTATAGGCTGAATTATGATGATAGGCAGCGTGGTCGGGCGCATTTCCCGATCTTTCCAAAGACGCGAAAGATTGTGTTTGATGGAGACAGGCCCGCATATTTAAGCGGCTGGGTGCAGATCTGGCTGGGAAAAAGGCCACCCGCAGACACTAGGGTAACCGAAACCCAACAAGTGCCAGCGGTTGAGGCAACGCCGACTGTTTCAACGGCACCATCGCTACCCAAGGGATTGGAGACCGGCACCATTCATTCGCTTAACCTGAAAAAGATGTACGGCAAAGTGCAGCCTGATAAAGGTGGGGAGCCGATACGTTTTGATTTTCAGGATGCGGTGATGGCGGGGCTTGAGAAAGGCGTGCGCGTCTCCTATCGAACAGTGGAGCGGGGAGGAGAACTTCGAGCCGTCGAGGTAAAGCGCTACGGGTAAGCTGACCGAAGAGGTGATGACACACGAAATGCGACGCATTCTTGTATTGAACGTAGGCCGCCCGCAGGATGGGAATGTCGAAACCCGTCCAGAGGCGTATGCGCTACAGGAGACCGAACCGAACTATGTTGTCTTTATCTGCTCAGAAAAAGGATTAGACCACGCGGGTACGCAGGAATTCGTTCGACAGTATGCCAATCTGGTCAATCTGTCGGCGGATTGCTACGAAGAGCTTTTGCTGGAGGACCCGGATGATCTTGCGCAAATCTATGAGCAGGTGGCGCAAAAGCTGGCGGAGCTCCGGCAGAGGTGGCCCCTGGCAAGGATTTTTGTGGATTATACTGCCGGGACCAAGTCGATGAGTGCTGGCCTTGCGATGGCGGCCATCGATCAGGAGGATGAGACGATCGAAGGGCAGCAGATTGAGCTGCGTCTGGTTAAAGGATCCCGGGGGAAGTTTAGTACTGTGGTTCCGGGCACCGAAGCATTTCGGCCGGTAGAAGGCATTCATGACTTGCGTGCCCGACGTAGGCTCAAGATGGTGCGGGCGGTACTGGGCCAGTTTGATTACGCGGCAGCAACCAAGTGGCTGCACGAGATGATCCGAACCGGTATCTCTGAAAGGCTGGCCAATAAGTTGCGGCATGCTTATCATCTGTATCACGCGTTTGATGCCTGGGATCGATGGGATCTCGAAGAAGCCGGACGCATCCTGGAGCTGGACGTGTATCGCCGCTTTCCGAGCGGTGAACAACACGTGTATGAACGGCTGAAGGTTCTTAGAGCGCTCAAGAGCGTTCGGGCAGCCTTCGAGGGAAAGGGGCGTCTTGATGAAACCGGGGATCCCTATGTGGCCGTGGAGGATTTGCTTTTTAATGCCGAGCGGCGTGTGGCGCAGGGGCGGTATGATGATGCGATTGCGCGCGTCTACCGAGCCTTTGAGCTGCTGGCACAGATTCGTTTGCGTGCGCAGTACGGGGTGGATACAAGCCGGGTAGACCCAAAGAAAGTGCCAGAGGCCGTTCGATCTGATCTGCAACCGGGTCGTTCCGATGAGATCAAGGTAGGATTAATGCAGGCCTGGCGGATACTGAAGGCCTATCCAGACGAGCCACTGGGACAATGGTTTAGTATACATCAAGAACGACTATTAAAATGGCTTGAGCAGCGAAATCAGTCAATTCTAGCCCATGGGCTGTATGCATTGGGGGAGCGTGACTGGCGAGATCGAGGGGCAGAAGGAGTCGACCTGTGCCGGGATGCGCTTAGAGCATTAGAGGCATTCCGGAAGCCTCGGATTGCGCATGTCCAGCTGCCCCGTGATGAGCTGCTGGAGGTGTTCATGAGCGCGGAAGCATCCTGAAAGTCCGCGTGAGCTGGCCGCCCAATAATTGGGCAGCCAGCCGATATGGGCGTCCTTAGAGGGCTTGGGTGGACGGACCCCTGGGTTCTGAGAAGAGCGCTACCTTCAGGCGACTTGCCCGACGTCCAGGTAAGCGTCTGTGAACCTGTCTCCGCGTTGCAGAGCGATACGACCCCATTCAGCATAGAGGGCATACGTCCAGTACGTAAAGGAAGTCCCCCCGGACCGCGTGCAAGTCGCCGCAAGCGTTTTTTAGCATCGCGGCGGTAGCATACGATCCAGTAGGGCATTGAGGGGCTGAGCTGCACGGCACCACTCGGGGTCGTCTATGTGACGAAGCAGGGCAGGGGTGATCCCGGCCTTAAAAGCTGCTCGCTGTAATTGCAGGGTTCCATCGCTCCCGAGGGTATACACGTTGGCGACAGTTAGGAAGGCACGTAGGCGCCGGACATCGCGTGTCTCTGCCAGCTCGTTGACGTGCTCCGTGATCCAGGGCAGGTGCTCCTCGCCGGGTCCGGGCACACCCCCGCCGGCTGAACCCGTTGCTGCACGAAGGCCGCCCACGTTGTTGGCTTTGATCCACAGCCCTTCCACGCGTTCAAGAAGTTCAACCTCGTTCCAAAACTCATCCACCAGCGCCTGAATCCCTTTATAACCGAAGTGACGCAGGAAACCGTCGAGGAAGAGGGAGGCAGATACGGCATCGGCCCGCACGGCCTCGATCCATAGGTTGAGCATCCGATCGCGCACAGACGCAGGCGTTTCCCCGGAAACCATCTGCAAAAGCCGCAGGCGCTGCTTCCAGGTAAGGTTTGGCTGCTCCGCCTTCTCCACCAGCCAGGCGTTGCGCAGCGTGTCGGGTACCAGGTTGCTGATGAGATCCCAAGCAGGCGGATCCTCTGCGGCGCGAAGGATATCCAGGAGTGAAAATCCTTCTTGGGGCAACCAGGAACGCATCGGTTCGGCGTCCAACCGCGCGAGAAAGGCCCGGGCGATTGAGGGGGGCAATGCTTCGGCTTTAGCAAGTAGCTGGCGCGTTCGAGCATTTCCCTTGCGGTGCAGCACGATCGCAACGAGCTGATCCACAGCTTCTGGATCTTTGCGCAGCAGCTGAATGTAGACGGGCGAATCCATGGCGATGCGACCTTCAAGATGGGCGAGGAGGCCGGGTGGCGTGACTTCTGCACGTGCAAGGGCGTCGGCTGCCCTGTTGCGTACGTAGTCGTCAGCGTCCTTTAGGAGGGCAAGCAGTGCCTCGGTGGTCGCTACTTCCTGAGCAGGTACCACTGCCAACCAGTCGATAGCTGCCCGGCGAACCTCCTCATCCGGATCGTTGAGCAATGCCCGTACCTTCGGCTCCAGGGCGTAGACATGCTGGAGCACGGCGCGGGCCTTGTCCTTGATCTCTTTTTCCTTCGCCTTCTCCGCAGGCGTGTAAGAGGCGGACAATTCGCTAAGCGCCCACTTCGGTGTTCTCAGGGCCGCTTGGATAGCGAGGATGCGGTGCAGGCGGTTGGTGGCGCCCGCAGCGAGGTCTAGCAGGGCCTCGAGCACGGACTGCGGCGCAGGTGCGGGAAACATTCTCAGCAGGCGCTCCCGGTCCGGGGTTTCCCGCTCGAGCATCGCGGCCAGCCGGTCCCAATCAGCTTCGGGATCCTCCACCTTGAGAAGGGCATGCCAGGCATCCGGGTTCAACTCCTCGAGGGCCGCCCGGCGTAGCACTTCTCTGGCTTGGGCATCCTCAGGATGATCCGGAAGATACGCGGCCAGTTGGCGCACAGCCTCCCCCCGAACCTTCGCATCCGAGGCGCTGCGGGCTATCTCGGCCACCAGGCCGGTTTCGCCGGCTGCTACTAGGTAGGGGATGAGGCGTGCGTCTTTTGTGGCGTGGTAGCGTTGCATCAACTCGGCACGCAGATGGGGCGCCGCCCTCCTCAAAGCTTCTTCTAGATCCCAGCCGCAGTCCCGCGCTCGTCCTTCCTGGACCTTGAGCCAGTAGGCATAGAGTTGCTCGGCGCCGGCGCGACCCTGGGTGGCAAAGATTCCGGCGATCTGGCAGCCGCCTTTATCCACGCGCATCCGATAGGCCAGGCGGTCCAGGATCCCTTCAGATAAGGGCACCGAGTGAAGCACTTCCTTATGCTTGAGCAGCACGCCGATGGCACTGCCGGCAACCAGCTCATCCTCTGATGCGGCAAGGGCCGCGACACGTCGGAGGTCCTCGGGCGTCAGTTCCCGATCTTCCAGGCGCCAGATGGCATCTCGCCGGAGTTTAGAGGCCTCTGCATATGGAGCCACTTCAGGAGGAATAGCGAAGTGCTCCCGTTCGGCAAAGCGCAGCAGCGCCTCCGTGCCACTACGGCCGGGAAATCGGGCAAAGATTTCGGGAAGTTCCCAGATCGCATTCCCTGCATGGTCAATCAGGCGGTCTACTTGAGCAGCGGTCAAGGCAGGAAACTCGCTAAAATACATTTCCCCAAACAAATGAACGATCTGATCCCAGCGGTTGGGGTTGTTTCCAGCGAGCTCCATCAGACGAGAGAGGGCCTGTGGGCCGGCATCGGCAAACGCCGGGGTAGGCAGGTAACTCTGCAGGATTGGAAACCAGTTCTCCCAACTTGCCGGCTGTTTTTCCAGGCAAGTCAGTGGGACTTCGATGAAGAGACGACGGGCTAGCGATGAATCCTCAATGTTTATGGCTAAAGAAATGGGTGAGAAAAGTGACCAGAGCGCATGGATCGTTTCCGGGTCTTGCGGGCACGCCTGCCATATTGGCGCCACTATCCGGGCGATCTCGGCTTCCTGGCCAAAGTAACAACCGCTGTCCAGCGCCTTTCCCAGCTTCCGGGCCATGGCGGGCAGCCTATCCGGTGTATCAACGGCTGCCTGCAGGTCTGCAATTGGATCATCCTCACAAGACGGCACGCTACCAAGCGGGTCGCCCACCTGCGACAGGAGGGCGTGGGGGAAGCAAGCGGCCAGAACCAGAATCAAGGCGAAAAAAATCCATGGCCGGTGCATGCTACTCCTTCCCGATAGTTTCAATCTCATAGTAGACCGCTCGGCTATCGTATTCACGGGGCCATCCGGGCAGGATGGGTGCTGTCTCGCTTGGCCATAGAAGGGTCTGCTTCAGGAGTAGGCGATCGGGGAAGAGGACTGCACTAATGACGCCGGCCAGCCGGGTATCCAGCGCCGAGCGGGTTTTGGGGTCATAGGGCTTGTTTGGATTCAAATATCTCAGATGAATGACCACCGCCCCTTCACGAATCTCCATGACGTACCCGCCAAAACGGGCGCTCTGCCCCTCGCGAAGGCTGGAGAGCAGGGGAAGCGGGTAGGTTTTTGCCTCCCCAAGGATCTTGTAGCTCCCTTCCTCCAGGTCTATAGAGATCACCTTATCGCCCAAGGGCACAACCAGATCCGGACTCATCCAGCCATACTCTTCGTCATAGCGCGCCTTCTCCGGACGGTAAAGCGCGTATTGCTTGCCGGCTCGCCGAAGGATTAGATAGACAGGCAGATTGTTCGGATCGCAGTCTATCTGGATGCAGTTCACCCACAGGGGCACGATTACAACCTCGTCGGAACACAGGACGGGCCGGCCCATCTCGCTGGCCCAACCTGCGCGGGGCAGGGGAATAACGGAAAGCGAGCGCCAGGCTTTGAGTGGCTTCTCCTGTTTGGCCCAACTTGGAGGGACCATCCCTTCGGCGAAGAGCCGGTTCAGGATTTCGTCGTAGCCGATCTTCAGGACCTCTGTTTTTCCTGTCGTATCCAGGAAGTAGACCCCGAGCTTCTTTTCATTCGAGAGGTCTGCGCTCACTACATAGCGTTCGGCTGTTCCAGAGCACCCCGGAGCCGTGCTTGGGAAGCTACGGTCGGTGGAGATCATCAGATGAGGGGGCCATCGATGATCTGGAGCGCTTTCTCCTCATCCTCTCTCGGCACCACCCAGACGCGCTCCAGTGAGTCTGATCGGGTTCTTATCAGCGCAGTATGGGCAGTCCATGCTACGGGAGAAAAACCGGCAATGGTGCGATCAAAGCGCCAGCGCAGCTCGCGATAAGTATCTTCATCCAGGGGCTTAAACCGTAACGGACCTGGGTGGGCCACGAGGTCAATCGTCTTTCGGTATTCCCGGATGCCCTGGCATTGCGGAATAGCTTCGCCGGTTGCTCTAACGGCAATTGTGTGTTTTCCTGGCGAGAGCGGAAGGAAATAAAAGTGCGGTTCAACCCGACCGACGGCCGTATTGTAGGTCCGGGCTACCTCAACCTTTCCGTCTTTCAGGACTTCCAGGTCAAAGAGGGCACACGGGAGATTGACCTCGACGAGCAAGGTAGCCCAGTCATTGGCTATTACGCTGCCGTTGGTCGGATAAATGATCCGTATGGGATCGGATGATCCTGTTGGGCGTGCCGCGGGGGTGCTCATGGCCGGTCGGGGCGGCCGGAGCGCCAGCTCCAGAGCGCTACAGGCAGCCAGCAGGGCTGCTCCCAGCATCAGGATGGCCAGGGCCATTCGCCTCATGATGCGATCGAATGTTTGGGAGACCTTGAGCACGGGGCCGCCCCCATTATCGGAGACGGCCCTTGTGGTTACGATGCTCTACTGTATGGAGGGGACGACCTCGTAGCGACCGTCGTCGAGCCGGGAGAAAATACCCTCATAGCCGCCGACGCCCGTTCCGATCGAGTAGGCCAGCGATGCCGCATCGCCCAGGCCATGCGTGGCAAGCCAGGACGCAAACGCCAGCGTGCGCAGTTTGCGAAGCAGGTCCCGCTCGCGCTCCGTGCTCCCCTCATTTTCAAGCACCTGTCCGACGATCAGCGGCCCCGCCTCCGGCGTCTCCTGACGCACCATCTCCAGGGCCTCCTTCAGCGACTGGATGAACGCCTCGCCCGCCTGCCCCATGCGCACCGCCGCATCGCCCTCCCGGAAGGGGCAGCCGGCAGGGGGATCCGGAGCACCGCGGTGAGGGCTACGGAGCTGTTGTCGGGCTGCACCTGGATGGGATTTGTCTCCTGCCAACCGAAGCGATCCTTGAGTTCCTCAATAATGCTCGGGTTGTCTCCACGAGACTGGCTGAGTTTGTCCTTCGCCTCGGGCGGCACCATCAGGTAAAGCAAGGCGCCTGTATAGCGCGGTTCCTGCGGGGTGCTGTAGGCGGCGATGCGCAGGTTGGTGAACAGCGCCGGACGGTCGCGGTAGGGTTTCTCGTGGCCCATGCCGCTGCCAAAAAACAGGGAAATCCCGGCCAGAGGTTGTTCAGGCTGAAATGGCGTAGTGGCTACTCGCTTTTCATCAAAGTAGAGGTCCAACTGGCCGTTTCGCACGCTCAAAGCAACCCGATGCGGTTGGTCGGGCGGGAATTTGTACGAGCCTTCGGTGACGAATTCATGCATCTTCCGCGTTCCCGGCACGCGGACCCGGGCCCGGAGACCATCGTGGTCGGGATGGTAGCCGCGGAAAATCCAAGGGTTACGTGTGCCGGACCATCCGGGCCGAATCCATATTCGTACGTCAGGTCCTCTTCCGTCGCCAGGAAGACGCGGAGCACCGGTCCGGCTTCAGGGAAGAGAAAGGTGGTGAACTCCAGCGAGAACTCCTCGGGAATCTGCACCCGGCGGACGAGCTGCGTGGCGAACGCAAGCGGACGGAGCCACCGTTGACCCTGAAATTCGGCGACCTCATAGTTGCCCTTTAAGATTTCCCATCCCGGCACCTGCCCCCCTAGGGGAATAGACGTGTAGTCCTCATCCAGAATCACATGATCCCCGGGGGTAAACGGGACGGCTTCTGCGCCGCCGCGGATCTGCGCCAGGGTAGGCAAAGCGCTCAGCAGGAGGCAGCCAAACCATACAAGCCGACGATAGCGTAGCTGCGAGCGACGTGTGCTGTCGGCGCTTGCATAAGACTGTTTCAGCGGCATAAGATCTTTTTGGATTGGTTCGGAAATAATAGCATTTAAAATTATTACGGTTCTTTGTCGAAGTCAAATAAAATTAGTTGTATAAACAGATATCTTTGTCCTGAAGGTGCGGGTTAAATCGCGTGCTTTTGTAGTTTTTCACTCTTGCATTTCTTGTGGAAGAGCAGACGGCAAAGGCGCTGAGAGCGTTTCTGCACGGGCGTATGAGACAGTAGCGGGGTGGTTGGACAGATCCCCCTTTCGTCTGTCGCTTTCCCTTAGGGGAGAGGGGACTTGAAAACAACGGCTCCGCCGGAGACTCATCGGCTGTGTTATAAACAGCCGTCTCCTCAAGAACAAAAGCGTTGCTAAATACCCAAGGTTAACGGCAGCGCTGGTGTTGGTAGCATGGCAATCAGACCCCAAAACTTTGCGCTCCCTCTCAGGGGGAGCAGGCATGGAGCGACTGAAGGGTCTTTTGCCAGATAAAAGCACCGGCGTTTGGGCCCATAGCAGTGGTGAGCGGGATAGGGCTCCGCTCAGAGGGAAAGGGGCATTCGTTATGATCGTTTCGTCTGCTAACGACACGATCGTTTTACCCGGTAATGACACAGTTCGGCCACGATTTGCACTTCCAATGACCATTGACTAAAATCTGGTCAGAATGTGTGGTTCAAATTTTTTTCATGGTCCTACAACATTAACAACAGCATCGCTTGAAGAAATGATGTTGTGTGCTGGTGGAAGCGTAGTTATTTTAAACCAGGGTGCAATTTAATCGGTTACTTTGGAGAATTATCATGAAGCATGTGCTTTTCCTGCTATTGGCGGGGGTGCTGGCTGCAGGTTGTATGCGAGCGCGGGAGCCGTTTCGGCTGGCCCCCATTTTTTCAGATCATGCCGTATTGCAGCGCCAGCAACCTATCCGTATCTGGGGATGGGGAGCACCAGGGGCTACCGTGCGGGTTCGCCTGGATACGCTGACTGCACAAGCACGCGTGGATGTGGACGGTCGCTGGTTGGTCGAACTGCCGCCTCAGGAGGCAGGAGGACCATATACGCTGGTGGCCGAAAGCAATGGAATGCGGCATGTTGTGGAAGACGTGCTGATTGGTGAGGTATGGGTGGCTTCTGGCCAGTCGAATATGGAAATGCCGTTGATGCCCCGACTGGCGGGTTGGTCGTCCAGCGATTCAGTGGTGGGAGCTACGGAAGCGGTGCGTACGGCCGACGATCCTCAGTTACGGCTGCTGACGGTTGAGCGTGCTGTAGCGCTGACGCCTCTAGATACCTTTGGCGGCACTTGGCAGGTGGCTTCTTCGCAAACGGTGGCAACTTTCAGTGCGGTGGCGTATTTCTTTGGACGGCGATTGCGTGAGGCACTGGGGGTTCCTGTCGGCCTTATCCATAGCAGTTGGGGCGGCACGCCTGCTGAGGCTTGGACCGGCCGTGATCATTTGCGCGAGTTAGAAGACTTTCAAGAAATCTTGGCGCGTCTGGAAGCGGCTGAACCTCTCTTGCACGAGTTGGAAGCCTGGCGAAGCCAGCTCCATCAAATGATGGTGCCGTCTGGTCAGGACACCACCTTCTGGGCTACGCTCGATCTGAACGATGCTTCTTATGCCGAAAATCCTGCACCCGACTCGCTGGTCATGGGGATCCCCGCTCGCTGGGAAGACGCTAACCTGGGAGCATTTGATGGCGTGGTCTGGTTTTGGCGGCGTGTGCAGGTGCCTGCTTCCTGGCTGGGGCGTACGCTGGTGCTGGAGTTGGGACCCATTGACGACATGGATCGCACGTATTTTAACGGCCAACAGATTGGGGGATATGAGCAACCGGGCTACTGGAATATGCCCCGGCGCTATCGCGTACCCGCCGCGCTGGTCCAACAGGATAACCTGGTAGCGGTGCGTGTGATCGACACGCAGGGCGGTGGGGGCCTGTGGGGACAGCCCGAGCAGCTTCGG
>Ga0065723_100428_pt1 | contig 18413 bp, 17 predicted proteins | sample TheenrcuSG05Z960_FD_59110 | JGI IMG/M metagenome (GOLD analysis project Ga0065723, IMG submission 59110) | Thermophilic enrichment culture from UC Davis - Sample SG0.5Z960 | ecosystem: Engineered > Solid waste > Grass > Composting > Bioreactor | place: USA: University of California, Davis
GGAGGCCGCCTTCCAGGAGAATGCGGCGCACCGAAGAGACGCTCAGGCGGATCTCCTCGTGTTCGGCCAGCAGCTGGGCAAAGTGAGTGGCATTGCTACCGAAGTAGCGCTCCTGATACAGGTGCTGCACGCGTTGTTTGAGCGAATCAGCCAAGGTATGAACGGGCTTTCGGCCCCGATTTCCGTGAGCGATGGCTTGTACACCTCCGAGACGATATTTGGCCTTGAGCCGATACGCTTGCCGGATACTGATGTCAAGCGTGCGTGCGACATCCTGTTCCGTGAAACGACCGTCGATCCATTTTTCGAGAACCATCGCACGTTTCAGTTCGCTCTTCGTCAAGGTGATTTGCTCCTTTCCCATACTGACATTTTCTCGGAACAGTTACACCCTGACAAAATCACAGAACAACGACACACGATTTGACCGCTTGTTGACGATGGATGATTACATAATGTATACTTATTTTTAAGTTTGAGCCGGCGAGCGGCCCAACGATGCAGGTCGGAGGGATTTCGGTGAGTATCGACCTCGAGGGTGCCAGAATGTCAGTTTATGAACACAAATCGGACGAAGACATAGTCGAGGCAGTCCGAGAGGGAGACAGCGACGCACTGGAATACTTGATCAACAAGTATCGAAATTTCGTGCGCGCCAAAGCCAGGTCGTATTTTCTGATCGGCGCCGACCGGGAAGACATCGTGCAGGAAGGCATGATCGGCCTTTACAAGTCCATCCGCGATTTCCGCGGGGACAAGCTGGCTTCCTTCAAGGCGTTTGCCGAATTGTGCGTCACGCGTCAAATCATCACCGCCATCAAGACCGCCACCCGCCAGAAACACATTCCGCTCAATTCCTACGTTTCGTTGGACAAGCCCATCTACGATGAAGATTCCGACCGCACGCTCCTCGACGTCATCTGCGGAACCCGCGTCTCCGATCCCGAAGAACTGATCATCAACAAGGAAGAATTCGACGGTCTGGAAGACAAGATGGGCGAGATTTTGAGCGATCTGGAGCGCAAGGTGCTGATGCTCTACCTGGACGGCCGTTCGTACCAGGAAATCGCCGTCGATCTCGACCGGCACGTCAAATCCATCGACAACGCCCTGCAGCGCGTCAAGCGCAAGCTGGAGCGCTACCTGGAAGTCCGGGACGTCATCGTCTAACGGGACAAGCCCGGCAAACGGGAGAAAACGAAATCAAGCCAAGAACGTCCGGCATGACGGACGTTTTTTGTTTGGGTGGGTTGGCTCGGGGAAATGCTCGAAAAAGTCGATCAACTCGCGAAATGACAGGGCGGATGTTCCGGTTCATTGGCAAGTTCTGCCGGTTTCGCGCCGTTCGTTTAGCCGGCGGGAATGTTGCCCATAATGGTGATGAAGCGAAGCGCGCGGAAGGCAGACGGTTGCACGGATTCCGGCCGATCCGATTCTTGACACGCGTTCGGGCATGTGATAGAGTACGTAGGGTAGCCCTAAATTCGCATTCGCGATCCCTTATCCATCAACCATTTTCATCAGCATAGAAGGCTTCATCGGAAGGCTTCATCGGCATGACGGGAGGTGCAACCCATGCGCGTGGCGGTCACGCTCGCCTGCACGGTGTGCAAGCAACGCAACTACATCACGAACAAAAACAAAAAGACGCATCCGGATCGCCTGGAGCTCAAGAAGTATTGCAAGTTCTGCAACAGCCATGTGCTTCACCGGGAAACTCGCTAACGGACGGAGGTAGTTTCGGTGGCTTTCCTTTCAAGCATCAAACGGGGCTTCAGCTCCACCGTTTCCTTTTTCGCCGGCGCCTGGTCCGAACTGAAGAAGGTTCGCTGGCCGACCCGCAAGGAGCTGGTCAGCTACACGATCGTGGTGCTGGTGACGGTCGCGTTCGTGACGCTCTATTTTTATGTGATCGACCTCGGTCTGTCCCAGCTGGTCGAACTCTTTTTCTGAGGAACTTCGATTTTGTGGTTCAATGAGGGATTCCTGATGTCGACCATGGAGAAACGTTGGTATGTGGTGCATACCTATTCCGGGTATGAAAACAAGGTAAAAGCGAATCTGGAAAAACGCGTGGAATCCATGGGGATGCAGGACAAAATTTTCCGCGTTCTCGTTCCGATGGAAGAAGAGATCGTCAACAAGGACGGCAAGAAGAAGACGGTCATGCGCAAAGTGTATCCGGGGTACGTGCTCGTGGAAATGATCCAGACGGACGACTCCTGGTACGTGGTGCGCAACACCCCCGGCGTGACCGGATTCGTCGGTTCCACCGGTTCGGGATCGAAACCGATCCCGCTCATGCCGGAGGAAGCGGATGCCATCCTGCGCTAGATGGGCATCGAGGATCCGAAACCGAAAATCGATTTCGAACCGGGCGAGAACGTGCGGGTCAAATACGGACCGTTCTCCGATTTTGTCGGCACGGTGGAAGAAATTCTGCCCGACAAGGCGAAAATCAGGGTCCGCGTCAGCATGTTTGGAAGGGAAACCCCGCTTGAGCTGGATTTCACTCAAGTGGAAAAAATATAATTGCCGCACCGCCGCCCGAAGCGGAAGCTGCCCGATGCGGCAGCCGCCGGAAAGCGGCGCCGGAATCGGCGCGCTAGACGGCGGGCCGGCCGGCGGCGCCCGCGGATGATGCCGCGACAGCGGCCGCCGCGGACGCGGCAATCGGTTTCTGGAAGGTCTATTCCAAGCGGATAGGCTTTTTTCGTGGGAGGGATCATTCCCGCTGCACCACACTACGGGCAAGGAGGTGTCAATCCGAACATGGCCAAGAAAGTCATCAAGGTGGTCAAGCTGCAAATTCCCGCAGGCAAAGCCAACCCTGCGCCTCCGGTGGGTCCGGCGCTCGGCCAGGCCGGCGTGAACATCATGCAATTCTGCAAGGAGTTCAACGCCCGTACCGCCGATCAGGCTGGTCTTGTCATTCCGGTGGAGATTTCGGTTTTTGAAGACCGTTCGTTCACCTTCATCACGAAGACCCCGCCGGCTGCGGTGCTGCTTCGCGTGGCCGCCGGCATCGAAAAAGGTTCCGGTGAACCGAACAAGAAGAAAGTGGCGACGGTGAAGCGCGCGAAGGTGCGCGAAATCGCCGAAACGAAAATGCAGGACCTGAACGCGGCCTCCATCGAAGCCGCCATGCGCATGGTGGAAGGGACGGCCCGCAGCATGGGCATCGTCATCGAAGACTGACGGCACCCGGCGCCGGTCGCGCCGGCGGCACGGGCCGCCGGAGGCGGAACCGGGTGGACACGGGCAGCCCGAACGCAAAATGAAGGACGGGATGGCCGGCAACCGCCGGCCATCACCGGCCATCGCCGGCGCGGGCTGCAGGCGGTGGGAGGATGTACTCCGCTATCACCACTAACGGGAGGATCTACGAACATGGCCAAACACGGCAAACGATATCTGGAAGCGGCCAAGCTCGTCGACAAGAGCGCCCTCTATGAGCCGGCGCAGGCGATCGAGCTGGTCAAGCAGACGGCGAAGGCCAAATTCGACGAAACCGTCGAAGCGGCCATCCGCCTGGGCGTCGACCCGAAGAAGCAGGATCAGAACGTGCGGGGCGTCGTCGTGCTGCCCCACGGCACCGGCAAGACGCGGCGCGTGCTGGTCTTCGCCAAGGGCGAGAAGGCGAAGGAAGCGGAAGCGGCAGGCGCCGACTATGTCGGCGATCAGGACCTGATCCAGAAAATCCAGCAAGGCTGGTTCGAATTCGACGTCTGCGTGGCGACGCCGGACATGATGGCCGAGGTCGGCAAGCTCGGCCGCCTGCTCGGGGGCAAGGGTCTCATGCCGAACCCGAAGGCCGGCACGGTCACCTTCGACGTGGGCAAGGCCGTGCAGGAAATCAAGGCGGGGAAAATCGAGTTCCGCCTCGACAAAGCCGGTATCGTGCATGCGCCGATCGGCAAGGTGTCCTTCGAGTCGAACAAGCTGCTCGAAAACCTGATGGCGCTGATCGACGCCCTCAACCGGGCCAAGCCGGCCGCCGCGAAAGGCGTGTACATGAGAAGCGTCGTCATTTCGTCGACGATGGGCCCGGGCGTCCGCGTCCGGGTGTGACGGGCAGGCCGGCATGACGGCCGGCCGGAAAGGCGCGAGGACCGGCCGGACGGCCGGCGCGGAGACGGGCCGCGAAAGCGGATCGGGCTTCGAAGCCGGACGGCGCGATCCGCACCGCCGCCGGTTTGCGGTTGACATCCGGCGGGCCGCGTGATATGCTGGAACCCGTATGAAAAGCGCAAAAGGAACCTAGCCGCAGACAGCAGGTGCCCGCTTTGCGGGCTTAATATCCTGCCGAGGTGACAGGTGCTTGTGATCGGAGATTGCAAACCCGTGCCTTCGCTGTGTCTGCGGAGGCCTTTTTTGTTGCAGATTCGCTCCGGGAGGTGTACAACCATTGCCTAACGAGAAAGTGCTGCAGGAGAAAATGCAGCTGGTGGCGGATGTGGCAGGCAAGATGAAGGAAAGCGCGGCGACGGTGCTGACGGATTACCGCGGCCTGACGGTGGCCGAAGTGACCGAATTGCGCAGGAAGCTGCGCGAAGCCGGCATCGAATTCCGGGTCGTGAAGAACACCCTGATCCGCCGCGCGACGGCCATCGCCGAACTGACCGAGCTGGATGAGCACCTGACCGGTCCGACGGCCATCGCCTTCAGCAAGGATGACGCGGTGGCGCCGGCCAAGGTGATCATGGAATTCGCCAAGACGAACGAAAACCTGAAAGTGAAAGCGGGCATCGTGGAAGGCAAGGTCGTCGGCTTCGACCAGATCAAGGCGCTGGCCGACCTGCCGAGCCGCGAAGGGCTGCTGTCCATGCTGCTCAGCGTGCTGCAGGCGCCGATCCGCAACTTCGCCCTCGCCGTCAAGGCGGTTGCCGAACAGAAGGAAGGCGCGCAGGCCGGCTGAGCCGATTCAAAATCAGAATTTCGACAACATTCAAATGATACGGAGGTATCACCATGACCAAGGAACAAATCCTGGAAGCCATCAAAGGCATGTCCGTTCTGGAACTGAACGAGCTTGTCAAGGCGATCGAAGAAGAATTCGGCGTCACCGCCGCCGCTCCGGTGGCCGTCGTGGCCGGCGCTGCTGCCGGCGGCGCCGCCGAAGCGCAGGAGCAGTCGGAATTCGACGTCATCCTGGCCGATGCGGGCGCTTCGAAGATCAACGTCATCAAGGTCGTCCGCGAGCTGACGGGCCTCGGCCTGAAGGAAGCGAAGGACCTGGTGGACAACGCGCCGAAGCCGGTCAAGGAAAAAGTGTCCAAGGAAGAAGCCGAAGCGGCCAAGGCGAAGCTGGAAGAAGCCGGCGCGAAAGTCGAGCTGAAATAATCCGTTTGCACCCGAATGACCGAACCCTCCGGCGCGAACGCCGGAGGGTTCGGTTCGTCTCCGGAAGGGGCGACCGAGGAGGGAGCGGCCGACGTGACCGACCATTATTACACGCGGCGTCCGACCGCCGGCCACGACCGGAAAACCGTCCGGGCCGTGCTGCGGGGCATGCCGTTTGCGTTCGTGACCGATGCCGGCGTCTTTTCGAAGGGCGGTGTCGATTTCGGCACCCGCCTCCTGATCGAAACCGTGGAACTGCCGGAAGACGCCCGCGTGCTCGACATGGGATGCGGATGGGGCGCGATCGGCATCGCCTTGAGCCGCCTCGTGCCGAAAGGCGCCGTGACGATGGCCGATGTCAACGAGCGGGCGCTGGAGCTGGCGCGGGAGAACGCCCGGCTGAACGGCGCCGCCGGCGTCGAGATCGTGGCCAGCGATCTGTTCGACGGGCTGGCCGGCCGCACGTTTACCCATATCGTGACGAATCCGCCGATCCGCGCCGGCAAGGAAACGGTGTACCGGCTGTTCGCGCAGGCGGCGGCGCATCTCGAACCCGGCGGCGAGCTGTGGCTCGTCATCCGCAGGCAGCAGGGGGCGCCGAGCGCCCGGCGGCAGCTGGAATCGCTGTTTGCCGAGGTGCGGGAGGCGGCGAAAGACAAAGGATACTTCGTGTTTTGCGCCGTCCGTCACGGGTGAGACGGGACCCGGTTTTGTCAACAAATCCTTTCTTGACTTCGTTTTTCCGGTGTGTTAATATTAAAAAATGTCAGCATTATGATGGGCGTATTGTCTTTACCTGCCCGGGATGTCAAGTAACATTTGTCAAACCCGCAAGGGGAACGAAACCTTGTGCGGCCGCGCGAAGGTATAAGCCCCTTTTTTTCGGCAAATATTACTTGACAGGGAGAAAACTGAAGGCAGTGATCCGGAAAGCATGCGTGTTGCGTTTGATGCCTCGGTCGGGTTGGATTAGGAAAAGTTGCCTCCTTTCGGATCTCGCCGGGATGGGCGTGGTCCGGGCAGGGACTTTTCTTCTTTTTGCCGTCATTCGAATGTCGGGTGACCATGACAGTTTTGCGTGAGGGGTGGATTTGGTTTGGCAGGACATCAGGTTCAGTACGGCCGCCGGGTGCGGAGAAGCTATTCGCGGATCAAGGAAGTGCTGGAAGTCCCGAATCTCATCGAAATCCAGAAGAAATCGTACCAATGGTTTCTGGAAACGGGATTGCGCGAAATGTTCCAGGACATCTCGCCGATTACGGACTTCACGGGGAACCTGGTGCTGGAGTTCATCGACTACAGCCTGGGCGAACCGAAGTACACCGTCGACGACGCCAAAGAGCGGGACGTGACGTATGCGGCACCCCTCCGGGTCAAAGTGCGTCTCATCAACAAGGAAACCGGCGAAGTGAAGGAACAGGAAGTGTTCATGGGCGATTTCCCGCTCATGACGGATACCGGCACGTTCATCATCAACGGCGCCGAGCGGGTCATCGTCAGCCAGCTGGTGCGCTCGCCGAGCGTCTATTTCAACACCAAGGTTGACAAAAACGGCAAAAAGACCTATACCGCCACCGTCATTCCCAATCGCGGAGCCTGGCTCGAATTCGAAACCGACGCAAAAGACATCATCTATGTCCGGATCGACCGCACGCGGAAAATTCCCGTGACGGTGCTCGTGCGCGCCCTGGGCTTCGGCACCGACCAGGACATCATCAACCTGCTGGGCGACGACGAATTCATCCGCAACACGCTGGACAAGGACAACACCGATTCGGCGGAGAAAGCGCTGATCGAAATTTACGAACGGCTGCGTCCGGGCGAACCGCCGACGCTGGAAAACGCCCGGAATCTGCTCATTGCGCGGTTTTTCGACCCGAAGCGGTATGATCTGGCCCATGTCGGCCGCTACAAGATCAACAAGAAGCTCCACATCAAAAACCGGCTGTTCAATCAGCGGCTGGCGGAAACGCTCGTCAATCCGGAAACCGGCGAAATCATCGCCGAAGCCGGCCAGGTGGTGGACCGCCGCCTGCTGGACGTTCTCGTGCCGTACCTGGACGCCGGCCTCGGCTACCGGGATTACCCGATCGCCGGCGGCGTGCTGGACCAGTCCGCGATCCGCCTCCAGGGCATCAAGATCTTCTCGCCCGAGGAGGACGGCCGGATCATCACCGTGCTCGGCAACGGCAGCATCGACAAGAACGTCAAGCACATCACGCCTGAAGATATTATTGCCTCAATCAACTATTTTATCAATTTGCTGCACGGCGTCGGCAGCATCGACGACATCGACCATCTGGGCAACCGCCGGCTGCGCTCCGTCGGGGAACTGCTGCAGAACCAGTTCCGCATCGGGCTGTCCCGCATGGAACGGGTCGTGCGGGAGCGCATGTCGATCCAGGACGCCAACGTGATCACGCCCCAGGCGCTGATCAACATCCGGCCCGTGATCGCCGCCATCAAGGAATTTTTCGGCAGTTCCCAGCTGTCCCAGTTCATGGACCAGACGAACCCGCTGGCGGAGCTGACCCACAAGCGGCGCCTGTCCGCCCTCGGTCCGGGCGGTCTGACGCGGGAGCGCGCCGGCTTCGAAGTGCGGGACGTGCACCACTCCCACTACGGCCGGATGTGCCCCATCGAGACGCCGGAAGGTCCGAACATCGGGCTCATCAACTCGCTGTCCACCTATGCGCGCGTCAACGAGTACGGCTTCATCGAAACGCCGTACCGCAAAGTGGATCACGAAACCGGCGTCGTCACCGATGAGATCGTGTATTTGACGGCCGACGAAGAAGACAACTACATCGTCGCCCAGGCCAACGCGCCGCTGACGGAAGACAACCGGTTCGCGGAGCCGCGCACCGTCGTTCGTTTCCGCGACGAAATTCTCGACGTGCCGAGCGACCGCGTCGACTTCATGGACGTGTCGCCGAAACAGGTCGTTTCCGTCGCCACGGCCCTCATCCCGTTCCTGGAAAACGACGACTCCAACCGCGCCCTCATGGGCTCGAACATGCAGCGCCAGGCGGTGCCCCTGCTCAAGCCGGAAGCGCCGCTCGTCGGCACCGGCATGGAATACCGGGCGGCCCTCGATTCCGGCGTCTGCATCGTCTCCAAATATGACGGGGTCATCGAGCGGGTGACGGCCAACGAAATCTGGCTGCGCCGGCGGGAAGTCATCGACGGCAAAACCGTGGAAGGCGACCTGGTCAAATACCGGCTGCAGAAATTCATGCGCTCCAACCAGGGCACCTGCATCAACCAGCGCCCGATCGTGCGCAAGGGCGACGTGGTGAAGGCCGGCGACATTCTGGCCGACGGACCGTCCACGGACCAGGGGGAACTCGCCCTCGGCCGCAACGTGCTCGTCGCCTTCATGCCCTGGGAAGGGTACAACTACGAAGACGCCATCCTCCTCAGCGAACGGCTGGTCAAGGATGACGTGTACACCTCGATCCACATCGAGGAATATGAATGCGAAGCCCGCGACACGAAGCTGGGTCCGGAGGAAATCACCCGCGACATTCCGAACGTCGGGGAAGACGCCCTGAAAAACCTGGACGAACGCGGCATCATCCGCATCGGCGCGGAAATCACCGCCGGCGACATCCTGGTCGGCAAGGTGACGCCGAAGGGCGTGACCGAACTGACGGCGGAAGAGCGGCTCCTGCACGCCATCTTCGGCGAGAAGGCGCGGGAAGTGCGGGATACGTCGCTGCGCGTGCCGCACGGTTCCGACGGCATCGTGGTGGACGTCAAGGTGTTCACCCGCGAAAACGGCGACGAACTGCCGCCGGGCGTCAACCAGCTCGTCCGCGTCTACATCGCCCAGAAGCGGAAAATTTCCGAAGGGGACAAAATGGCCGGCCGCCACGGGAACAAGGGCGTCATCGCCCGCATCCTGCCGGAGGAAGACATGCCGTTCCTGCCGGACGGCACCCCGGTGGACGTGGTGCTCAACCCCCTCGGCGTGCCGTCGCGGATGAACATCGGCCAGGTGCTGGAAGTGCACCTCGGCATGGCCTGCGAAGCTNCTGGGCATCCACGTGGCCACGCCGGTGTTCGACGGGGCCAATGAATACGACGTGTTCGACACNATGGAAGANGCCGGNNTGNGNCGNGACGGCAAGACGATCCTGTACGACGGCCGNACCGGNGAACCGTTCGAGCGNGANGTNACCGTNGGCGTCATGTACATGATCAAGCTGGCGCACATGGTNGACGACAAGATCCACGCNCGNTCCACCGGCCCNTACTCNCTNGTCACNCAGCAGCCGCTGGGCGGCAAGGCGCAGTTCGGCGGNCAGCGCTTCGGNGANATGGAAGTGTGGGCGCTGGAAGCCTACGGCGCCGCCTACACGCTGCAGGAAATCCTCACCGTCAAGTCCGACGACGTCGTCGGCCGGGTGAAAACCTACGAAGCGATCGTCAAGGGCGAGAACGTGCCGGAGCCGGGCGTTCCGGAATCGTTCAAGGTGCTGATCAAGGAACTGCAAAGCCTCGGGATGGACGTCAAGATTTTGGCGGAAAACGAAGAGGAAATCGTCATGCGGGAAATCGACGAAGAAGAGGATCACGCCGGCGACAAGCTCAGCCTGAACCTGGAGAACGCCGAGCTCGGCGTCGAGTGACCGGTCGCATGCCTTTTTCACACTGGTAGGAGGGTTGTTCCTTGATGGACGTCAACAATTTCGAGTTCATGAAGATCGGTCTCGCGTCCCCGGAAAAAATCCGCTCCTGGTCCCGCGGCGAAGTGAAAAAGCCGGAGACGATCAACTACCGCACGCTGAAACCGGAGAAGGAAGGCCTCTTTTGCGAAAAAATCTTCGGTCCCACGAAGGACTGGGAGTGCCATTGCGGCAAATACAAGCGCGTCCGGTACAAGGGCGTCGTCTGCGACCGCTGCGGGGTGGAAGTGACGCGGGCGAAAGTGCGCCGCGAACGGATGGGCCACATCGAGCTGGCCGCGCCGGTCTCGCACATCTGGTTCTTCAAGGGCATCCCGAGCCGGATGGGTCTCGTGCTGGACATGTCGCCGCGCTCCCTTGAAGAGGTCATCTATTTCGCATCGTATGTCGTGACCGACCCCGGCGACACGCCGCTGGAGAAGAAGCAGCTGCTTTCCGAGAAGGAATACCGCAGCTACCGGGAGCGCTACGGCCTGGCGTTCCAGGCGGGCATGGGCGCCGAGGCGATCAAGAAGCTGCTCGAGGACATCGATCTCGAGAAGGAAATCGAGATGCTCAAGGAGGAGCTCAAGACCGCCCAGGGACAGCGCCGCAACCGCGCCATCAAGCGCCTGGAAGTGATGGAGGCGTTCCACAAGTCCGGCAATCGGCCGGAGTGGATGGTGCTGGACGTGCTGCCGGTCATTCCGCCCGAGCTGCGGCCGATGGTCCAGCTGGACGGCGGCCGGTTCGCCACCAGCGACCTGAACGACCTGTACCGCCGGGTCATCAACCGGAACAACCGGCTGAAGCGGCTTCTGGATCTCGGCGCGCCCGACATCATCGTGCAGAACGAAAAGCGGATGCTGCAGGAAGCGGTGGACGCCCTGATCGACAACGGCCGCCGCGGCCGCCCGGTGACGGGCCCGGGCAACCGCCCGCTGAAATCCCTCAGCCACATGCTGAAGGGCAAGCAGGGCCGGTTCCGGCAAAACCTGCTGGGCAAGCGGGTGGACTATTCCGGCCGTTCCGTCATCGTCGTCGGGCCGCAGCTGAAAATGTATCAATGCGGCCTGCCGAAGGAAATGGCGCTGGAACTGTTCAAGCCCTTCGTCATGAAGGAACTGGTCAGCAAGGGCCTCGCCCACAACATCAAGAGCGCCAAGCGCAAGGTGGAGAAGGTCAGCCCGGAAGTGTGGGACGTGCTCGAGGAAGTGATCAAGGAGCACCCGATCCTGCTCAACCGCGCCCCGACGCTGCACCGCCTCGGCATCCAGGCGTTCGAACCGGTGCTGGTGGAAGGCAAGGCGATCAAGCTGCACCCGCTCGTGTGCACCGCCTACAACGCGGACTTCGACGGCGACCAGATGGCCGTGCACGTGCCGCTGTCGGCGGAAGCCCAGGCGGAAGCCCGCATCCTGATGCTGGCCTCCGGCAACATCCTCAACCCGAAGGACGGCAAGCCGGTCGTCACGCCCAGCCAGGACATGGTGCTCGGCTGCTTCTATCTGACGATGGAAGATCAGGAAGCGAAGGGCACCGGACGGGTGTATCGTTCGACCCACGAAGTGATTTCCGCCTACCAGATGGGGCTGACGGCGCTGCACGCGCGCATCGCCATCCCGGCGAAGGCGCTGAACAAGACGTGCTTCACGGAGGCGCAGCAGAACGCCTACCTGATCACCACCGTCGGCAAGATCATTTTCAACGAAATATTCCCGGCGGACTTCCCGTACATCAACGAGCCGACCAAGGCCAATCTGATCCAGGGAACGCCGGACAAATACTTCGTGTACGAGAAAGGCGCCAACCTGGTCGAGCGCATCCGGCAGGTACCGGATGCGGGCGGCATCGGCAAGGACTTCCTCGGCAGCATCATCGCCGAATGCTTCCGCCGCTACGCCACGACGCAGACGTCCGTCATTCTCGACAAAATCAAGGAACTCGGGTTCTCCTATTCGACGCGGGCCGGCATTTCCATCGCCATTGCCGACATCGTCGTGCCGAAGGAGAAGGAACAGCTGCTCCGGGAATCCGAAGAAAAGGTCAACACCGTGCAGCATCAGTACCGGCGCGGCCTGATCACCGACGAAGAGCGGTATGACCGGGTCATCAGCATCTGGGACAAGATGAAGAGCGACATCACCGAGGTGCTGATGAAGTCGCTGGACAAATTCAACTCCCTCAACATGATGGTGGAGTCGAAGGCGCGGGGGAACAAATCCCAGATCACCCAGCTCGGCGGCATGCGGGGCCTGATGGCCAACCCGGCGGGCCGGATCATCGAGCTGCCGATCAAGTCCAACTTCCGCGAAGGCCTCACGGTGCTCGAATACTTCATTTCGACCCACGGCGCCCGCAAGGGTCTCGCCGACACGGCGCTGCGGACGGCCGACTCCGGTTACCTCACGCGGCGGCTCGTGGACGTGGCGCAGGACGTCATCGTCCGCGAAGAGGACTGCGGCACCGACAAGGGCTTCCTCGTCACCGCCATCCAGGACGGCCGCGAAGTGATCGAGGATCTGTACGACCGTATCGATGGCCGCTACGCCTTCGAAACGATCCGCCATCCGGAAACCGGCGAGATCATCGTCCGCCGCAACGAGCTGATCGACTCCGAAATCGCGGAGAAGATCATTGCCGCCGGCATCGACCGGGTGCAGATCCGCTCGGTGCTCAGCTGCCGGACGCCGCACGGCGTGTGCCAGAAGTGCTATGGCCGGAATCTCGCCACCGGCAAGCATGTGGAAATCGGCGAAGCGGTGGGCATCATCGCCGCCCAGTCGATCGGCGAGCCGGGCACGCAGCTGACGATGCGGACGTTCCACACCGGCGGCGTGGCCGGCGACGACATCACGCAAGGTTTGCCGCGGATCCAGGAGCTGTTCGAGGCCCGCAACCCGAAAGGCCAGGCGATCATCACCGAAATCGACGGCGTGGTCAAGGACATCCGCGACGCCAAAGACCGGCGTGAAATCGAAGTGGAAGGCGAAGCGGAAACGAAGGTGTACGCCGTTCCGTACGGCGCGCGCATCCGCGTGGACGTCGGGCAGAAGGTGGAAGCCGGCGACGAGCTGACGGACGGCTCCATCGACCCGAAAGACATGCTGCGCATCAAGGGCATCCGCGGCGTGCAGAACTACATCCTGCAGGAAGTGCAGCGGGTGTACCGCAACCAGGGCGTCGAAATCAACGACAAGCACATCGAAGTGATGATCCGCCAGATGCTGCGCAAGATCCGCGTCGTCGACGCCGGGGACACGGAACTGCTGCCCGGCTCCTACGTCGACGTGCACGAATACGAGGAAGCGAACCGGAAGGCGCTTCTGGAAGGCCGGGAGCCGGCGGTGGCAAGACCGGTGCTGCTCGGCATCACGAAGGCGTCGCTGGAGACGGACTCGTTCCTGTCCGCCGCGTCGTTCCAGGAAACGACCCGGGTGCTCACCGATGCCGCCATCAAGGGCAAGGTCGACCAGCTGCTCGGCCTGAAGGAGAACGTCATCATCGGCAAGCTGATTCCGGCCGGCACGGGCATGGCCCGCTACCGCAACATCCGCGTCCTGTCCGAACGGCAGGACGAGGAACGGGAAGAATCCCTGGACGCGGTGGCCGTCGAGTGAGACGGCCCGGACGGACCGATGGCAAGGGACGGGCGCCGGCTTTCCGGCGCCCGTTTATCTTGACAATGGGATTTTCCGAGTGCTAATATATCGTAGTGTGCCAAACCAGAACTGTACTTTGGAGGACCGGGTCTTGTCTGTCGAGGGGAGCTTACGGGGGAAGAAGTGCAGCGTCGGCACCAAGCAGACCACGCGCCTGGTGGAATCGGGCAAAGCCGCCGAAGTGTTCGTCGCGCGGGATGCGGATCCCCGCCTCATCCAGAAGATTGAGCTGCTGTGCAGGAAGATGGGCGTCCGCATCACCTACGTCGATTCGATGAAGCAGCTCGGCAAGGCGTGCGGCATCGACGTCGGGGCGGCGATGGCGGCCGTGGCGAACGAATGATTTTGCGGTTTTTTTAACGCATCGAAATGAACCGCCTGGATCTGTGGACTTACGGCGCCCGGCCAGCGCGGGTCGGCAGTCCGTTTTTTTGGAAGGAGGTGGCAACCGATGCCAACGATCAATCAGCTCGTGCGAAAGGGACGCAAGGCGAAAATCGTCAAATCGAAATCGCCCGCGCTGCAGAAGGGCTACAATGCCATGAAGCGGAAAGAAACGAACCTTTCCTCTCCGCAGAAGCGCGGCGTGTGCACCCGCGTCGGCACGATGACGCCGAAGAAGCCGAACTCGGCGCTGCGCAAGTACGCGCGCGTCCGTCTGTCCAACCGGGTTGAAGTGACGGCCTACATTCCGGGGATCGGCCACAACCTGCAGGAGCACAGCACCGTGCTCATCCGCGGCGGCCGGGTCAAGGACCTGCCGGGTGTCCGCTATCACATCATCCGCGGCGCCCTGGACGCGGCCGGCGTGGCCAACCGGATGCAGGGCCGTTCGAAATACGGCGCGAAACGGCCGAAGGAGAAGAAGTGAAGTCCCGCGCGGCGGGCATGAACGCATGAATGGATGAACATGGACGGAAAGGGGGATAACTATGCCACGGAAAGGCCCCGTACCGAGACGGGACGTGCTGCCGGACCCGATCTACAACAGCAAGCTGGTGACGCGCCTCGTCAACCGCATCATGGTGGACGGCAAGAAGAGCGTCGCGCAGCGCATCCTGTACAACGCGTTTGAAATCATCCGGGAACGGACGGGCAAAGACCCGATGGACGTGCTGGAGCAGGCGCTCAAGAACGTCATGCCGGTGCTGGAAGTCCGGGCCCGCCGGGTCGGCGGCGCCAACTACCAGGTGCCGGTGGAAGTGCGTCCGGAGCGGCGCACCTCCCTCGGGCTGCGCTGGCTGGTCAACTATGCGCGCCTTCGCGGCGAAAAGACGATGGAAGAGCGGCTGGCGATGGAAATCATCGACGCCAGCAACAACACCGGCGCAGCGGTCAAGAAGCGTGAGGACACCCACAAGATGGCGGAAGCGAACAGAGCCTTCGCGCATTACCGCTGGTAATCGTTCGCCGGTCAGTCGGAATCGAGGAAGGAGACAAAAGCATGCCTAGACAGTTCTCCTTGAAAGATACGCGCAACATCGGCATCATGGCGCATATTGATGCCGGCAAGACGACCACGACGGAACGGATCCTGTTCTACACCGGCCGCGTGCACAAGATCGGCGAAGTGCACGAGGGCGCCGCGACGATGGACTGGATGGAACAGGAGCAGGAGCGCGGCATCACGATCACCTCCGCCGCCACCACCGCCCAGTGGAAGAACTGCCGCATCAATATCATCGATACCCCGGGACACGTGGACTTCACCGTCGAAGTGGAGCGGTCCCTGCGCGTTCTTGACGGAGCCGTGGCGGTATTCAGCGCGAAAGAAGGCGTGGAGCCGCAATCCGAAACCGTGTGGCGGCAGGCGGACAAATACCGGGTTCCGCGCATCGCCTACGTCAACAAGATGGACATCATCGGCGCGGACTTCCTGCACGCCATCCAGACGATGAAGGACCGGCTCGGCGCCAACGCCGTGCCGATCCAGATGCCGATCGGCGCCGAGAGCGACTTCGTCGGCATGATCGACCTGATCGAATGGAAGGCCCGGATCTACAAGGACGACCTCGGCAAGGAATACGAAATCGTCGACGTGCCCGAGGAATACCGGGCGCAGGCGGAAGAACTGCGCGCCGAGATGATCGAAAAGATCGCGGAGCTTGATGAAGAGCTGACAATCAAGTATCTTGAAGGGGAAGAGATTACCCCGGAAGAATTGAAGAAAGCCCTTCGCAAAGGGGTCTGCAACGTGCAGATTTTCCCGGTGCTCTGCGGATCGTCCTACCGGAACAAGGGCATCCAGCCGCTTCTGGACGCCGTCGTCGACTACCTGCCGTCGCCGGTCGACGTGCCGGACATCCGCGGCTGGCTGGAAGACGGCACCGAAGCGGTCCGCAAGTCGTCGGATGACGAACCGTTTGCGGCGCTGGCGTTCAAGATCATGTCCGACCCGTTCGTCGGCAAGCTGACGTTCATCCGCGTCTACTCCGGGATTCTGCATTCCGGTTCCTACGTGCTGAACTCGACGAAGGGCAAGCGGGAACGGATCGGCCGCATCCTGCAGATGCACGCCAACCACCGCCAGGAAATCAGCGAATGCTACGCCGGCGACATCGCCGCCGCCGTCGGCCTGAAGGACACGACGACGGGCGACACGCTGTGCGACGAGAAGCACCCGATCGTCCTGGAATCGATGAGCTTCCCGGATCCGGTCATCGACATCGCCGTGGAACCGAAGTCGAAGGCCGACCAGGAGAAGCTGAGCCAGGTGCTGGCCAAACTCGCCGAAGAGGACCCGACGTTCCGCTACCGGACCGACGAGGAAACCGGCCAGACGATCATTTCCGGCATGGGCGAACTGCACCTGGAGATCATCGTCGACCGGATGCACCGCGAATTCAAGGTGGAAACGAACGTCGGCAAACCGCAGGTCGCCTATCGCGAAACGTTCCGCACGTCGGCGCAGGTTGAAGGCAAATTCATCCGGCAGACGGGCGGCCGCGGCCAGTACGGTCACGTCTGGATCGAGTTCCAACCGCTGGAACCGGGCAGCGGCTTCCAGTTCGAGAACAAGATCGTCGGCGGCGTGGTGCCGAAGGAATACGTCCCCGCCGTGCAGGCCGGCATCGAGGAAGCGATGAAAAACGGCGTGCTGGCCGGCTATCCGCTGGTGGACATCAAGGCCATTCTGTTCGACGGTTCCTACCACGACGTCGACTCCAGCGAAATGGCGTTCAAGATCGCCGGTTCGCTGGCGCTGAAGGCCGCCGGGGAGAAATGCAACCCGGTGCTGCTCGAGCCGATCATGAAAGTGGAAGTCACCGTGCCGGAAGAATACATGGGCGACGTCATGGGCGACCTGAACTCGCGGCGCGGCCGCATCGAGGGCATGGAAGCCCGCGCGGGCGCCCAGGTCATCCGCGCGAAGGTGCCGCTTTCCGAAATGTTCGGCTACTCCACGACGCTGCGTTCGAAGACGCAGGGCCGCGGGGTGTACTCGATGGAAATTTCCCACTATGAAGAAGTGCCCAAGTCCATCGCCGAAGAAATCATCGCAAAGAACAAGGGCGCTTGAGCATAGAAGCAATCCGTTGCTTCTTGCCACCATCATTTTCCCAGGAAAACAAGGAGGCAAGTACAAATGGCAAAGGCAAAATTTGAACGCACGAAGCCGCACATCAACATCGGCACCATCGGCCACGTCGACCACGGCAAGACGACGCTGACGGCCGCCATCACCACGGTGCTGAACAAGCGGTACGGCACCGGCTCCGCGATCGCCTACGACCAGATCGACAAGGCGCCGGAAGAACGCGAACGCGGCATCACGATCTCGACGTCCCACGTCGAATACGAAACGCCGAACCGCCACTATGCCCACGTGGACTGCCCGGGACACGCCGACTACGTCAAGAACATGATCACCGGCGCGGCGCAAATGGACGGCGCCATCCTGGTCGTGTCCGCGGCGGACGGCCCGATGCCGCAAACCCGTGAACACATCCTGCTGTCCCGCCAGGTCGGCGTGCCGTACATCGTCGTGTTCCTCAACAAGTGCGACATGGTGGAAGACGAAGAGCTGCTGGAACTGGTGGAAATGGAAGTTCGCGACCTGCTGAACGAGTACAACTTCCCCGGCGACGACACGCCGATCTTCCGCGGTTCCGCGCTGAAGGCGCTGGAAAACCCGGACAGCGAATGGGGCGACAAGATCGTCGAAATGTTCCAGAAGATCGACGAATACATTCCGGAACCGGTCCGCGAAGTCGACAAGCCGTTCCTGATGCCGGTTGAAGACGTGTTCACCATCACCGGACGCGGCACCGTCGCCACGGGCCGCGTGGAACGGGGCACGCTGAAAGTCGGCGACGAAGTGGAGATCGTCGGCCTCGCCGAAGAAACGAAGAAGACGGTCTGCACCGGCGTCGAAATGTTCCGCAAGCTGCTCGATCAGGCGCAAGCCGGCGACAACATCGGCGCCCTGCTGCGCGGCGTCGAGCGCAAGGACATCGAACGCGGCCAAGTGCTGGCCAAACCGGGCTCGGTGACGCCGCACACCGTGTTCACGGCGCAAGTGTACGTCCTGACGAAGGAAGAAGGCGGCCGCCACAAGCCGTTCTTCACGGGCTACCGTCCGCAATTCTACTTCCGGACGACGGACGTTACGGGTGTCATCACGCTGCCGGAAGGCACGGAGATGGTCATGCCGGGCGACAACGTCACGGTGACGGTTGAGCTCATCGCTCCGATCGCGATCGAAGAAGGCACGCGCTTCGCTATCCGCGAAGGCGGC
>Ga0065723_100396_pt1 | contig 18354 bp, 17 predicted proteins | sample TheenrcuSG05Z960_FD_59110 | JGI IMG/M metagenome (GOLD analysis project Ga0065723, IMG submission 59110) | Thermophilic enrichment culture from UC Davis - Sample SG0.5Z960 | ecosystem: Engineered > Solid waste > Grass > Composting > Bioreactor | place: USA: University of California, Davis
ACCTCATTATACCAAGGATTGGAGCCCTTTTTTAGTTAATTGATGAGAGGGTACTTTCGAAATTCAGGTTGAAAACTATGAGTTGCTAAGCCAGTTGGGCGAGCCGATCGGAAAAACGTGGAAACAATATCAACACTGGATCATGGAGGCCATCCGGCTTCACGAAGGAAATTTGATGGCCCATCGATTCAAGCCGGTTGTCAGGGAGGAATATGAAAAAATCCACGGCGTTCTCACGGAATTTATTCATCGATGCGACATGGCGGATCCTTATTATCGCGTCAGCAAGAGGACTCTGAGCAATTATCCCGACTTGCCGAAACATGTGCATGGACTCGTTCTATAGCCGAGAAATATCGCGAAATCCAAAATGAGGCTGTCCCGCAAGGCGTTCAAAACCAAAAGGGACAGCCCGCATATCGGTCTTGTGGCGCCGGTACGTGAAAACCAATACGGTCCCCGTCTCGGCAAACCAGAAACCTTTTTCCCGGCGCCTCCGACACAGATCTGACGTGAACCGGCGTTCTGCCGACTGCAATTTTGGCCGGCACGTCGAGCTCGAACGGAACCCCGTTGATGTAAGCGGCGCCTTCGCCGGAGCAACGAGCAAACTGCTGGCAAACCCGCCTTTTCCCCAATAAACCTTAATAATCCGATAGAAATACTTGACAATGCTTTGAGATGAAGTTATATTGGAGTTAAAACCAAATGTCAAACTGCATGAAAACCAGAATTCCGACCGGAACGCCGGAGGACCTCAAGGACCTCCGGCGTTTTTGCATACAAGGGAGGTTAAGACGGACATGGCGTTTCCTTAGTCCCCATCACCGGTCAGGTCTCAATGTCGCATCTGATGAAAAACCGCTTTTTACGTCTCCATGACGGCTTTCGGAAACCTGTTTAAGGAGGTACCGATGTAACATGAGCAGTTTACAGGAATATCTGTCCGAAAAAAGGCAAGCTTTGCTTGCACGACGGGAAAAAATCGTGGCCAACGGCGCGGAACCGGTCACCATCAACGCACGCGTCAAGGCCGAAGGAAGAAGCAGCGTTCGGCGTATCCGCATTCGCGATTTCCAAATTATCAGCGACAGCGATACGGATTTTGCCGGATACAATCTTGGCCCGACGTCACCGGAAATTCAACTGGGTGTGCTGGGAAGCTGCCTAACCCATATCTTTCTCATCCAAGCCTCGGATCGCGGCATACCGCTGGACAGTTTGGAAGTGGAAGTCACCGGCCAGCTTGACCCGCGGGCAAACCATCCCGGTTATGAACATATACCCGTTTACCCGTACAACATCCATTACACGGTCCGGATCACGTCGCCCGCCGATGAAGCAACCTTGCAAGAGTTGCATGAAGCCGTCGAACGCGCCTGCCCGATCTTGAATCTGTTGACCAAACCGCAGCAGATCGTCGGCACCCTGGTGCACATTTCCACCAAAGAAGCGGCGTCAAATGCGCCAGCCAACGGCTAAACACGGCATCAGGCGTTCAAACGGACAACGACGATTATTCTTTAAGCGCAAAAGGAGGGCGGAAACAGCATGCGGTTCTCTTTATTTTACAACTGCGACATCACCCCAAACACATCCGTAAACGATCTGTATCAAGAAATCGAAAGCCAGGCCATTTTGGCGGATCGACTGGGGTTTGATGCCATATATCTCGCAGAACACCATTTTAAAGTTTACGGCCGTCAACCGGCGCCATTAGTCAGCTTGGCCCGCCTCAGCGGGTTGACCGGACAAATCGCCCTTGGCACGGCCGTAGTCGAAGCCCCATTCTACAATCCGTTGAGACTGGCCGAAGATGCGGCGCTGCTGGACGTCCTGTCCGGCGGACGGTTAAGATTGGGCATCGGTTCCGGAGCCAAAATGAAAGCCGAAGAGTTCGAGAAATTCGGAATATCAATTGAAGAAAAATCCAAGCGCACATTGGAAACGGTAGAAATCCTAAGGCAAGCATTTGATGAGGGCATCGTTCATTTCAACGGGAATTTTTACGAGTTCACAGATGTCGAAATCACACCTTCCCCGGTTCAACCCGCCGCCGATCTGATCTGGTTGGCTGCCAGCGACTCGACGGTAGAACTGGCAGGCCGGCATGGCTTTGGATTGCTTATCCCGCGGGTAGGCGATCCTGTGCGCCATCGCGAATGGATCCAACGCTATCGCGAAGCTTCCCGCAACGGACCGGGCCGAGTGGCTTTACTGCGCTTTGTCTTTGTTGCAGAAACGACGGAAGAAGCGGAAGAACGAACCCGGGAAACGTTTGCCCGATACGCGCAATACGATTGCGGCAGCCACTGGGACGGCCGAACCGATACACAGGAATATAAGAAGCTGATGCAACAAATGAACATGATCATCGGTTCACCGGAAACCGTGACCGAACAATTGTTGGAGTGGCAAGACGAGTTCGGTTTCGACGAGCTTATTTGCCAAGTGCACGCGGCAGGCAGCGACCACCGGGCATCCTTGCAAGCCATAGAGCTGCTCGCAAGCGAGGTTATTCCGCGCTTACAGGCGAGGGAGGTTTGAGACATCATGATGCAGAAAGCCCATCCTGCCCGCTTGCTCCTCTTTGTCGTAAGCATGTTGGTCCTGACCGGATTCCTGGCATCATGCACCAGCAATTCATCATCAGAAGTGAGCGTATCGTCATCACCGAAATCCAAGAAGCAACCGAATACGATTCGGATCGGGTATCAACCGCCTTACGTTCCCATTTACGTCTTAAAAGATCAGAAGCTCTTCGAGCAAACGGTTGGGGGGGAAGCCCCCAAAATCGAATTTATCAGGTTCCTTTCTCTCATTCCTATCATTGAAGCGCTGTCTACCGGCGCCATCGACTTGGCCATCGGCGGAACGCCGGTGGCGGCCGTGGCTTCGGATCTGCCCATTCGCATTCTGGCGTTGACCGAACGCAGTCCCAAAACCCACGCCATTTTGGTGCGACCCGATTCGGATATCAAAAGCATCGACGATTTAAAGGGAAAAAGAATCGCCACCCCTAACGGTGAAGCGTACTTTTTTCCGCAAAAAGTTCTCCAAAGCGCCAACATCAAAAGCTCTGAAGTCAATTGGGTAAAAATCGAAAACGACCTTGGCCATTCCGCTTTACTCAGCGGCAAAATCGACGCGTGGGCAACATGGGACCCTTTCTACGCCAGCGCCGAAATCTCCAAAGAAGCGGTACCTTTGGTTGACGGGGAGAAATATCACGCCAATTATGTCGTCTTGATGGGCAACGCCAAGTTCGTCGAAAATTATCCGGATGTCATCGCCCCATTCATTCAAGCCTACCGGCAAGCGCTCACCTGGGTCCAGGATCATCCTGAAGAAGCTGTGCAAATCTTTGCCGAAGCAAACCAAGTCAGTCCGGAGATCGCGGCATTGACCATGAAACGCCGCACCTATCTGCTCAAGTCGCCCGACGACGAAGATTTTGTCAAAAAAGCCCATGAGGAAGGCAAATTTTTAGTACAGATAGGAGTAACGCAAAAAGAACCGGATTGGGCGACCGTTATCGTGCCTGAGATTGCAAAATCGATATTAGGTCAATAGAATTACATTTACGTCTGTGGGAGAAGGAACTGAACGTGGCATCAAAAAAAGCATTGGGCTGTCCCGCAAAGTGATTGAAACCAGAAGGGACAGCCCGCATGGTTTGTGGCGCCGGTGCGCCGTACGGGTGATGCTGGTGTGCGGTGATTTGCCTTAATGCGCAGCTTGCTTTTCAGGGGAATGTTTTTTCAATCCGTAGGCCCAGCCCGTCTGATCCATTTCGCGGATGAAGTTTTCGAGCAGATTGAGCACGGCTTCCTCGATCTTCAGGCCCTTCTCTTTTGTGGCCACGCTGGGATCCCCGGACGCTCCCGTATCCGTGAGCTCATCAAACCGCCACTTGATGTCGATGAATTCCGGAAGATTGGGCACGACTCCTTTGGCATGTTCCATTTCAATCAAATCTTCGAACAGAGCCAGGCCCAGGGACGTTTCGCCTTCACCGGCATGGCCGAGGCCGTTCCACACCTCGAAGGTGCCGGGAGGCACCAATTTGCCCGCGGCCACTCACCAGTCGTTCAGGCTGGCGATGACGACGTCGGGATGCTGCACCTTGACGGCCCGGGCCGCAATTTCGATGGGGGCAATATTGCCGTCATGCCCGTTTAAAATCATGATTTTTTTGATGCCGTTGCGCACGATTTCATTCAAGATGTCTTTCAGGACTTGGGTGACCGTTTCCGCGGACAGGCTGACCGTGAAGGGCAGTTTGTTGTAATGCTGGCTGTAGCCGTAGTTGATCGGCGAACGCGCCGACACCGAATATGACCTTGTCAATTTTGCTGTTTGCGTATTGGTGGCCGGTCATTTTGCTGCCAATGAAGGCCATCGGGCTTCACTCCTTTCGGATTGGATCAGGGAGTCAGCTGGTCTGCAAACTCGAATTTGCCGTCCTGGACGCGGATAATCGTGACGCTCTTCTTAGGCACGCGGCTCGTTTCGAAGCTGATTTCGCCGGTGACGGCCTTGAAGCCTTTCGTCTCGGCAAGCGCGTCGCGAATCGCTGCGGGATCTTCGCTTCCGGCGCGCGCAATCGCATCGGCGATGAGTTTCAGGGCGTCATAGCCCAGCGCGGCGAAGGCGTTTTCGGGCGCGTGGCCCGTTTTGGCCGTATAGGCGGCCGCGAAATCGCTCACGAGAGGATCGGAGCTTTCCAGGGCCACGTGGGTGGCGAAGAACACGTTGTTCGTTTGAGGCACGCCGCCCATTTCGATAAGAGCGGGCGTATCGAAGCCGTCCGCCGACACGATCGGAATGTCGATCCCCTTGTCGCGGATTTGTTTGACGACGATGCCCGCCTTGTCCGGCAACGCGGAAACCATCAGGATATCCGGTTGGGGATTCAAGCTTTGCAGGCGGGTGATTTGCGCGGAGAAGTCGTTGTCGGTCGCCCCGTCGTACTTGTCTTCCAGGAAAATTTGCCCGCCCTTGCCCGTGAAGCGTTCTTTGAAAAAGACCGAGACGTTGTTTGTGAAGTCCGAAGAAGTGTCGGTCAAAATCCATGCGGTTTTGGCGTTCAGCTTATCCATGGCATAGTCCGAAATGGCATAGGATTGCGCGTCATCGCCGAACGCGGCCATGAACATGTAGTCGCCGACAAGTTCCGGAATCAGCGGCGAGGTGGCGCCGGAGGTGACGAAAGGAACGCCCGCGCTTTGCGCCACGGGACCCGCGGCCGTGACAAAGGTCGTATCGCTGAAGCCGGCCACGGCAACGACTTTGTGAACATCGATCAGTTCCTGCATGCCGTTGATCGCGGCGGTGGTGTCGGTTTTGGCGTCGACGGATACCACTTCGATTGGCTTCCCGCCAATGCCGCCGGATGCATTGATTTCTTCCGCCGCGAGCTGCAAGCCGGCCAGGGAAGGAACGTCCAGGGACGCCTGCCCGCCGGTCAGGTTGTAGAGCGCGCCGATCTTGATCACGCCGCCGGAAGGTTCCGGAGCGGGCGATTCGCTGACAGCCGGGCTGCCGCCGGGGCTTGCGCTCGGGCTGCCGCCGGGGCTGCTTGTGCTTTCCGATGACCCGCCGCTGCACGCGGCCAGTACAAGCGCCAGGGAAAGCAGCAAGAGCAGCATGTTTTTCGCTTGTTTCATCGGTCTCTCTCCCTCCCAATCCGGTTCAATATGTTCGCTGGTGTTCCGGGCAATACCGCATCGGATCGGCCTCGTTTTCGCGGGACCTTCACATGGCTCTCACCTCCCGGACCTTCAAGAAGTTTCATTTGCCCAGCAGACCTTTGGGTTTCAGGATGATGATGAAGATCAGCGCCAGCGACATCAGGACCTGGCTAAGCCCGTACATCTGCGGCAATCGAACGCCGAACAGTTCGATGCCGCGCTCCAGCTTGTTCAGCAGCAGCTCCGGGATGAGGGTGAGGAGCACGGCGCCCAGGATCGCGCCCGCGATGCTGCCGGAACCCCCGATGACCAGCATCAGCACAAGACCGAAAGCCATGGAATAGGAAAAACATGTTGGGGGTTGATGCTCATGATCAAATGTCCGTACAGGCTGCCGCCGATCGCGGCGAAGAAGGCGCCCGTGCAGAAGGCGAGCAGCTTGTGCCTGACGATGCCGACCCCCATGGCTTCCGCGGCCAGATCATCCTCGCGGATGGCCAGCATCGCCCGGCCATAGGCGGAGTGCAGGAGCCGCCAGACCACATAGATGGTGACGGCCGCGATGATGTAGACCCACCATATGTCCGTAAATTGCGGCAACCCGGAAATCCCGCTGTTGCCGCGGGTAAAATCGGTCAGGTTGGCGGCCAGGATGTTGACGATCACCGTAAACCCCAGCGTGGCGACCGCCAGATAATGCCCGTGCAGCTTGAGCACGCAAATCCCGATGAGCAGGGAGCAGAGGACGGCAAGCAAGCCGCCGATGATAAGGGCAACCGCAAAGGGCAGTTCCAAGGATTGCAGCCACCCCGGCATGTTGGGAAAAAGAAGCGGCTTTCGCTGCACGGGATAGGTGAGCAGTGCGGTGGTGTAAGCGCCCACCGCCATAAATCCGGCGTGCCCCAGCGAGAAAATGCCGGTAAAGCCGTTGGTGAGGCTCAGGCTCACGACGAGAATGATGTTGACCCCGACCAGGTTGATGATCCGCAGATAGTACGCGCTGAGCGTAAAATTGGCGATCACCAAAAGCGCGATGACCGTGGCCAGAAGCAACCATTTGGCTAATGCTTTGTCCGTCCGCTTGCGAATCGCCGGCGCGTTTTCCATAGCCTTACACCCTCCGATCGGCAGGCCGCCCGAACAAACCGCTCGGCTTCACGAGCAGCATCAAAATCAGGGCGAGAAAAACGAAAATGTCTTTGAAGGCGGACAGATCCGGCGGCAGCATGGCGACGAACAAAATTTTCCCGAAGCCCAGAATGAGGCCGCCCACCGCCGCGCCATGGATGCTTCCGATCCCGCCGATGACCGCGGCCACGAAAGCTTTCAGGCCGGGCACGAAGCCCATGAAAGGATCGATTCTGCCGTAGCGTCCCGCCATCAGGATCCCCGCGACGGCCGCCAGGACGGACCCGATGGCAAAAGCCGTTCTGACGACCGAATTCAGGTTGACCCCCATGAGCAGGGCGGCCTGCAAGTTTTCCGCGCTGGGGAACGATCATGGGAATCACGTCCTTCCGGAGCAAGGCGGTCGGATACGGAATCACGCTGCTCTTGGTGATCGCGGTATTGCATCCCTTTTTGTGGATTATCGTGTCCACGTTCAAGACCGAACAGGAATTGATCCGGTATCCCCCGTCGTTTTTCCCGGACGCGCCCACCGTGATGCAGTACGTCTCGGTGTGGACCCGGATCCCGCTTTTGGACTTTTTCCGGAACACGGTCATTTTCGCCGGGGGAGTCGCCGTACTGTCCGTCTTTTTCAGCAGAGACTTCACCGTCGGACCCGTCAGCGACCGCATGTTCGGCTCCTTCGTGGAGCATATGGGAAGCGTCGTCTACAACGGCATTTACGAACCCGATCACCCGACCGCGGACGCCGACGGGTTCCGGCGGGACGTGCTGGAGCTCGTCAGGGAGCTGAATCTTTCGGTGATCCGGTATCCCGGCGGAAACTTCACGTCGAGTTACCGCTGGGAGGACGGGGTCGGACCGAAGGAACTTCGCCCGGTGCGGCCCGATCCGGCCTGGCGGCAAATTGAGACGAATCAGTTCGGGCTGAATGAATTCATGAAGTGGGTCCGTCTCGTCGGGGCGGAACCGATTCTTACGGTGAACCTGGGTACCCGGGGCATCGACGCGGCGAGGGATTTGCTCGAATACTGCAACTTTGCGGGCGGCACCTACTGGAGCGACATGAGAAAATCGCACGGCGTGCCCGAGCCGTATCGCGTCCGCACGTGGTGCCTCGGCAACGAGCTGGACGGCGAGTGGCAGGTCGCCCGCAAGACGGCGGCGCAATACGGCCAGCTGGCCCTGGAGACGGCGAAAGTGATGAAATGGCTCGACCCGGATATCGAAGTGGTCGCCGTGGGCAGCTCCTCCCGCCAGATCCCCACCTTTCCGGAATGGGACCGGATCGTGCTGGAGCATGTGTACGAGTGGGCCGACTATCTGTCGATCCACCATTACATCGGCAAGCGCGAGAACGACACGCCCACCTATCTGGCGATGCCCCTCGAAATGGAGCGCCACATCGAGGAAGCCCTCGCCGCCTGTGATTACGTGAAGGGCCTGCTGCGGAGCAACAAGGTCATGTACCTGTCGTTCGACGAATGGAACGTCTGGCGGGAACCGGACGTGCCATATACGCCGTGGCAAACCGGAAGTCCCTACGACTGGGTGCGGTTCCGGATGGAGGACGTGCTCGTTTTCGGCTCGGCCATGCTGACGCTCTTGCGCCGCGCGGATCGCATCCGGATCGCGTGCCAGTCGCTCCTCGTCAACACGATTCCCTTGATTTTGACGGAAAAGGGCGGAAAAGCGTGGCGCAATCCCACTTTTTACTTCCGTTTCTGCATGTCGTCCCGGTACGGGCGCGGCATCGTGCTGCGCGGCCTGGTCGACAGTCCGAGGTATGACACGAAGAAGTACACCGACGTGCCGGTGGTGGATCCGGCCGCGGTCTGGAACCCGGAAGCGGGGGAGCTTTCGGTGTTTGCCGTCAACCGGGGAGAGGAGCCGGTCGTCCTTGCCCTCGATTTGCGCGATTTCCCGCAGCTTTCGTTCCTGGAGCACCGCGTGGTGAAGCACGAGCGCCTGGACGCTTTCAATACTGCGGAGCGGCCGGACGAAATCGCGCCGCGGCGCGGGGCGGGCGCCCGGGTGGACGGAGGCAGGGCCGAGGCGGTGCTCGACCCCTATTCCTGGAACGTGCTCCGTTTCCGGACGAAGAGGGAGTGAAGTTGAAGGCGGTCCGGGGAATCCGATGGAAGCTGCATGCAAAGGAGGAATCGCGGTGTTTGGAAAAAGGTTGGTCAAATGGCTTGCATGGCTGGCCTTGCTGCCGCTTGCGTTCGCGTGGCCGCCGGACGCGTCGGCGGTGACGACCAACAACGGGGTGCTTGTCTATCAATCGGGAACGGACTCGTTCGATCCGGCGGGAGCCACCTACGCGCGCATCATCACCCTGAAGCATAACGGCCAGCACAACGGAACGCTGCTTCTCACGTTCGACCAGCTCAAAGAAGTCAACGGCCGGCAGGTGTACCCGATCTACCGGAGCACCGATGGCGGCGCCACCTGGACGTTGATCGCCAACGTGTACGACACCGTGTTCGGCACGACGCGCACGTCCCAGCCCGCGCTGTTCGAGGTGCCGCAACAGACCGGAGATCTGGAGCCGGGTACCATTTTGCTGGCGGGGAACATTTTCCCCGAAGACAAATCCAGCACGCGCATCGTCATCTGGAAGAGTACCGACCGCGGCGAGACCTGGTCGTACCTGAGCACCGTGGACGTGGGAGGCCCGTATGAATATGACCCGAGTCCGACCTCGACCACGACCACGATCTGGGAGCCGTTTTTGTATCTGGATGAAAACGGCCACCTGATCTGCGCCTATTCCGACGAGCGCCAGAAAGCGAACGGCGTCCTGCAGGCGCTCGTCTTGCGCCGGTCGACCGACGGCGGGCAAACCTGGGGGCCTCTGGTCAATGTCGTGGCCATTCCCAACCAAAACGACCGGCCGGGCATGATCACCGTCACCCGGCTTCCCAACGGGAAGTATATGGCCGCTTACGAGGTCGTCAACCGGCCGAGCCAGTCGCTCAACACCGCGCCGATTTACGTGAAATTTTCCGATGACGGGTATACGTGGGACGCTTCCGATATCGGCACACAGGTGTTGCTGCGGGACGGCCGGGGCATCGGTTCGTCTCCCTACATCAAATGGGTGCCCGTCGGCGGGCCGAACGGAATGGTCATCATTTCTTCCAAGTGGGGACTGACGCCTTCCGGACACATCAGCGGGGGACAGAATTTTTATGTCAACTACAATCTGGGCGAAGGTCCGTGGGAGCGGCTGCCGATGGCCGTGACCTACGACGCGGCGGACGTCGACGCCTACTTCGCCGGGTTCAGCCAAAGCTTTGACACGAGCGTCGACAATCTGACGCTGTATCACGCCACCAATGTGGAGAGCGGCACGGCCGACTTGAACGACATCCGTGTGGGCACGCTGCCGCTGAACGCCACGCGCTACGAGGCGGAAAGGGCGAAGCTGAACAACGTGCAGGTATTGAACCACGTTGACGCCACCGGGGGACAAGAGGTTGGCTATATCAACTTCAGCGACAGTTACGTGGAATTTGACAACATCAAAGTCCCCGCGGCCGGAACGTATACGGTCAACGTCCGGTATTCCAACGGGACGGGGAGCACGAGCACGCATGCGGTGAGCGTCAACGGCGGCGCGCCTTTCACGCTTTCCTACCCGGCCACGGCGGATTGGAACCGATTCCAATGGGCGTCGTTCAACGTGTACCTGAACGCGGGCGTCAACACGATCCGGTTTTCCTATCATTCCGGTTTCGCGGAAATCGACTCCATCGTCGTGTTCCAGCCCGGAACTCCGAACGACGGGGAATTCTGGATCGTAAACCGCAACAGCGGCAAGTTGCTTGAAATCGCGGGCAATTCCACGGCGGACGGCGCCCTCGCCACCCAATGGGACGATACCGGCTACCCGTGTCAGCTCTGGAGCTTCCAACCTGCGGGGAGCGGTTATTACCGGATTGTCAACAAAAACAGCGGCAAGCTCCTCGAGGTCATTGGCGCTTCCACCGCCGACGGCGCATCCGTCGGCCAGTGGGGCGACACGGGCCACCATACGCAGCAGTGGTCGATCCATCCCACGGACAGCGGCTATTTCAAACTGATCAACCGCAACAGCGGCAAGCTGCTGGAAGTGTTTCAGATGTCCACCGCGAACGGAGCGACCGTCACCCAATGGGGCGACACCGGTTATCCGTGCCAGGAATGGACGCTGGTGAAGGAAGGCATTCAATAAGCGGCGGACAGCGGCCGGATCCTTTTTGATAGGGAGATGGATGAACGAAAAAGAGCGAGCGCTTGCGGAAAGGTACCGCAGGCTCTCGTTCTTTTTTCGTTATCCGGCGTTCATTCCCAAAGAAAATGTATGGTTCTATAATCCAATGGACATCATAAGATGTACAGATTGTACAGATTGTACAAATCGGTGTTTTGAGATAACATGGAGGTGGGGTGAATGACAATGTTGGCGGAAATGAAGTTTACGGAGGCCAGAAACAATTTTACCAGCGTGATTGACCGCGTCCAGCGTTTGTCTCCGGTAATCATAAAGCCGCGCAAACAATCGGAAGATTACACGTTTTTGTTGAATGAAAAACTTGTCCACCGGTTGCTTCGGGACGTCCAGTTTCGAATTGTGGTGATGCCGGAAGAAGACGGTTCTGTAACCGTAGGGATTGATGAATTGGAGCTTTATGTGAACGGAGAGACGATAGAAGAAGCTATTGATGAACTTGCCGAGGATATCATTGCCTATGCCCAGGATTATATGAACAATCCCGACCGATATTTCAACGCGCCGAACCGCCGAGACCATTTTCCTTATTTATTCAAGGTGCTTCTGCATAACAACAAGGAAGAGGTCAAGCAGTTTTTGAAAAATGCCCAAGTTCAGAGATCTTAAGCGGTATTGCGAGAATACCGGTTGGGAACTGGTCGGAAGGAAAAGAGATCATTATTATTTTGAAAAAACCTTGCCCAATGGCGAAATCTTGAGGACAAAGGTAAGTCACTCCCTGGGCAAAGAAATTCCGCCCAATCTTTGGCAAATGATTTTGAAAAAGCAGCTGAGGACAACACAGGAAGAATTCAACAAATACATTTGAATTGAGTTTTTATTAAAAAGCAGAGTTGTGCGGTGCCGGCTCTCCTTATTCCTGTCTCGGGGCCAATTCGAGAACTCGCTCCCGGTGAACCCCAGCCTGCGAAGCAAAAACTGGCAAGCATAAGACGCTTTCCTTTGCAGGCGTCTTTTTTATGGTCTGTAATGCGGGAACACCAAAATCTCGCTCGCGGCGCCCGTTCGTCTTGTCCCGCCCCAGGCGGACCCGCCGTCAATTCGCGGTTTGATGTCTCCATGATCCCTGAACCTTTACCTTGACACCATATGTTTTTATTGTATAACATTTAAACTGTTTAAATAAATCCGGGCGATCGACGGACGCGGAAATCACGGAACCGGTGAGGTGGACCCATGGACGCTTCGCGGGAGGAACAGGCGCGCAGGATCCAGATCGCGTTGCATCACATCAGGCGCTGTCTGGACGCGGCTTCGGTGAGGGCGGCCGAGCTGCCCATCACGGTGCCGCAGATGTATATGCTTTATTTCATCAATAAAGAGGAAAAATGCCGGCTGACCCATCTGGCCGACCGGTTCGGCGTCAAACCGAGCGCCATCACGGTGATGATCGACCGGCTGGAGAAAGCGGGGTTCGTCATGCGTTTTCCCGATCCCGACGATCGCCGGTCCATGCTGGCGGGCATTACCCCGGCCGGGAAAGAGGCGCTGGAACGGGCGCTGCGTGCCAGGAACGAAGTGCTGACCGGCCATCTGTCCCGTCTGGACGAGGAGGAGGTTTCCATCTTTTTGCGTCTTCTGGAAAAGTTTGCGGGCGTATCGGAAGGAAAACAATAAGACAAAAAAAGGGGAGTGGACGAGACCGTGGACGTGTTGCCTTCATCACGCAAATTGCCGGTCATGCTCGCCATTGTGGCGGCCATGTTTTTTTCGGCCATCAACCAGACCATTGTGGGACCCGCCATGCCGCGCATCATCTCGGTCCTCAACGGGATGGAATACTACAGCTGGTGCATCACCATTTATCTGTTGACGTCGACCATCGCCACCGCCCTGGTAGGCAAACTGTCCGACATGTACGGGCGGAAGCCGTTCATGCTGGTCGGCATCGCGTTTTTCATGGTCGGGGCGTTTTTGTGCGGGTTCGCGAGGAATATCTTCGAGTTTATCGCCTATCGGGGCGTGCAGGGCATCGGCGCCGGCATCATCATGGCGACGGCGTTCACCGCGGTCGGCGACCTGTTCCCGGCGCGGGAACGGGGCCGGTGGATGGGGCTGATGTCGGCCGCGTTCGGGTTTTCCAGCATCGTCGGTCCGCCGCTGGGCGGCTGGATCGTCGACCATTGGGATTGGAAATGGCTGTTTTGGGTGTTCCTGCCGCTGGGGTTTGTGGCGTTTGCGATGATCCTTGCGCTTTTCCCCAAAACGGAGCGGCGTCCNCCGGAGCCCGTCGACTACGCCGGTTCGCTGGTTCTGACGCTGTTTCTGACGGCGCTGCTGNTNGGCTTTTCCTTCGCCGGAGGCGAAGAGGGCTGGGGATCCCCGCGGGTCATATGGCTTCTGGCGGCAGCCGTCGTGCTCGGCATCGCGTTTGTGATGGTCGAGAAGCGGGCGTCCAGCCCCGTCATGCCGCTGTCGCTGTTCCGCAACGACATCGTGACCATCTCCAACGTGATCGGCTTTGTGATGAGCGCGGGCATGATGGGCGCGCTTATCTATATCCCGCTGTTCGTGCAAGGGGTGCAGGGCGTCTCGCCGACTTACGCCGGATATGTGACGATGCCGATGTCGGTTTGCATGGTCGTGGTCAGCGGCTGGATCGGCCGGCAGATCACCAAGACCGGCAAGTACAAACGGTATGCCGTTGCCGGCATGCCCATCATGATTGCCGGCATGCTGATCATGGCGTTCATGAACAGCGTATGGCAGGCGGCGCTCGGCATGGCGGTGTTCGGATTGGGGATGGGCATGGGCATGCCGGTGTTCGCCGTAACGGTGCAAAACGCGGTGAGATTCGACCAGCTCGGCGTGGCGACGGCCTCCGGCCAGCTGTTCCGAAGCCTGGGCGGAACGATCGGAATCGCGGTGCTGGGAACGGTCATGAACAGCGAGATGCGGCGCCATCTGCGTGAATCGTTTGGCGGAGACCCGTCCGCCGGAGCGGGAGCGGGTGCCGGCGCGGGCGGACAGACGGGGGCGGCTTTCCCGCTCGATACGGAAACGCTGCTGAACCAGCCCGAGCTTGAAGCGTTTCGGCAATCATTGCCGGCGGAACAGCTGGCGATCTTCGACCGGCTGGTGGACATGGTGCGCGACGCGCTAAGTGCTTCCCTGACCACGGTGTTTTTGACGGGGACGGCTTTGGTGGTGCTGGCGACGGTTCTTGTGTTTTTCCTGCGGGAGATTCCCCTGGCCACGGGCAGAGGAAATCCGGAAGCCCTCGAACCGGCGCAACCGGTGCGTGAAAAGGAGGCGCCGGGGAAAGGATAAGAAGCACCAGAACTTGTGCGAACAGGAGAATAGAGGATGGCGCGACGACGCTTGATCCCGTGCGTGATCACGTGCCTGTGCCTGGCCGCCGCGGCGTGCGCCGGATCCCGGGGGGACGGGGGCGAGCCCGCTTCGCCGCCGGAAACGAATCCGCCGATGTCGACCGCCACACCCGATCCCGAGGCGCGGAGGCTGCTCGGGGAGGCGGAGCAGGCGGCGGGAACGCTGCAGCGGTATGCTTTTTCGCTGAATCTCACCCAGCGGCTGGATCCCGTCTCCGGCGCCGGGGACGAGGCGGCGGAGGTCGCCGCGACGGAAAGCGAAGGCCGGGTGGAAGTCCGCCCGCGGCGGGTGGATCAAACCGTCCGCGTCGCTTTTGAAGGGGAATGGCTGGCCGAGTACCGGACCATCCTGGAGCCCGAAGGCGCCTACGTTTACGAAATCGGGCTGGATGAATGGGCAAGGGTGCCGAAGGAAGAGGCGGCGGAAATGATGGATACGCTGTCCGATTTCCAGGTCGATCTGCCGGAAGCGGTCCGGCAGGTGGCGGCGCTCGGCCCGGCGGCGGCGGGGCAATATGAAGACGGCATCGCGGTCCGGTACGAAGGGAGCGGCGAGGAAGCGTACCGGTTCGCGACCCGACTGCTGGAAAGCACCTTCGCCTGGTCGCAGCAGGAGGAAAGCACCCGGGAGAGCCTTAAGGTCCGGCATCTGCTGGCGGAGCTTGTGCTGGATCCCGAGCGGCATTGGCCCGTGGCGTTCCGCGTGGAAATGGAAGCCGAACTGACGATGGGCGATCCGGAAGGGTCCTGCGTTCTGACCCAGACGTTCACCGGCGCTTACAGCGAGCACAACGAAGCCGCGGCCGTCGAAGTGCCGGCGGAAGCGAAGGAGGCGCCGTGGCTGGATCCGCTTTTCGGGAACCCGTGAGCCCGCCGGGCTTCAGCCCTTAATCCGCCGTCCAGGATGGATGGGCGTCCCCCTGACCGCCATTGATGAAAACGGACTCCCATTCCCGAACCGTCGGCCGCGGCGGACACCTGCGGACGCCACCCGCGGCCTGCCGCCGGCGTGCCAGTGGACGATCCGCTATGCGGTCCGCTATAATGACGGGGGAACTTACGGGAATCACTTGAGGCGGGAGAGGAATCCAATGCCGTTGTCATGCGGAATCGTGGGACTGCCCAACGTCGGGAAATCCACGCTGTTCAACGCCATTACGCGGGCGGGGGCCGAGGCGGCCAACTACCCGTTTTGCACCATTGATCCCAACGTCGGCGTGGTCGAGGTGCCGGACGAGCGGCTGCAGAAGCTGGCNGNNATCGTNAAGCCCCAGCGCATCGTGCCGACGGCGTTCGAGTTCGTCGACATCGCCGGNCTGGTNAAGGGAGCCAGCNANGGCGAAGGNCTNGGCAACAANTTTNTNGCGCACATNCGNGAAGTNGACGCCATCGCCCANGTGGTGCGNTGCTTNCAGGACANNAACATCACCCACGTCTCGGGCAAGGTGGACCCGCTGGGCGACATCGCCACCATCAACCTGGAGCTCATCCTGGCGGACCTGGAGACGCTGGAACGGCGCATGGAGCGCACCCGGAAAAACTTGAAAAGCGGCGAGAAAAAATACGTGCAGGAAATGGACGTGCTGGAACGCCTCCACGCCGCCCTGACGGCGGAGAAGCCGGCGCGCTCCGTGACCCTTGACGACGAGGAAAGACTGATCGTGCGCGACCTGCACCTGCTTACCATGAAACCGGTGCTGTACGCGGCCAACGTCGGCGAAGACGAAGCCGCGGACCCGGACCGCAACCCGTTCGTGCAACAGGTGCGCGAATACGCCGCCGCCGAAGGCGCCGAGGTCGTCCCCATCAGCGCCAAGCTGGAAGCGGAGATCGCGGAGCTGGACGACGAAGAGAAAGCGCTGTTCCTTGAGGAACTGGGCCTGAAGGAATCCGGCCTCGACCGGTTGATCAAGGCGGCGTACAGGCTGCTCGGGCTGCAGACGTTTTTCACCGCCGGAGAGAAGGAAGTGCGGGCGTGGACCATTCGCACGGGCACGAAGGCCCCGCAGGCGGCCGGCGTCATCCATTCCGATTTCGAGCGGGGCTTCATCCGGGCGGAGGTGGTCTCCTGCGAAGACCTGCTGGCGGCCGGCTCGATGGCGGCGGTGCGGGACAGGGGGCTGCTCCGTTTGGAAGGGAAGGATTACGTGGTGCAGGACGGGGACGTCATGCATTTTCGCTTCAACGTATGATCCGCCTTGTTTTTTCCTTCATGTATAATAAATGTGGATCCAATACGGCCGAGAGGGAGGTTGAACGGAAATGCTGGATCGCTTGCGGGTGTTGGCCGAACGATACGAAAAACTGGGCGAACTTCTTTCCGATCCCGACGTCGTCAGCGACCCGGCGCGCCTCCGCTCGTACGCCAAGGAGCAGGCCGAACTGGAGGAAATCTACCAGGCCTATAAGGAATACCAGACCGTCGTCACCCAGCTGGAGGACGCGAAGGCGCTCCTGGAAGACAAGATCGACGATGAACTGCGGGAGATGGCCAAGGCGGAAGTCGCCGAACTGTCGGACAAAAAGGAAAAGCTGGAAGAGCACATTCGCGTGTTGCTCCTGCCCAAGGACCCCAACGACGGCAAGAACGTGATCATGGAGATCCGCGGCGCGGCGGGGGGCGAGGAAGCCAACCTGTTCGCCGCCGACCTGTACCGGATGTACGTCCGCTATGCGGAAAGCCAGGGCTGGCGCACGGAAGTGCTGGACAGCCACGTGAGCGACCTGGGCGGATACAAGGAAATCGTGTTCCGGATCATCGGCCCGGACGTGTACCGGAAGCTCAAATACGAAAACGGCGCCCACCGGGTGCAGCGCGTGCCGGTGACGGAATCGGGCGGGCGGATCCATACGTCGACGTCCACCGTGCTGGTCATGCCGGAAGCCGAAGAAGTGGAAGTGGAGATCCTGGACAAGGACATCCGCGTGGATACGTTCTGCGCCAGCGGTCCCGGCGGCCAGTCCGTCAACACCACGAAATCCGCGGTGCGCATCACCCACATCCCGACGGGGATCGTCGTCACCTGCCAGGACGGCAAGTCGCAGAACGACAACAAGGCGAAAGCCATGCAGGTGCTCCGGGCGCGGATTCTGGAGAAAAAACGCCGGGAAGAGGAAGAGCGGCTGGCCGGGGAGCGACGGGAAAAAATCGGCACGGGGGACCGCAGCGAGCGGATTCGCACGTACAACTTCCCGCAGAGCCGCGTGACCGACCACCGGATCGGGCTGACGCTGCACCGGCTGGACGCGGTGCTGGCCGGCGAGATGGACGAGATCATCAACGCGCTCATCCTGGCGGAGCAGACGGAGCTGTTGAAAAAGGAAACCCCGGCGTGAGGCCGGAGGTGGCGCGTCGGGAGAGGGCTGCGCGGTCCGGAGCTGTCTTGGGCCGGCCGCGCAGCCGCGCCGGGTTGCCCCGGCACGGCCGAAGGACCGCGGCGCGGACGATGCGGCGGCGGTGCGGCCGGGGCCCGGCGGCGCAACAGCGATGAAGGAGCGGGTGGCGGTGCCGGAGGAGAAGGCGCCAGGGTTTGCGGCATTGGAACAGGAATGGCGGCGGGCCGCGCGGCGGCTGGCGGACGCCGGAGTGGGGGAGCCGGAGGCGAACGCGGAACGGCTCCTTTTGCATGTGCTCGGCCTGACGAAGACGGAACTGCTTCGGGATTTTCGCGAGCCGTTTCCCGAGGCGCGGCGGGAGGCGTGGGAGGCGGTTCTGCGGCGCAAAGAGCGCGGCGAACCGGTGCAGTACATCACGGGCGAGCAGCATTTTTGCGGCCGCGTCTTCCGCGTGACGCCGGCGGTGCTCATCCCGCGGCCGGAGACGGAGCTCTTGGCCGAGGCGGTGCTGGCGGCGCTGCCGGCGGACGAGCCGCTCGCGGTGGCGGACGTGGGCACCGGCAGCGGCGCGCTGGCGGTGACG
>Ga0065723_102473_pt1 | contig 18345 bp, 6 predicted proteins | sample TheenrcuSG05Z960_FD_59110 | JGI IMG/M metagenome (GOLD analysis project Ga0065723, IMG submission 59110) | Thermophilic enrichment culture from UC Davis - Sample SG0.5Z960 | ecosystem: Engineered > Solid waste > Grass > Composting > Bioreactor | place: USA: University of California, Davis
AAAGCAGGATTTACAACATCTATCTGGTGGAGATGGCGGGAATCGAACCCGCGTCCGGATTTTCCTGTTTTTGTTTCTGTAAACAAAACAAAAACAGTTGTTTGCGCTGCTCGCGTGGTCTCTCAAAAATCCCGCCGAACCGATTCAAACCGCAAGTTTTTCTTGTGGTATTATTGTGCGATTCTTGCGGAAAGTGGTCAGCTTTTTTGAACCCAGATGGCTGTACGGTTTTATCTCGATCGTTCAGGGTCGGATGGTCGCGCCACTGTTCGCATGGCGGTCATTTCAAAGTATCGCCAGCGCTGGCTCAATGTTCCGCTACGGGTGGAGGTCAAAAACTGGAACAAGCGGCGCGGACGCCTGCGAAGCGGCACCGAGGGCGCCGACGAGGTAAACCAGGCGCTAAATGAGCTTCAGAGGCGGGCAGAAGCCCTGCTGCTTCAGGGGGCAACGCCAACGGAAGTGGTCGATGAAATTCGAAAATTCCTGGGCTATCACAAAACAAACGATTCGCTACTGGAGCTTTTCGATGAATGGATTGAAATCAAGGCAATTCGCGTACGTCCATCGAGCCTGAAAGCATTCCGGCGTGTTCGCCAGCACTTGCAGGGGTTTCTCGGTAACAGGGCTTCTCTTTCGCAGGTAGATGTGGGATTTTTGGAGCGCTTTCAAGCTTATCTGGTTCGAGAAAAAAAGCTTACAGCAAGTACAGTAAATCGTTATCTCGGGTATTTGAAAGGCTATCTTAAATGGCTGTACGAGCGCGAGCTTATCAAACAACTTCCTTCAGCCAAAAGCCTTCCAGAAGCCAATCCTGAAGTTATTTTTCTTGATCCTGAGGAAATACATCGCTTCCAGCAGGTGGATCTGTCCGATCTTCCAGAAGGCTATGAAAAGGCACGATTCATTTTCCTTTTTGCATGTTTTACAGGATTACGCATCTCAGACATTAGCAAAGGTATGCATCCGCATGCCTGGGCGGATATTAACCTGGAAGAAGGAGTCTGGCAGATTATAGAGCAGAAGACCAATGCGCATCGTCGCTGGATTCTGGCAGCGCCTGCGCTGAAGATGTTGAAAGCACGCAAGGAATCGGGCGAAGCTACACCAATTCCCAAGCTGTCAGCGCAAAAAGCTAATCGCTATATCAAGGAAATAGCACGTCGCGCAGGAATTAATTCCCAGGTCTTTGTAGGTAATGGAAAATACCGACCCAAATGGAAGTTGCTTACCATGCACGCGGGGCGTAAAACATTTATTACGCTCGTTGCTCATGAAGCCGGTGCCACGCATCTGCTGGGGTTTACTCATGCAGATTTGCGAATGCTCAGGCGGTATATTGGGTCTCATGAGAAAGCGCGCAGAAAGGCTATACAGGACGCTTTCAAAGAGTTTGCTTCAGAAGCGTGATTTCAGGTATAACAAGCACCTCTCTGGGGCTTTTAAGCTACAGCATTTTTAAAGGTATATATCAGTTTCTCTGCTGATTAAACTTTTTAAGTTTAATCAGAATTTCTGAGATATTCTTTGGGGATCCTATTTGTGAAGATTTGGTTAGTACATGTGATAAGTGTATCTACTACTGGGATCCCAAACAATAAGTAGCGTTAACAAAGCTTAAAAAAAGATAAGTATGGAAAAGAAAAAGCACTTACTCCCAGGGAGAAGCACTTTTCGATAGGATTAATCAAAAAGAAAGTTCTCTTGTTAAGGCTTTTTGGAGTTGTAAACTTAAAACTAAAAAAAGGAGGTGTAATATGAGTAAAAGAAAACTAGAAAGCATTAACTTTTTTGAAAATACCAAAATTTCGTGGGTTGTTGCTGCAAATAAGCCAGATGAGATTAGAAATTTGAGTTTGGAAAAAACTATTAAACATCTTAAGAGCAATGATAAGATCAAAGCTAAAATTCAGGAATTAAGAAAATTAAATGATAAGAGCCGATATGATTCTATGAAAAAGAAGTTGCCGCAGATTGTATTTGCAGGTGTCTTTGAAAGACGCGCCAACAATGCCATTAAAAGCTACTCCGGGCTGTTGGTTGTTGATATCGATAGCAAGGATAATCCAGATGTGAATCTTCTTGAGGTAAAGTCGATTCTGAAAGACGACCCCTACGTCTTCGCGGTTTTTGTTTCGCCTTCAGGGAAGGGATTGAAGTTACTGGTTCGAGTTGCAGAGCCTATTCCAAACGTAACCGATTATGAAGCCCTCGCAAAGAAGCATGCTAATTCAGCCAGGGGCTTTTTTTCGTATCTTGAAGCTTCTTATGGCTTAGTGGCAGATAAGAGTGGCACAGATTTATCCCGAGCCTGTTTTGTAAGTTGGGATCCAGATATTATAATTAACTGGGAAGCACATATTTTCGAATATAAAGATAAAGAGAATAACAGTGATTATAAAAAGTACTCAGACTGGGAGTCTTATTCAGATGCAGAACTCAGGGAGCTGGTGGAGTCTGCCTTAGCGGCAATACCTTTTGGTAAGGACTTCAATTATCATGACTGGTTACGTATCGGGCTTGCCTTAGCTGCGAAGTGGGGGGTTGATACGGCGGTAGAACTAATGTTAAAATATGGCAACCATCCGGATGATACAAGAGAAAAGTTATATAAGCATTTTAAAAACCCAAATGGAAAGTTAAGCCTTGGAACTGTTTTTTGGTATGCTAAACAGTACGGCTGGGAATTTCCTAATAGGCGGAAAAACAATAGCTTAGTATGCGGTGATGGTCACCAGTCAGACTATAAACTTGTTGCAGTAGCGGCTTCAGAAGTAAAACCCCAGCAAATCCAATGGATCTGGAAAGATAGGATTGCCAGAGGGGTGTTGCATTTGATCGCGGGGGATCCTGGAGTTGGTAAAAGTCAACTTACAATAAATATCGCCGCTACAATCACACGTGGTGGAAAATGGTGCGATGGTCAAGGAATTGCTCCTTGCGGTGAAGTGATTATAGTTAACTCGGAAGATGATTTTTCAACGGTTATAGTACCACGACTAAAAGCTGCAGGAGCAGATCTGAATAAGATTAAGTTAGTAGAAGGAGTACAATTGTTGAAAACAGAAACAGAAGATGTTCAAATGTTTTCACTAGCAAATCCGAAACATCTTAAAGCATTGGGTGACCATGTTAATGAAAATACTATCATGGTTATTATTGATCCTTTATCATCATTCTTTGGAAGCACCAAGTTGAATTTCTATAAAAGTACAGATGTACAGGGTGTGCTTAATCCGCTTAAAATATTTGCTAAAGAGAAAAACATAGCTGTAGTAATTGTAACGCATCTAAATAAACAAGAAAATAATAATAATGCATTATACAGGATTGCTGGAAGTCATGCAGTTTCCGGTGCGTCGCGTTTGGTGCACGTAGTAGGTGTTCATCCTCATAATCCAAACTTACATGTGATGGCGACGAGAAAAACGAATCTCTCAGATAATCCTCATAGTTTGGCATTCACAATAAACAAAGCAATAATTGATAATGAAATTGAGACAAGTTATGTGGAATGGCATCCAGAAATAAGTGTAGACCTTAGTGCTGATGATCTTTTAGCTGTTCCTATTAAGAAGCAGGGAAAGAAGGGGGGGAAATTAGAAGAATGTATAGAGTGGTTGAAGAATGAATTGGCAAATGGTCCACGAAAAGCAAAAGAAATTGAGGAGAAAGCAGAAGAGATGGGATTCTCAGGTATTACTCTTAGAAGAGCTAAAGAGGAACTTAATGTTGTAAGCAAGAAGGTGGGATATCAGGGAAGTTATGTGTGGGAATTACCAAATAATGAATTAGACATTTTAATGGATTTAACCGAAAGTAGTGATAATGAAAATTAAGATCAAGGATGATCATAAAAATCAAGATTCCCTTATCAAAAAAATGATCATCTTTGGATAGTTTGTTAAATCAGCACCGGGTATTGATACGACTGTAGGGGGGTACAGAGAATCCCTCTTCTGAAATAAACCTCAGAGAGGGATTCTCTGTTTACCTTATTTGTGGCAGCACTGTGCTGATACAGTTTCTGGGCTTAAACGAATTGTTTTTCATTGGCTATCATTTAGCACTCTGCTGGGGTTATTATTAACCAGACGTACCCTTAGGGTAGATGAATTGATACAGGAGCGCAGTGCTGAATAATAGCAGCAGGCGGACTCAAGGGGGATTTTTGCATTATGGATCAAATATCCAAAGATGATCATTTTTTTTTGATACAGGATAATACTGGATATTTGATAATCTTTGGGTTTTTCTGATTAAGAATAATAACTTTAAAACTGCAAAATAGTTAATTCTAAATGTGCAATGTTATTTTGTTGAATGGAAATTAATTTTTTAAATTAAAACGCACCCTCCTTGAAATCAAATCATCAGTATTACTCTTGGACTAAGGATAATTGTATACTGAAGATGTTTGTTGGATGAAGAATTGTGTTTTGTCTTGCTCAAAATAGGGTAAATATCAATGCTGTTGTGAGTCCAGCAGATATTGTGATAATAAGTATTAAGCATCCACTGTTTTGTATATTTTTTAAATCATTAGATATTTTATGTTTGTGTTTTCCGGATAATTCTATCCATTTTTTTCTTGACTCTTTTAGAGCAGCTAATCCTTTAGCATCAAGTAATAGTGAACCATCCATGTCAGGAGTGTTAGATAAACTTTCGAAAACCAGATCATGAAGTTGAACTATCTTGTACGCTATATCTTCTTTGTTATGTGCAAGATTGTAAAGTAGAGATGCTAGTTCTATTCCATGTTCATATCTGTAAATGTGCTTATTGATAAATTCCATAAACTCTGCGCTATCCTTCATACGTTTAACGGCAGTAAAGGGTGCCAAACGGAGCAGGTCTTTTTGTAAATTCATTAGCTTCTTCTCTAAAATTTTTGTTTAATCTTTCAAAATACTGATGAATTTGATCTAATACTTTTAAAATGAAATCGTTTATTTCATCGGGTGTTAATTTAGTTTTATCTAATTTGCCTAAATATACCTTTGCTGTATTAATTTTGTTATTATCGAAATCACTTTCCGCTATTTTGCAAATGATAAGTCCTTTTATCGCATCAACTGAATTTTCATCTGAATCAAATATATTAGAAAATATAGATTCGGCTTTTTTGTATTCTCCTGCTTCAAGATAAAAAAATTGCTTTTTCGAGTTCCTTGTGTTTCATAGCTTTATATTGTTTTTAATTGCTTAAAGACACATCTATTAGCTTATCCATTTGGATCACAAATCTATCCATAGAGGCATTGCATACTTGAGCCATTATTGCATCCTCTTTTCCTCGTTTGTCTACAACATATCCTATAGCTTCAATATCCTGGCTGTTGGCTGTAGATGTTATTCTTCTAGTTAAAAGCTTGTTTCCTTTATGAATAATCTCTATTGTTCCAGTGTGACTGCAGTAATAAATAGCTTGGCTTGTGCCTGGAGAAAATAGAGTTTTTAATGCCATTGATGTTGCCGATTCATTAATCTGATAAACAGGCTCAACTTGCTCAAGAGTTACTCTAAGGGTAATGCTGTCTTCTGCTATAGGATTAAATTTTAATGATACATATTGCGCTAAAACTTGTCGAAATGATTCAACCTGAGGTACTTTCTTGGATGCCATTGTCTTATAAGGACGTCCATCCTTATACTTTCGAACTACTACTATACTGTCATCATGAACTAAAGATGTGTATTCTAAATTTCCAGCCACATCTACAGGCTCCATCATTAATTGAACTGTCTCAGATAGAGTCGCAGGAACCATCGCAGTGGTAGAGCAACCCCCTAGTAGTACAACTAACAATCCGATTAAGGCAAAACGCTTCATGATGTACTAGCTGTTTGGTTTAGAGTTTGCTCTTCTTCTTTAAAGAAACTGGATGTAATTGGATGTTATCTCTATGAATGTGAATAATATTTGAATTCCTAGACGTTAAGCACCGGTAAAAGCACAAACAACCCGAGCACATCTGGCGGTGGAATGGGTTCGACGCGCAGATTGCCGTAGCGTGCGCCTGCGGCTTTCCGGACTTCCCGGTGCTGGTTGAGAATCTCCATTGCCCGCCTGCGCACGTATTCATCCAATTCGCCAGCCGGTAACCGATCCAGTTCCTTTTGGATCTGACTGCGCGCAAGCTCAAGCGGCACGCTTCCATCGGGCTTGGCTTCCAGCAGGTGTGGCTCGCTTAACAGTCTGCCATCTCTGACCGTCAGCACTGCCAGATCTTCGACCAGATCCACGCGCGATTGCCATTCCAGCTTGAAGCGAAGTCTGAGCAGAAGTAATGGAGTGCGCCGGTCAACCTGACGGGTTCGGATTACGCCACAGCGAGCCGCCAAGGATTGCGCCGGCTCCTCAAGGGCGCTCTCGAGCACATAGGATGCCAGCGCTTCTATGATTGGATGTGTACGGTGCAGATAACGCTCTTTTTCAGAAACGGGAAGTTCAAACCGCACCCGATAGGGCTTGTCGGGCTGCACATCCAGTGCATCAAGTAATGCGGAAGGAAAGTTTTCCGGAAGCCGAAATTCAAGGGCGTCCGAACGCTCCGTCAACGTGGCACCAAGGGCTTCAAGTGCGCTCCTGAAAAAGTTTTCGACCACGCGACGGTCACCCATCGCCGCCTGCACCTCCTGATAATATCGTTGCACAACATCCTGCTTGATGCGATGTTGGGCAAAAATGGAACGGGTCTTCTTTTCGCGCTCCGCCAGCGTGTTCCACTCGCGTTCCAGCGCGCTGTCGTGCACGCGGAACCATTCCTCATTCAGGACGAGCTGTCGGGGGATATCCTGTGCACCTCGAAGGATAAGCCCTTCAAGAATGGCTTCGGTGACCGCCTGGGTGTTCTGGGGCACGGGCACGGAGATGCCCAGCCGCCTCTGGATGCGCTCATGCTTCCGGTAGAGCACCTCCAGCACAATGCCGTCGATGGGATTGTTTTCACCAAAATAGCGGATGCAGCGTACCTCCCGCGACTTTTGCCCGTAACGGTCAACGCGCCCCTCTCGTTGCTCGTGGCGCATCGGATTCCACGCCAGATCGTAGTGCAACACGGCATTGAAATAGCGTTGCAGATCGATCCCCTCACTCAGGCAATCCGTGGCGACGAGCACCCGGCGTTCCCTGGTGCCCAGATCCTCGACGATTCGCTGGCGCTCCTCGGGAGGGAGATCACCGGTAACAGCCTCCACGTGTACATCGGGAAGCTCTTTTCTCAGGTAATTTGCTACGTACTGTGCCGTTTGAATAAACCGACAGAATACAATGGGGCTAAAACCATCGTCGAGCAACGCGCGAACGTGTCGAATTGCATCCTGAAGCTTGCCGTCACGTGAGGGATCGCGGGCAAACTTCTCAATACGAGACGCAAGCTCCGCAAACCACCGGCGAAGCGCTCCGACTTTCAGTACGGGTTCCTGATCAGCCGTTTCCTCGGCATCATCCGTGCTCACGTCCATTACCTGCTCACGCATCATCTCTGGATCGGTCTCTTCAGCGGATTCCTGGCTATCTTCGCGGTTTTTCTCCCGGGTTCTTTCACCCAGCGTTTTGATGGCAGCGGCAGGGCTGCTTCCGACAGCGCGTAGCAGCGAGAGCAGGCTCCACCACATCAGGCGGTTACCTTCGGGATCGTCTTTTACGATTTCTCGCGTTCGCGCGACGATCTCATCGATCAGTTGCCGGTATTCCAGATCCAAGTGATAGGCTTCATCTCGCACGAGGCGTCTGGGGAACGGCGTGTCTTCCCCCAGGTAATGCTCCACGTCGCCTCGTTGCCGCTGCACGAAATGACGTGCCAGACGCTCCCGGATCGGTCTGCCCGCCTCTCCGGAGATATCTTCAGGGATGCTTTCGAACTCCTCATTTAAGAGCCCCAGCAATTTGCGAAAGGCTTCTTCATTGCCACTGTGTGGTGTTGCAGTGAGCAGTACCAGGTGACGTGAGGGATCCTCGGAAAGGCGCTTGACCAGTTCGTAACGCAGATGCCTGCCCACACCCACAGGTGCGCAGGTATGCGCCTCATCCACAATGACAAATTCCGGGGCGTTTCGCAGAAACTCATCGCGGCGACGCTGCCCCTTAATAAAATCAATCGAGACGACCGTAATGGGATGGCGCTCGAAGAGGGATTCCGCAACGCCAAGCCCCCGCTCCAGACGGGCAACTGTGCTTGGAAGCACCGCCTCGGCTTCCAGGTGGAATTTGGAACGCATCTCCTGCACCCACTGAGGTACCAGATGGGGTGGCGCAAGAACGGTCAACCGATGGATTTCACCGCGGTCGTAAAGCTCGCGGGCAATGAGCAGGGCTTCGACCGTTTTGCCGATCCCCACGTCGTCGGCGATGAGCAGCCGCACCGGATCCAGCTCCATTGCCATGAGCAGGGGTATGAGCTGGTAGGAGCGGGGCTCGACGGCGATTCGGGCAAAGCTCCGAAATGGACCCGCCGTTGAGCGAAAACCCAGCCGGATGGCGTCGCGCAGCAAACGCCCCTGCGCGAACGTTCCCACATGCTCAGGATCGGGACGAGGAAACTGGGCGGGCTCGACATGCTCCAGGGCGGTGTGTATTCCGGTGATTTCCTCGTCGCGCCCGCCAATGGGGCGAAGAATCAGGTGCTGACCGTGGCTTTCGGGCAGAACGACCCATTCCCGGCGCCGAGCGCGTACCAGGCTCCCCGGACTGAAGACAACTTCCTGTTCCATCATGGATCAGTCAACCGTTGTTTCCTGTAGCTCGCCGGATCCGGCTTAACCGGCAGCCGGCTCCTCACGCATGTTACCAAAAATATCCGGATACTCCCGAAAGATCGCCTTCCAATCTGCGTCGTACCGAAAGCGAATGACGGTAATGCCCTTTTCTTCGAGGCAACGGGTCAGGCTTTCGTCTTCGCGACGCACATCGCTTGCATCGTGGAAAGGACCGTCAATGTAGACGGCAGCATAAAAGGGATCGTCGTACCAGAAATCCACACGCGTGCGGCACTCTTCGCCGAGATCAAGGTGCTTCTGCGCTTCGTCGGGCAGCCGCAGCCCGAGATCGTACGCCGTGCGAAGCCAGCGGCGCTCCAGTTCAGAGTCGCATTTCTCCAGCAGCTCTTCGAGCGTCTTCTCGACGTCGCCCGACTTTCTCAGAGAAGAGAAGGCATCTGGCGCATCCAGCGCTCGCAGCATCGCCATGAGGATGGGCTGGGCGGCATGACGGTCGAGTTCGCGGTGATAGCGCTGGTTGCGGTAGGAGAGCAGACAGTGATAGCACGCCGCCTCACAATCCTCGTGCATACCCTTTGCACGACGCAGATCCTCGCCCGTATCCGGATCGAAATGACACACTTCCAGGGCATAGCGGAGCACCTGCCGCCAGTCGTCGCGGCTGTTTGCGAGATGCCTGAGAACGCCCGCCCCGCCTTCGGAAGCCTCATAGAACAGGATCAGGCGCCGTTCGGCAGGGGAGGGCAGGGGCTCTGCCTCGATTTCATTTTCCTCCAGCTGGTAGGTTAAAATAATTCCCTGGCGCAGCGCCTCCATCAGACTCGTAAGCTGCACGGAATCGAGCGGCTCTTCCGGCACCACGAGCAGGCAATTGCGCGTGTCGCGCACGTATGGAATCACCCGTACGTACCGGTCGGCTTCTTCCCGCTGTTCTTCGTTCAGACCGCGCAGCCATTTCCCCCGGAGCGTGTCGAGGTAAAAGCCTTCAGCCCTGCCCGATTCGAGATCGCGTTTCCAGCCGAAGTTGACGCGCCAGATGTCGGTCGTGGGAGCATAGCGCAGCAGGAACGATAGCTCGTCACTTACCCGAAAGCGGGCTTCGGAGAGTCGGGGTCTACCGTTGGTATGGGCGAAGTGTACGAACGTGCGGATTTCGTAGCCCATGCGACGGCGCTCCTCCTCGTCGGAGGTGATGCGCTGGCGCGCGCGTGTAATAACGTTCTGCATCCGGAAGAGCCCCTCTTTCGGCAGGGGTAGCAGGGCACCACAGCCCGGACAGCGGTCGCCCAGCTCATCAGCGGTCACCACATAGCCACATGCATTGCACAGCTGTGCCTTCTCGGTAAAGGTGCCCCGCTCAGCAGGTGGCATGATCACCCGCTCCACCTGATACTGCACGCCTTCGTGATAGATGATGGATTCGGGGGCGAACTCCGAAATGGCAATGAAACGGGGGCGGTTGATGTACTCATCGGTCGGGTCATTGCCTCGTCGGCGATGCCCTCCCGGAATGTAGGCGGAGAGGGGAAGGCGCGGGAAGCTGTATCCCGGCAGAAATCCCTCGGTAGCGAGATAGCGGTAAACATAGAAGTCCGAAAAACGTACGTTTTCCTCCTCAATGAGGAGGTCGAGCTGGCGTTTTGCCATGCTCCACATGCTTTCGGCAATGCTCCGCTCTTTTGCACTGAGCGAGGGATCTTGAGCACGCCGGTGATTTTCTTCCATCTGCCGAAGGGCGCTACGATAGAGGGTGCGCCACCGGTCGCATGCCCGATCCAACGCTTCCGGTGCCTGCGCCACCACCCGTTTAAGCCATTCCTCGCTGAACCAGTCTGTCTCCAGAAGCTCGTTCCATACGCTTGCGAGCGCCTCGCGGCAGCGCCGGAGCGTGCGTTCAGGAAGGGCGGGCGCGCTCATGTGCATGCGCAGGCTCTCTTTCAATGGAAGTTCGGGCGACTCCAGATCCAGCACATCCCTGAGTGTGGTGCCTAGATCCATTCCGGATTCGGTCAGCCAGATGGCGTGCACGTGCGCACGCACGAGGTCTTCGTTGGTCAGGTCGATCCGGGGCGGAGCGACGGCACCGGAGACCATAAGTTCAGGGCGGAAGAAGAAATACTGGTCGTGCGGCGAGCGGGCAGAGCAGAAGGTCGTGACCAGGGCGGGTTGACCGCTTCGCCCGGCGCGTCCGCTGCGCTGCGCATAGTTGGCGGGCGTAGGCGGTACGTTCCGCAGATTTACGACGTTGAGCTCGGCAATATCGATGCCCAATTCCATCGTGGGGGAGCAGTAAAGGATCGGCAGTTTGCCCTCGCGGAAGAGCGCCTCTCGCTGCATGCGCAGCTCGTTTTTGACCTGGGCGGTATGCTCGGCTGCACGTATGCCGTGCATTTTCAGCGCATCCTCCCGGTAGAAGCGCTGGAAGAATGCATTGGGGCGCCGCATGACGTGCGTGCGCAGACGGGGAGCTTGCGGACGCGGACCGCTCCGCCAGAGAATAACGTCCGGGTTGACCTGATAGATGGTGATGGCACCATTACGACGAGGGATCTCTCTGGAGGTCAGCAACCCGGTGCGGGCGCCTACCGCAAAAAGATATTCGATCACGCCGCGTACTTCCTCATCGGTAACCTTTCGCGAGGCAAGCACTCCAGGGCGTTTGAGCAGCCTGCCCAGCCTGCCTCGTTCCGAAACGAAGAGGAATGCGTCATCCTGGTAGGATATCGAACGCGATCCGGGAACGGCAAGTCGGGCGGTCGTCAGCGGTTCATTCTCCTCAATGCCCCATGGATCAACCAGACGCAGGCGAGACCTTTCGCGCAGGCGTTCAAGGTAGTCCGGGTTTAGCTGAGGAGCGCCGATTGCCAGCTCCAACCGGAGGTAATCCAGCAGTGCGAAGAGCAGCTCCTGCCGACGCGTTGGATCCTGCATGCGCAGTAGTTCCGGGGCATCCTCCCAGAGTTGCTCATTCTGGCTTATCTCATCCAGCATGGCATAGTCGAAGTGGATCAGCCCTGACTGCTCCAGGTTGGGAGAGTTGAAGCGCCAGCCACGCCGGATGTCCTGGTAGACCCGATAGACGAGCACGTCCTTCATGGTCTGCTCAATCTCGGCGCGCAATATGTAAAGGGCATCAGGATTTGCCGAGTATTCCTCAAAGGGAACGCCGAGGGCTTCGAGCACGGCATCGCCAAGCTCCATATGGCTGAGCTCGCCATGCTGCTCCAGCGCTGCGGTCAATGCACCACGAACCAGCCCGACGTGCACGAAGTCGTTGAAATGCCCCGCCTGAAGCGCAGCGTCCTGCCGGTTGTCTGTAAAGGAAAGTAAGTTTTTCGTAGCGGGCGTCAGGGTGGACGCCGTGCCGGGCTTCGATCACCTGGTAGAGGCTCACGAGGGTGGTGGCACTGCTACGCCCGGTTTCTCCCATGCCGGTGAGTTTTGCTCGATCGGAAACCCTGGGCGGGTATTCCGCACCGCAACTCAGGCAGAAGTGCAGCCGCTCCGGAATGAACGCCACTTCGATGCCGTCGGGCGCCACAGTGCCGTCAGGACGGACGCCCATCTGTTGGGGTAGTTTGTCTTGATGATGAGGAGCTACGATAAGGTTGCCCTGCCTGTCGTAGGTCAGATAGGCATCCGGCATGCGGCTGAGGATATCCCCGTTGTCTTCGAATCGCCAGCGATCCTCCAGGTCTTCTGTGTTCAGGTAGAGATAGCCGGGCACGGGCTCTTCCTCCAGTTCATCCAGCCCCACGTCGAGCGGATAGAAGCGTTTGTCGTTGTTCTCGGTCACAAGCTGCACCAGGTAGTACTCGCGCCCGCATTCGCGACAGAACTTCAGCGGATAGAGACGGCGCTTCCGATCGCTTCCCGGAACGAACTGTTGCCCTTCCAGCGTGATGTAACGTTGGTCGGGAGGTTCGATGGAGGCGTAGACTTCCCTGCCTCCGGCAAAGAACTGGTGCAGTCGGAAGGCAAACGCCGGAGCATCTTCGCTTCCGGGAAGGTGAATGGTGTTGCCGCAGAGCAGCGCCTGGCGAATGCGCTCCTCGCACAATTCCACGGGCAAATCCGTTCGCTCAGCGAGCTTCTCCGCCAGTCCTTCCTCGCCCCGGATGCGTCGGGGCTTTGCCCGCACATAGGTGCCCTCGATGGACTCAAGCCCGATCGTATCCTCCAGCCATTGCATGAGCGGATGCCGGCGAAACTCCTCAAAGGAGCTCGGAAGATTGCCGGCTTGGACTGCGTGTCGAAGTGCTTCGTCGAAGTCTTCGCCTGGAAGCTCGGTGATCCGCTGGAGTGATTCACCGATGACGTTTTCAGGTCTGACCTCGGTGGCAAAGATGCGCGATGCCAGCTCCGCCACCGCGCGGCGCTGCTCGCTAAGGCTGTCGCCGGTTGCCAGCGTGGCGGAAGTACCCACGCAGACGAGCTGCTCGTCGCCCACGTAGGCGCGGAGCCGCCGGAGCAGGTAGGCGACGTCGGCGCCCTGCCGCCCGCGGTAGGTGTGCAGTTCATCGAGAACGAGGAAGCGCAATGCCTGTGCCCGCTGAATGAGGCGCCGATACTCCTCCGGACGCGTGAGCAATAGCTCCAGCATGACGTAGTTCGTCAGCAGGATGTCGGGCGGGTTTTCCTGAATGCGGCGCCGCTCTTCGTCGGGCTCCTGTCCGGTGTAGCGGGCAAAGGTGACGGGCACGTTGTTGCGGGCAAGGAGGGTCTCCAGCGCCTGCATCTGGCTGTTGACCAGCGCATTCATCGGGTAGATGATGATGGCGCGAATCCCTCTGCCGCCTCCCTCTTCGAGCACGGCGTGCACGATGGGAAGAATGTAGGTGAGGCTCTTGCCCGAGCCCGTGCCGGTGGTCAGCACGTAGCTTTCGCCACGAAGGGCGCAGCGAATCGCTTCCTCCTGGTGGCGGTAGAGCCTGAGGTCCGGCAACCTGCGGCAGCCGGGGTGCAGAACTCCTTCGTTGACCAGTTCATGGAGGCGTTTCCCGTACTGGAATCGCGGATTGAGCTGTACGAGCGCATCGGGATAGAGTAATCCCGCTTTCAGTTCCTCCTCCACATGCTCCCGAATGCGATCGTCCTTGATGAGTACCTGGGAGGCAACGTATTCGGCAAACCGATCGACGATCGTTTGGCGGAGATCGAAGACGTTCATGAGCGTTCACCCGGTTGCTGAGCTTCGAGGGTGACGTTTGATAGTTTCAGCCGCTCCCACGCCTCCAGCACCAGACGGCGCGTGCGGTACTCGCCATACTCACGGAGTTCCTTTTCCTTCAGCACGCGGAAGGTCTCGCCGGGAAAGTCGCTCCGACGAACCCTTTCTTCGTAAGACACCGGATCGAGGGGGTCGGTAACCTCTTCCCACGGGTCGAGAATGTCTTCCAGTTCCTTCGGAGTGAGATCCGCCGGATCGAGGATGTAGCGTAGTTGTTTGCGGGAAAGCCCGTAGAGGCGGGCGTAATAGGCGTCGAGTTCCGCCATGAGCACGGCGCGGCGCTCGGAATCCCACTTGAAGGGGGGAAGGGGGATGCCCTTCTCCGGGTTGGTTTCGATCTCGGGGTAGGCTTCGATCCAGTCGGGAAGCCGCCACGTGTGCCCCCCGGTAGCCTCCCGGTTGGCTTCGTGCTGGCGGCGGATGGCATCTTTCAGGGCATTATCGGCATCCTTCCATACGTCATCGGCAAAGGGCTTGACATCCCATGCCGTGTAGACCAGCTCCAGCACACGGGGGATGATGAAGCGCAGATCTTCCTCCGTGTAGACATTTGGGGGTAGGACAGGAAGTTGGCGAAGGATAAAATAACCAAGTGACGTGCCGCCAACTTTCTGGCGTGCTAAATAATCAAACGTCAGACTGGATGACAGAGCGAGAAATGTAGCTACTTTGTTGGAGGGAGCATCGCAAAAAAGCAAAGGAAGCTTGTCCCCCACTCCCACCCACGGCAGCAGGCTGAAGATGGCGGTGCGCTCGGTTATTGGACTGGTGACATCCCGAAACCCCATCAGCCATCCTTTCCTCCAGTCGCCGAGGCGGGATTCCACTTCCTCGGAGGGTACCCAGTACCATGGCAGAACCAAAAAGTAGGGATCTTGATATTTTTCCACTGGGGTTGGGGGTAAGACACGATAGCCGCGTTCGGAGACTCTACTTGCGTATGTACCAAACCGGTGGTCATAGAGCCAGATCATCTTTGCCTCGTAAAGCGGCATCCAGACCTCGTCGCCCTTCACGAACCGGTTGCCCACCGGACGAAAACCTTCCGCTTCCAACTCCTCGCGCGTGCGGAAAAGGTGGGAGTCGTTGGACATGTGGAACATCGCCAGGAATCTCACGCCCCAGGGATTCTCGCCGGTGGTCTCGTTCACGAGCACGGGCACGCGGCGGTAGATCGCCTTCGTGAGTTCGGCATCCTGTCGGGTGCGGAAGATGGGCAACGTGCGCGTGTTGGGGTTGACTCGGGCAATATCCTCCGGGGTGAGCGTGAAGACTCGGCGCTCGTCGCGCAGGTCGGCAATCCGGTGACAGAAGAAGGCAAAACGCATGGCACGCCGGGGCTCATACGCCCGCTCCAGCGTAAGCAGAGAGAATTTGTAGCTGCGGTGTACGTGAGGAAAAATTCCCTCTCGGTTTTCGAAATCAAACAGACTGACGAGCTCACCGCGCTTGACCAGATCGGCAAAGAAGTACTGGTTGGTGGCGTCGGTGGCAATGCCGGTGGGAACGATCACGCCGGTTCGCCCTCCTGACGTCAGAAGCAGACGCATGCGCTCGGCGAAAACGGAGTAGGTGTTGATGTCGCCCCGAGCGGTGAGCGGATACTGTCCCGAAGCGCGCAGAAACAGGCTGGTTGCCTCGGCGTCCCGCAGCGCCTGGCGGTATTCCTGATAGAGATGGGGATTGGTTCTCCGGAGCCCCTCGATGAGCCGCTTGCGCGCCGCCGCATTGGACGCGTTTGCCACCTCAGGGTCGCGCGATGCGAAGAACTCCTTTTCCTGCAGTTTGATTTTCTCCCACGGCGGGTTGCCGAGCATCACGTCGAACCCGCCTTCCCAGCCGAAGGGATCATCCTCGCGGATTTTCTCCGGTGCCATGGGATGAAAGACCTGCGGAAACGCCAGGTGCCAGTGGAAAAAGCGCAGCCGCGCGGTAAGCTCCTGTACCCCTTCCCGCATCCAGTACGGAATCGTATGGGGATTGGCGCGCGCCTGAAGGAAAACCTCGTTCGTGATGGGGTAGGAGATTTCATCCGGATGCTTCCGTAGAAAGAACGCCGCGCACCAGAGATCGGCAAGCATGCGCTCGCCCGTGCTCTGGCGAACGATTTCCTCATAGCGCCGCCTTTTTTCCTCGATGTCCTCCAGCGTCTCTTCCGGCTTTTTGTCCAGATGGAGCAGAACGGTGCCGAGCATACCGATCATTTTCCAGGGCTCACCCCGGTAGTCGAAGAGCGAGAGCTGTGCCTTTTTTGCCGCCTCGCGGTTGCGCTTCTGATATTCCCTGAGCCAGCTTTTGTCGTCGTCGGAGAGCGGCTTGAGGGCGTCGTCCGGAATGCCGCGCGCAAGTGCTGCGGGCGTGGCGCCAAGGAGTGCGTTGCCGCACTGGATGTGATGTTCGAGGAACGCCAGCGGCTTCCCCGGCTCCATGGTCTCCATCCAGAGCGCCACCCGACAGAGTTCGACCGCCATGGGGTTGACGTCCACGCCGAAGATGCAGTGGCGGATGACGTCGCGGAGCGCGCGGCGCACCTCCTCGGGTGGAGGCGACTCCTCGCCGGTGCGGATGGATGCCAGACGGCGTGCCATGCGATGGGCGGCGGCGATCAGAAAGTGTCCGCTGCCCGTTGCCGGATCGCACACGCGAATGGAGAGCAGCGCCCTCTCCGCCGCTTCGCCGCTCAGACCGCGCAGCCGCCGATTGAGCACGGGTTCGAGCGCCGAGTCGAGCAGTTCCTGGACGAGCTCGTCGGGCGTGTAGTAGCTTCCCGTCGATTTGCGCTCGCTGCCCGCGGCGTGACGCAGGTGGAAGGTGCGCTCCTCGATTACGGCATGAAGCTCCAGGAGGCTTTCGTAGACGCTGCCCAGTTCCTCGACGCCGAGGTTGCGGTAGTCCACCGGGCGGCGGACGCCCTGCTCCTCGGTGTAGGCAAGTGCGCGAATGGCTTCGAGTAGATGCTGGTTGTCCAGCTCGGAAGCTTCGAGGTGGGGCATTGCCTCCCGGGACCAGAGAAAACTACCGAGCCCGGGAAGCCCCAGGGCGGGTTCGCCCCGTTCGAGAGCGCGGAATACCGTCTTGAGTCCTTCGTAGAGATCCACGTGCTTGCGGGTGCCTCGAAGCCGCGCGGCGCGTTCCCGAAGGCGGGCGGTGCTGTAATGCTCCCGGTAGAATTTCCTCACCTCGTCCGGAGTCTCCGGCGGATGCAACAGCTCGCGGTCTTCCGCCACGAAGAGAAAGATGAGCCGGTAGACCATGCGGAGCAGCTCCTGGAAGAACTCCTGGGACGAGAGCGCGCCACTGGAGAGCTCGTCGCGGAGCGTTCGGTTGCCCGGCGCCAGAAGAAAGCCGTTGCCCAGCACCCTGATGGCGTTTTCCACGCCGTCGCGCAGCCGGTCAAGCAGGCGCGCGCCCTGCGCGTGCGCCCAGGTGCGCCAGCGTTCGAGGATGCAGTTTTCAGGAGGCGTGCCCTCCAGACGGCTTTCGTGGCAGATGAGCCAGAGGAGGGCAAAGTCGTGATAGAGTTCGCCTTCGAAGATGGCTTTGAGATCGAACTCTACGTACGCCATGCGGGTCAGGGCGTGGTTGTCGCGGAGCAGGCGAAGCCGGCGTCCGTTGGAGACGAAGCCCCAGAGGTGGTCTTCGGAGGCGTTGAGGAAGGTCTGTACCAGGCTGTGGGGGCTCATTCGGGCAGCGCCTGCCACGCCGGGCGAGCGTTGATCGAGCGGTATATCCCAGCCCACCAGATGGATGGGCACATGGTACCACATGTGCGAGATGGGATATTCTCGACCGTCTATTTGAGGTGATTCGGCGGGTTGGAGCTGCCCGTAGCCCAGTTCTCGGAAAAGGGGCAGGAGCCACCGGCTGCGTGTCTCGGCAATGGAGGCGGAGCCGTTATTGCTTTCCAGATAGCCTTTAAAGCGTCGCCACTGGCTCAGAAGACGCTGGTAGGAGTCATTGATGGCGTCGGGCAGCCGGATCCCTTCGTAATGATAGCTGGCAGCGTCAAGGTATTCGAGTTCATTGCTTCGGCGGCGCAGAGCATTGAGCAGTTCTCTGGGGAGCAGGGCTCCCTCTACGTGCACCGCATCAGACAGAGGCGCAAACATCGTTCTGAGTCGCGTACTTCAAGGGGATAGGTGCAATATAGGCGAATGAAAAAGGCACTACAACCCCTTGAGGCAAAGATCGGACCTGCTTCAGCTGGAGAGAGTTATGCGAGTCAAAGCGGCTAAATTGTGAAAATTTGTGGAATAGAAGCGCTCTGGAAGGGAGAATTTTTCTTGCGGGATTTTTGAGCGCACACAGAAACTCTGGTTGTAAATCGATAAAAAGCAGGATTTACAACATCTATCTGGTGGAGATGGCGGGAATCGAACCCGCGTCCGGAT
>Ga0065723_102474_pt1 | contig 18231 bp, 15 predicted proteins | sample TheenrcuSG05Z960_FD_59110 | JGI IMG/M metagenome (GOLD analysis project Ga0065723, IMG submission 59110) | Thermophilic enrichment culture from UC Davis - Sample SG0.5Z960 | ecosystem: Engineered > Solid waste > Grass > Composting > Bioreactor | place: USA: University of California, Davis
CGTCAGGGCCGGGAACGAACCACGTACCCGCGCCTGCGGCCCCCCTCACCCCGGGTTAAAGGAATTGCCCGTTCACAGGGGGAACATCGTGACGGCATGCTCGGTAGCATGCTGCCGGCCTGCCCGCCAGCGACCGGAGGCGACGCTGGACACCGCACAGAGGTCTTCTGCTGTCATATGGGCCGTGACCGTGCAGCGCAAGATGTGGACCCTCAACTGACCGCAGCGAACCCGCTCTCGCCTCGACAAGGAATTCGGTCGACACGCTGCTCGTTCACCGGCCACACAGGCTTCCGATACGGAACCTGTGCTAGGATCAGACGAACGTGCGGTCGAACGCGAACGGAACGATCCGATGCGAACCGGTGACGACTTCGATCGAGCAGTGCTCCTCGTGATCGTCCTCCTTCTCGGTTTCCTGATCCTCGCCTGCCTGGGCATCGCTGGGCTCCTCTGGCTCACGTTTCGCCCCTCGGCGAGCTGAGCCCAGCTCGCCACTGAGTACTCCTTGAGCACCCAACGAGCACATTCCGAGAAACCAACGAGCTGGTAGTTCGACACCGTTTCCGTCATGCTGGGTTGTGTCGATCGTGTGAACGAGCCGACACGGAGAAGGGAAGGGCTTCGGCCCAAGGCGTCCACTGCACGGTCATCCCCGTTTCGGATGCTCTGCAAGCACGGCTCCACCGTCCAGCAGGGAACCACCCATCCGTGCCTGGCCCCGACGGTTCGGTCGATGCGTACCCAGAGGGAGGGTTTTCGATGAAGGTCCACCAACAGAGACCAACAACCACCATACCGACAGCAGGACTCGAGGTCACATCAGCGACACTCCCCCCAGTCAGCATGATCGTTCCCACCCGGAACGAAGCCGACAACGTCGAGCCGTTGTTGGCACTCCTCCTGCCTCAGCTTCCACCTGGCTCGGAGGTCGTGTTCGTCGACGACAGCGACGACGACACACCGCAACGAGTCAACGCGCAGGCTGCCCGCGACGGGCGCATCCGGCTCATCCACCGCCCACCGGGTACCCGCGATAGGGGACTCGGCGGTGCTGTGCTGGCCGGACTCCGTGCCGCGCAGTGCGAGTGGGTCGGCGTGATGGATGCCGACTTGCAGCACCCGCCGGAACTCGTCCCACGCCTCCTCGCTGCCGCACAGCTCTACGGCGTCGATCTCGTGATCGCCTCACGCTACCGCGATGACGGGCAGGCACGTGGACTCGACGTCCTGCGGTTCGCCATTTCTCGTGCCTCGACGACGCTCGCGCGCCTGGCGTTTCCACTCCGCCTGCGGACCGTCACCGATCCGATGAGCGGGTTCTTCCTCGTCCGCCGCGACCAGCTCCGGATCGACGCCTTGCGGCCGCGCGGCTTCAAGATTCTCCTCGAAATTCTTGTGCGTCATCCGCAGCTCCGTGTCGCCGAGGTCAGCTATGTCTTCGGGCACCGCCACGCCGGACAGAGCAAGGCGAGCCTCCGCGAGGGCTTTCGGTACCTCGGGCATCTCGCAACCTTGCGACTCGGTGAGGAGCGCGCCCGCTTCGCTGGCTTCGCAGCTGTCGGCACGACTGGCCTGGCCGTGAACACGCTAGCGCTCCTGAGCTTGGTCGAACTCGGACGGCTCCACTACCTGGTCGGTGCAGCCGGCGCCACGCTCGTCTCGAGCCTCTGGAACTACACGCTTACCGACCGGTTGGTGTTTCCCGACCGGCGCTCTGGGAGACACTGGGTAAGCCGACTGTCTCTTTTCATGGCAGCGAACATCGCGGGGCTTCTCGTGCGCGGGCCGCTTCTCGTCTTTCTCACCTCGTTCGTCGGTATCTACTACCTGCTGTCGAACATCCTCTCGCTCGGCGCGCTCGCCGTCCTGCGCTTCGGCATGGCGACCGCCTGGATCTGGCCGACACAGCGGCGCACGTATGCGTACGATCTGCATGGCATTCTCCGCGTCCAGTCCCCCGTCCGGCTACCGGAACTCGAGCGCTTCCGGGTCGAGGCGGTGGAGCAGCCCGACATCACGATCGAGGTCGGTGGTCGCCGTTCACCTGGGCCGATCGGCCGCTTCGGTTGGGTCGACGTCTCCCCGAACGCGACACAACCGCGCACTGTTCGGTACGACGACGGGCTCGGCCCCTTCGGCTTCTGGTTCGAAGCTGATCTCGCCGAGCCGATCCGCATCACGGTCTCACCAGCCTTGCGGCACTCGCCGCATGTCCTCTACACGAACGTGCTCGAGCCGATCCTGCGCTGGACATTCGTCCGGCACGGTTATGCCCTCGTCCACGCTGCCTGCGTCGCCAACGGTGATCGAGCCACCCTGGTAACGGCCCGAACCGATACCGGCAAGACAACGACGATCCTTCGTCTCCTTCAGCGGCAGCGCCGGTCGAGCGATCAGGGAGCCTTCCTCGACGATGATCTCACCCTGCTGCGTGCTGACGGGCTCGTGCTCTCCTACCCCAAGCCGCTCACCATCAGCCGACATACGGTCGCAGCGGTACCGACTGCCCAACTGACACGCTGGCAGCGACTGGCCCTCTTCGTCCAGAGCCGCATCCACTCGCGCTCCGGCCGGCGCTTCGCCATGCTCCTCGCCTCGACGCGGCTTCCGGTGGCGACGATCAATCTCTACATGCAGTGGCTCGTCGCCCCCGCCTAAGTACCACATCGAGCAACTCATCCCGCAAGTGCAGCGACGCGCCAGTGCACACCTCGCCCATGTGGTCGTCATCGAACGGGGACACGATGAAGCTGCCCGCCCACTCGACCTGGACGAGGCGTTGGCGATCCTCCTGGCGAATGGGGACGATGCCTATGGCTTCCCACCGTATCCAGCTGTGCGGGACTATCTCTCACGTCCGCTCGGGAAGGATCTCAGCAGTATCGAGCGCCAGACACTCGCCAGCGCAGTGCAGGGGGCGACCTACCAGCTCTTCCGCCGTCCGCAACTGGACTGGTGGCGAGCGATCGCCTCCTGGGTCGGTTTCGAAGCACTCCAGACCGAGCACGAGACGCTCATCCCGTTTTCTGTCTCGCCGACTGAGCAACGGATTGCCCGATGAACATTCTCCGCACACTCACGATGACCAACGCCCAGCACGAGGCTGGATCGACTGCTCTGCACGCACGCGCGAAGAGTCCTCGCTCCACCCACCGAGCTCACGCTCCCCTGGCATCTCGTTCGCTGTTCGACCGTCTGGGGCCTACCATTTTGTTCGCTGTGGCACTCCTCGCCGGTACACTCCTCCGCCTCTGGCAGTTGAACCTCTACGGAGTCAACAGCGACGAAGCGGTCTACCTTGGACAAGCAGCGGCATTAGCCGACGAACCGACGCTCAGTCGCTTCTTCCCGCTCTTCCGGGCCCACCCGCTGCTCTTTCCGTTCGTCGCATCGCTCACCATCCCGTTCGTCGGCTACCAAGGCCTCGACCTCGCGGGTCGCCTGCTGGCCGTCGCGTTCGGGCTCGCCACTGTCGTTGTGACGTTCGCGACCGGACGCGTGCTCTTTGGTCGCTGGGTCGGTGCTACGGCGGCACTCTTCATCGCACTGATGCCGTATCACGTCATCGTCACACGGCAAGCACTCCTCGACGGACCGATGGCCTTTTTCGTCACGCTCAGCCTGTTCGCGCTCGTTCACTACGGTGCGACACGCCGGCCGAGCTGGCTGGTTGCCAGCGGCATCGCGCTGGGCCTCGCGGTGTTGACCAAGGAAACCGCGATCATCTTTTTGGGTGCAGTGATCGTGACGCTCGCACTGCACGCAGAACTGTCCAGCCGCTTCCGCCACCTGGTAGGAGCATTCGCCGCGTTCATCGGTATCGTTGCCCTGCACCCACTGTCCACGATGCTCGCCGGTGGAAGCGGTACGGAGCGCACGGCGCAGTATCTCATCTGGCAGCTCTTCCGCCGACCGAACCACGAATGGTGGTTCTACCTGTGGACGATTCCGCCGGTCTTCGGCCTGGCGATCGTTGCCCTGGCACTCATCGGCCTGTTCGCGGTACGACGCGTCTGGAGCTGGCGCGAGACGCTGCTCGTGACCTGGGTCGTCGTACCCTTTGCCTTCTTCCAGGTCTGGCCCACCAAGGGCTTCCCGTATCTCGTCGCCACCACCCCCGCTGTCACGATCCTCGCTGCCCGCACGCTCGGCCGCCTCTTTGCCCTCGGCTCAACGCAACCCGGGGCGATGCTCCGCAGCCGGCCTGGCTGGCGCCGCGTGGCTGGAGTCGGCGCCGTTTTGCTCGTTGCCGCGTCGCTCGCGTTCTCGACGACAACACAACTCCACGCAGCCGCGAACGGGACCTTCCTGGCTGGCTCGGGCGGCGTCCCGGGTGGTCGTGAAGCCGGAGCATGGGTCGACGCGCACACGCCACAGGGAGCGCAGTTACTCACCATCGGCCCGTCGCTGGCGAATATCCTCCAGTTCTACGGGCATCGTAAAGCGTACGGACTTTCGGTAAGTCCGAACCCGCTGCACCGTAACCCGACCTATGAACCTGTCGTCAACCCTGATCTCCGTTTGCGGAATGGAGACATCCAATACATCGTCTGGGATGCCTATTCGGCTAACCGCTCGCCGTTTTTCTCCGAGAAACTCCTCACCTATGCCCGACGGTATCACGGCCGTGTCGTCCATACCGAAAGCATCCGGACATTCGATGCGGACGGCCAGCCGATCGACTTACCGGTTATCGTGATCTACGAGGTGCGTCCATGACCCGACTCCGCATCGCGCTCGTGCTCGCAGTGCTGTGCTCGCTCGCTCTCACGACAGAGTCGGCGTCCGCCGCGCGACGTGAACCCAATACACCGATCCGCCACTTTATCGTGCTGATGCAGGAAAACCACACCTTCGATAACTACTTCGGGACCTATCCTGGTGCGGACGGTATCCCACCCGACACCTGCATGCCACTCGATCCAACGGATCCCGCCAGCGACTGCGTCGAACCCTTCCACATCGGGAATCTCCCGATCGAGGACCTCGACCACAGTGTCGTCACATTCCGCCGTCAGTACAACGGTGGTCGGATGGACGGCTTCATCTGGGCACTCCGGCTACGCAATCAGGACGGGCGCATCGCGATGGGCTACTACGACGGCCGGGATGTTCCCTACTACTGGAACCTCGCCAGCGAGTACGTCCTCTTCGATCGCTTCTTCAGTTCAGCCCACGGCGGAAGCGTCTGGAACCACATGTACTGGATCGCTGGTGTCCCTGGGGGGGAGAAGAATAGTATCCCAGCCGATGGCTTCCCGAACGACATCGTGACGATCTTCGATCGACTCGAAGAAGCCGGGGTCACCTGGAAGTTCTACATCCAGAACTACGATCCTTCGATCACTTACCGGACACGCACCGATATCGCTGGACCACGCGCCGCCCAGGTCGTCTGGTGTCCGCTGCTCGCCATACCACGCTATCTGGACGATCCGAACCTCTTCGGGCATATCGTTCCACTCGACGAGTACTTTACGGACCTCCAGAACGGGACGCTTCCCGAAGTCGCCTATATCGTCCCCTCCGGGGCGAGCGAGCACCCACCCGGCAGCATCCAGGCCGGACAGCGCTTCGTCCGCTCGCTCATCCAGGCCCTCATGCGCAGTTCCTACTGGAACCAGTCTGCCTTCATGGTGACGTACGACGACTGGGGCGGCTGGTACGACCACGTCCCACCACCTCAGGTGGACGAGTACGGCTATGGCTTTCGTGTCCCTGCATTCCTCGTCAGTCCGTACGCCAAGCGCGGCTTCATCGATTCGACGACCTACGACTTCACGTCGATCCTGAAGTTCATCGAGGAAAACTGGGATCTCGAACCGCTCGCCACCCGCGACGCGGCAGCGACCAGTATCATGAACGCCTTCGATTTTGCGAGTCCGCCGCGAGCGCCGACCTTCATCCCCTGGGACTGGCCAACACCGCCGGCTGCCCCGGAACCTCGCCGGAGCGCCGTGTACGGGATCTACAGTCTCGTCGGAGGTATCGGCATCGTCGCATTCCTCGTCCCGATCGGACGCCTCCGTTTTGTGAGCAAACGGCTCCCGAGGCGATTTCGCTCATCGCGATACGACACGAAAGGACCTCGGTGATGCTTCGACGGTTCCTGCTGCTCGCTCCGGTGCTCGTCCTGCTGACGCTGTTCTGGACAGCACCGCTGCGCGCAGACGAAGCAGCAGCACGCCCAACAGCGATCCTCATCGACGCACCGGCGAGCGTAGCGGTCGGCGAGCGGTTCACAGTGATCGCGCGCCTCACTGGGCCGAGTGGTGAACTGTACGGTGCAGTCGCCAACGAAGTCCTCCAGCTTTTCGTCGACGGCGTTCCGGTTCGCCGGGCTCGAACCAACTTTGCCGGTGCCGCTCAGTTTCTCCTGACCGATGCACTACCAGTCGGCCGTCACACCCTGACAGTCGTCTATCCTGGTTCGCTCTCCCTGGCTCCAGCAGCCGCTTCGACGTCGATCACGATCGCACCGGCCGTGCTCGAGATCCGGACGGTACCGGCACTTTCCGGAGTCCTCGTCGAAGCGGCTGGCCAGCAGTATTTCACTGGTCCGGACGGCTCCGTGACGATTCCTTTCGACGAGCCAGGAAGCTACCAGATCTCGGTGAGTCGCTCGGTCATCACCCCGAACCTCCACGCGACCTTCGCGCGGTGGAACGACGACTCGTTCGCTGCCACCCGCACGATCCTCGTCCCCAAGCACCGGATCCTCCAAGCCGGCTACGACACCGAGACAACGATTCACTACCGGTTCGTCGACCTGGACGGTCGGCCAGTCGATCCGACACGCATCGAGCGGATCGTCCTCAAGAGCAGTGTCGGCGAAGTCCGCGAGCTGTCCGTCGCTGGAAACACGGACACCTCTCAGCTGGTCCAAGCCAGCCGAGCGATCCCGACGCACGCTGGCCTCGCGGTTAGTCCCGTGCAGTGGTCGATCGAAGCAGTCATGGTGCATGGCACCAACGTGGTCAACCGGAAGCAGCAGCGCTTCTATCCGTTCGAGGAACGGGACTGGACGATCACCCTGCTGCTCTACAGTGCCGAGTTCACTGTTCGTGACACGTTACTCGGCCTACCAGTCGGTCGAGCTGTTCGCTTGACATACCCGGATGGAAGCAGCGAACTCGTTCCCCTCTCGGAGGGCCACGGCGAAGTCCATTCGCTCCCGCGCGGCGATTATCAGGTCGAGGCCGTTGGCACGTTCGGCTGGAGCCCGCGGGCACCTGTGGCGCTCTCCCGCAATCAACCAGTCGACCTTACAGTCATCAGCGGGATCGACATCCTGCTCGTCCTGACGCTCGTGACCGCGTCGGCGGTCGCCCTGGTTCTGGCAGGGCGCCCTCAGCTCCGGTACGTGCGTCACCGGCTAGCACGGGTCGATCGGTCCCGTGACGCACCCCCCGAACAGGAACATCGTGCCCGACGGATCGCGCTGCTCGTCACACTCGCCCTGACCCTGTCAGGGACGGTTTTCCTCACGCAGGGCTTGGCCAGGAGCGACCGTCCGTATCCGACTCCTCCCTCGACGGCACAAACCACGCCGACAGCGACTCCACAGCCGGTCGCGGTTACGGTCGTGGAGATCCCGTCCGAAACACCGCCGTCTCCGGAGCCGATCGTGCTCGATCCTGCTCCAGAGTTCGCTGCCTTCTGGGCAGGCAATGGCGGGCTGGCGACCTTCGGTGCACCACTCACCAACGCCGGGTGGACGATCGCAGAAGATGGAACCGCTGTGCTCGCGCAGGATTTCGCGTTCGCCCGACTCGAATACCGACCGAACGCAGCCGGAGAGCCGTTCGCGATCCAGCTCGCACGACTCGGTGCCTACGAGGCACGCGCCCTCGGGCTCGAGACCGCGCCCCCGTTCCAGCCTCGCTCGAGCACCGATCCACCAGCAGCCGACTGCACGTACTTCACCCAAACGGGCCACTGGCTGTGCGGGAATTTCCGCGCCTTCTGGCGATCCGTCGGCCTCGATCTCGGTGACCCGGGGATCTCGACCAGGGAATCGCTCGCTCTGCTCGGCTACCCGATCAGCGAGGCGTTCGTCGACGACTTCGGCCGTACCGTGCAGTACTTCGAGCGAGCGAAGCTCGTCTCTTACCCCGAGTTCCACGGCACACCCAATGAAGTGATCCGCGACCCGTTCATTCGGAGGCCATCATGAAGCTCGTCCTGCTGCGCGTCCTCTGCCTCCTCGCCATCACCGGCTGGCTCCTGACACTCCTGCCGCCGCACCCGGCGCGGGCAGCGACACCAGTACCGGTGTTCGCCTATTACTATATTTGGTTCGACCCAACCTCCTGGAATCGCGCCAAGAGCGACTACCCGGTGCTGGGCCGCTACTCGAGCGACGATCGGGCAGTCATGCAACAGCACATCCGCTGGGCAAAGGAGGTCGGGATCACCGGGTTCATCGTCAGCTGGAAGAGCACACCGACCTTGAACCGGCGGCTGGAGCAACTCGCCGATCTCGCAGCAGCCGAGGGCTTCCACCTCGCCGTCATCTACCAGGGACTCGACTTCGAACGCGACCCCCTCCCCGCCGAACGGGTCGCCAGCGATCTGGTCGGCTTCTGCCAGCGCTGGGGCGGTCGCAACGTGTTCAATGATCTCTATGGGAAACCCCTCGTCATCCTCTCCGGTACCTGGGAATTCACGACCGAGGAGATCGCGCTCATCCGCCAGCAGGTCGGATCGTGCGTGCTGCTCCTCGCTTCCGAGCGGAATGTCGACGGCTACGAGCGACTCGCCCACCTCGTCGACGGGAACGCGTATTATTGGTCATCCGTCGATCCGGATACGTACCCGGGCTACGAGGAAAAGCTGCAGGCACTCAGCACAGCGATACATGCCCGGGGCGGTTTGTGGATCGCCCCAGCTGCCCCCGGCTTCGATGCCCGGCTCATCGGTGGAACACGCGTTGTCGAACGGCACGGTGGTGAGACGCTCCGGCGCCAACTCGGTGCGGCGTTCACCTCGGTGCCCGATATCATCGGCCTGATCAGTTGGAACGAATTCAGCGAAAACACGCACATCGAACCGAGCCTACGCTACGGCGATCAGTCGCTCCGTGTCCTCGCCAATGTCTTCGGTACTCGTGCCCCGGACGTCGCGCTGCTCGGATCGGAGGCCAGTCCACCGACTGGACCATCCTACGGAATTCCCGTGCTCAGCCTGGGCGGAACGCTCGTTTTGGCATCGTTTACCTTCCTGATTTTCCGATCCCGAAAGCGGGGTCGACAGGAGCACGAGGCGAGTTCTCCGATGAAACAGGAGCAGGAAGCGCTCGGTGAACCGTGAAACGAAGGACACGCCCTTCTCCGTTCCTCTTCATGCTCCTCGGACTGGCACTGCTGCTGATCCGGTCGCCACTCGCGTTCGCGATGCATGACGATACTCTCGGCAACTCTCCGTTGCTGGTCGAAACGCACGTCCACTCCGCCTTCAGTGCCGACGCCGTCGCCGATGTCGGCGTTCTCGCGGTTACTGCCCGAGCGCTCGGGTACGATGCCGTCTTCCTCACCGATCACAACGAGGGCAGTGCATTTCAAATCAGAGGGGACACTGCGAATCGTCGTGTCCTCGACGAGGACGACGGTGGTTGGAAACTGTTCCAACGAGGCGATCTCCGCTCCTCGACCTCAGCGATGGAAAGCGAAACAGCGTACCGGGGAGTTCGTGCTTTTCACCTTGCATTGTCGGCACCATCGACCGGAGCTGTCGGACTCTGGGCACGGCGTGGCCCACTCATCGCCGCAGGACCGGTCATCCTCTCGTTCGCTGTTCTCGTCCGTCACCTCGACCCCGAAAGCGGGTTCGCTGCGACGGTGACGCTCGGTGGTGACTCCGATGTTGCGCAGGCGATCGGCTATACCACAGCAGGCGGCGAGGTCCTGCTCGACCGGCATGTAACCTTCGCCTGGACGATCGGCAGTCCCGTACTCCCCACGTCCCAACCAGCACATCGGGTGCTCGTGTTTCCGCTCCCGGAACCACGTGCGGACGAGTGGACACTCTATACAGTCGACGTGACTGAAGCGCTCGCACAGCTCCCTGCCGACGAACAACCGCACCCGTTCGCTGCCTTCCTCCACCCGAGATTCACGCTCTCTGCTCACGATGGCTCGGCCGATCTTTTCCTCGACGCCGTCACGCTCGAAGCACGGAACCCGCTCGCACCTGCTGAGGAATTCGTGGCCCGTACCCAGCTCTGCCACGCCTTCAGCAGCGATTCGTTCCGCTTGTTCTGTGCCCACGAGATGGGTCAACAGCGACACACGATTCGCTTCGACTTCGCGATCGAAGACCCTGCGGACTTCACAGACTTTCGCTTCGGGACTGACGGCATCCCCCTCGTCCACAGTGTCGGCTACCCGACCCAGCTCAACCATCCGGGCTCGACGATTCGGCTCTCCGAGATTCTGGAACACCGCGCGTACGGCGCGGACTTCATCGAAGTGCGGAAGCCCGAGTGGGCAGTACTCTGGGACGAACTCCTCCTCCGTGAGGTGTCATTGCTCGGTTCCTGGGGTACCGATAGTCACGAACTGATCGACCCCGGGAACCCGGCAACGTTCGTCTTCGCGAGAGCCAACAGCCTCGACGCGATCGTCAGTGCACTCTATGAAGGAAGGAGTTTCCTCGCCCGTAATACGTTCACCGGTGCGTTCCTGCTCAGCCCATTCGCCGCACCACAGGGCCCCTATCCAGCGCGCTACCCGATCTTCGTCTCCGACCAGATCACCGCAACGACGATCTTCCTCCGCATCACTGACGGGATCCCTTCGGGCGCTCGGCTCCGCTGGATCCGGAACGGCGCCCTTTGGCGAGAGGAGGCACTGAGCGGTCCCGGTGCCGACCTGGCCATCGACCTTCCGCTCGACGGTCCACTGACCGTGGTCCGTGCCGAACTCCTCGACAGGAGCGGAATGGTCATCGCCATGACTCAGCCGCTCGTCTTCCGTGATGTTCCTGGACTCCCATCATCCTACCGGTTCTTCACCGAAAGGATCGACACAGCGACCGGTCGTGACTACTCACGGGTGGCAACGCGTGGGATCGTTGCCGCCGAGTGGGATCCCATCGCGACAGCGCTCTTGCTGACGCTCTCGGCACCAGCAACCGCGCGAGTGCATCTCCGGCTCGAAACCGCACCGCCTGTCGCGCTCGATTTCGCAGGCGTCACGCTTCCGGCACCTGCACCGACGACACCATTCGCGCTCGAACTGTTCCAGCCAGCCGCGACGGCTGATCTCGTCCTGGCGTTCGCGTCCCGTGCGCAACCAGCTCGACGACCGCCCCCCGCCCCGCCTCAGACACTGACGGTCACTGCAATCGAGCGCTCCGCTGTGACACTCAGCTGGCACCCTCCGGCTGCACGCGACCGGCCACTCCGTTATCAGATCGAGCGCAATGGAGAACCACTCGCGCTCGTCGGAGCCGCTACCAGCTACCAGGATCGTTCCGCTCGACCCAGCGATCGCTACATCTACACAGTACGCGCGATCGACCTCGCTGGTACCCGCTCTCCAGCGAGTTCACCGGTCACGGTCTCCGTCCCACCGCCAATCCAGCTTGCCGATGACTTCGAGACGGACATGCTGGTCAACTGGAACACCGTGGGCGACGTCTCGATTCAGTCGCGTAGCGGCGAGATCAGCAACCGTGCACTTCGCTTGGGACTGCAAAGCGCCGCTGCCGCTGCCCTACGCTCCTTCCCGACACCCCAAAGGAACTTCACTGTACGCTTCCGGTTCCAGCTCCTCGATCAGGGACCAGCACCTGTGCAACTCGTCGCGCTCGCCACTGCTTCCCATGAGGGAACGCTTGCACTCGGCCTCTCCTCGTCGGGCCGGCTCGAGCTTCGGGTTGGCTCCGTCGTCACACCGAGCCAGCAGATCATCGCGTTCGGTGTCTGGTATCACTGCCGGCTCGAAATCAGCCCGAACCGGGTCTCGTCAGCCACCTGTCACGACGAAGCAGCGCTCGGTGAACCGACCGAGCTCCTCACGATCCAGCCGACGGAGACGACTTACAGCACGATCGTCATCGGCCAAACCGACGGCACACCCCGCGCAGTGGTGCTCGTCGATGATCTGGTCGTGCGCTCAGCCGAGAGCGACACCGACACACCGATTCGCTCCTGGGCTTGGGGGGTTTCACGTGCACGCTCGTAGAACATGTGCTCTCGTGCTCTTCGTCACCACTACAGTCTTCCTCGCGGCCTGCAGCTGGGCTCGACCGGTCGAGACAGTCCCGGCATACGCGAGCGAAGCGGGTCTGCTCGCCCGCGATACCTGCTTCGGTGTCGAGCATCTGCCACCCGACTTCGAAGTCCTCACCCGGCAGATCGTCGACAACCGCTCGGCGAGCCAGCATCCTGCACCGTCGATTCCGCTGGCAGACAGCCGAGCGTGGCAGCGCCTGAGCGGTGCCTGGCTGCAATACGCGTACGAGCCACCCAGCATGCCGGCCGAAGATGCCGATGGATTTCTCACTCAGGAGGAACTCGAGCAGACACTGGCCCAGGCGCACGCCGAACGGCAGCAGGCACCCTTCAGTGCAGCTGGCTGTCGGCTCGATCTCTTCGCGGACGAAACGGGCGCGCGCGCGGCGTTCCAGGCACTGGTGGACGCGACACCGGGGCAGCGCGTACCGCATCGCCCACACGGAGACGAGAGCTTCCTGCTCCTGGCTCCGGCTGCCATCGACGGCTTCACACGGCTGACCCTCTGGTTCCGGCTCGACAACGTGGTCGCGGCTGTCTCGGTTACCGCAGCCTGCGCGCTGAGCGACCCGGCGAGCTGCAGCCAGGCGCGCGAGCGGACCGAGTCGCTGGCTGCCCTGCTCGTGCGACGCCTGACCACGCGTGTACCAGGCCTGCCGTTACCACCAGCCCCGTCCAGCGACGCACAGAGTGCGCTCGAGGCACGGTGTCCCGAACGCGACTATACCGGCTGCGTCGCGGAGGGGCAGGCGGCACTCGCCGCAGCCGAGCCCGTCACGCTCTGCGTCTCGCCATACGGTGAGTGGCAGTTTCTCCACCGTCCGGATAGCACCAACGGCACCTGTCCCGACGAGTGGGACGCCGTGGCAACGTTCCCATCCGCCGCGCGCTGAACGTGCTCAGCTCCGCTGCTCCGCCGTGACCATCCCTGCAGCCGGCTGGACACTGCGGCGCACCCGGGGACGTGGTTCGCGAAACAGCGAACGCGCCACGCCGTCCAAGGCAATCCCGCACACCGCGATGACGAGGAGCATCGCCATCAGCTCGCCGTAGTCCAGACGGTCGCGGGCGTCGAGGATCGCGTAGCCGAGCCCCGAGTCGACGCCGAGCATCTCCGCCGGTACCAGCACGATCCAGGCGACCCCGACAGCGAGGCGAAGCCCAGCGAGGACCCGCGGTCGCACTCCTGGCCAGACGACATACCGCACCAGTTCCCAACGCGAGGCACCCAAACTCCGCCCGACCTGCGACCATCGGGGATCGAGCCGCGCCACCCCGTCGACCGTACTGAGCAAGATCGGCCAGGTCGACGCCATGACCAGGAGGAAGACGACCGAGCGCGTCCCCGCACCGAAAACGAGTAAGGCCAGGGGCATCCAGGCGAGCGGTGACACCATCCGGAGCACCTGGATCACCGGACCGAGCATCCGGCTCACCCAGCGGATACTGCCGATCGCGACTCCCAGCGGGATACCGAGTGCTGCCGAGATAAGCAAGCCCAGAGCGACGCGCTGTGCGCTCGCGAGGACATGCGGCCACAGCGCCCCGCTGGACACGAGCTCGCCGAGGGACCGAAAGGCTGGGCCGGGCGCGAACCGGTTGGCGAACGAACCGGGCGCAGCAGCGATATCGGTCAAGAGCCACCAGAGAACTCCGACGACGGTGAGTCCGACGAACGGCAATGTCGCATCACGGACGATGCGCAACTGCTTCATGGCTCGATCCGTTCGCTCCGCGTCAAAGTCTCGGGGAGATCGAACACCGCCGGGCCACCTTCGGCATCGAGCGCCTGGCGGACGAACCGGTCGTCGACGAGTTCAGCATGCGCCGCGGTCGGATCGAGCGTCGCGAGGAACCCTGCGTCCCCCTCGACGCGCGTCCGCCGGAGATGCTCGATGAGCGCCTCCGTGTAGGACTGGAACGGGTACGGGCGGAAATCGATCCGTTGCGCACCCCAGTCCGGGTGGCGGATCACGCCGTCTTGAACGTACCGGTCGTGCTCGTGATCCAGGAGGACTCGCTCGATCGCCTCCAGCGGTTGCGGTAAGTAGCCGCGGTCACCCTGTTTGGCGAGGAGCTGTGCCGCTTCGCTCCGGTTCTCGCGGGCGAACCGTTGCGCCCGCACGATCGCGGTGATCACCGCCTGCGCCCACTCCGGCTCTGTCGTCACATCTTCTTCATGCATCACGACGACGCAGCAGGCATGATCGAGCCAGACATCGCCGCTGAAGCGGAGGATTTTCCCTACCCCCTGAACCTCGGCGAGCGCATTGAACGGCTCGGCGACGATGTACCCAGCGATCGATCCATTGGCCAGCGCCGGTGCCATATCGGATGGAGCCATCACGACCAGTTTCACTGTCCGCTCGTCGGCCGAAGGATCGCCGCGCAGGATCGGCTGCAGGCCGGCACGCTCGAGGAGCATCTGGATGAGGACGTTGTGAATCGAATACCAGAACGGTACAGCAAGCGTCTTACCAGCCAGATCCTCGACCCGCTCGATCTCCTCGGCGACGGTCAAGGCCGAACCGTTGACGTGATCCCAGGCGACGAGCTTGACCGGCACCTGCTGGCCGAACCGCATCCAGATGCTGATCGGCATGAGCAGATGGACGACATCCACCTGCCGTGCCTGCAGCGCTTCCGAGATCTGCGACCAGCTCCGGAACATCGTCGGCAGGTCGGCCTCCAACCCCTGCTCCTGGTAATATCCCTTGGCGTGCGCGAGGAGCAGTGGCGCAGCATCGGTGATCGGCAAGTAACCGATTCGTACCCGCCCTCTGGCAGACGCCGGAGTGGAGCGGGATGCTGTGGGGACGACAGTGGGGCCGGACGACCCCGCCGGAGCAGTCGTCGTGGGCGCGCTGGCGCTGCTCCCGCAGGCCGCGAGGAGCGGTCCCACGACCAGGCTGCTCGCGACGCTCCGCAAGAACGTTCGCCGCGTCGCACGTGTCATCGATCACCCCTCCCCCACGAAGACGAGTTCAGCCGGTACGGCTGCCTGTGGTCCTCCCGCGTATCCCGCGAGCACCTGGTGCCGGAGCACGTCCGGCGCATGTTCAGCCACCAACCACCGGCCCACGACCCTCGCCGGCTGTCCCCCAAGCAGGACGAGTTGGTCACCGAGCGAGAGCGCTTCGTCCAGGTCGTGCGTCACCAGCACAGCGGTCAGCGCGAGATCACGCACCAGCTCGCGCAGCCACTGCTGGGCACCCCGCCGCGTCAGCGGATCGAGTGCGGCGAAGGGCTCGTCTAGGAGCAGGAGCCGTGGCATCGTCGCCAGAGCCCGCGCCAGGTTGACACGCTGGGCCTGGCCACCGGAGAGCGCGTCCGGCAACGCATCCGCTAGTTCGCGGAGCCCAGTTCGCTCCAGGAGCCGGTCGACAATACCCCCATCCACGCGGTCCCGGTTCGCTGCGAAGCGCAGACCGAGTCGCACGTTTTCGGCGACCGTCAGCCAGGGGAGGAGACTCGGCTCCTGGAAGACGAGGCGGACATCGCGCCGGGGATCGAGATCCTCGTGGTAGCGCACCACGCCGCGCGTCGGCGACTCGAGTCCCGCCAGGATCCGGAGCACGGTCGACTTGCCCACACCACTCGGGCCGAGCACGACCGTCACTGCACCAGCCGGCACTGCGAACGAAACCCCCTCCAGCACGGCTCGGATACGCCGACCGTGCCCGTACACCTTCGTCACATCGAGGAGTTCAACTGCTGCAGCTCCCATAGTAACTGCCCTTCCGTCGGTGACTGGATCGGCAGGAACGCGGCTTCACGCTGGCGACGTGCGGTGGGGCTCTCGGCCCGATAGGCTTGACCGCCCTTCACCTTGGCTTCGAGCGCGACGGCCGAGCAGGCGAGGCGCATCGCCGTGAGCCGGAGCTCCACCACGCGGCGTCGTCGCTCGGAGTCGCCCGGTTGCAAGGCCGTTGCGAGTACCCGACGCAGCGCGCTGGCTAGCTGTTCTGCTTCCTGCCAGGCGGACTCCACGTCATTCCGGAACACGGCGTTCACACCGCGGAGCGCAGCGCCTGCCTCGCTGAGCGCACGCGCCGCGAGTCCCCAGCAAAAGCTCGCCTGCAGGGCGAGGAACGGTGGTTGCACACGTTCCAGGAACGCCCGCACATCGCGAGCCAGCACCCACGTCTCCGGTACGACCACCGAATCGAAGCGGAGCGAACTGCTCGCCGTCGCTTGGAGTGCCAGGAGGCGCGGGTAGGGCGTCGATCACGACGCCAGCAGCCTCGCCGGGCGACCGCCACGACGAGCGTCCCGTCGCGCGGTCGTGCGCTGGCGTCACGACGAGAAACCGTACCGGTCAGGTTCGACGCCCAGGGGATGAAGCCGCTCAGCGTGAGCGAGCCATGCCCCTGCTGTGCAGTCACCGGGAGCGGTCGCCCCGTCTGCACGTGGCCGAGCGCGGTCGCCAGCGCCGTGCTGCCGTATCGCCGAGCACTGATCAGCTCCGGCACGACAGCCTCGCGGAGCGGCGAACCAGGCTCGCTGAACGCGAGATAGACCAGCGTGACCACGTGGCACCACAACGAGAACGCGCTGGCCAGGTCGAACCAGGCCACGGTCGCCAGGAGTTCACCAGCGCGCACCAGGTCGACCGGTGCCGGCACGACCGGTGCACTGGTCTCGATCACCGGGAGGAGGCCTTCGGCGGCCAAGAGCTCGATCGTCGACTGCGCCGGTAGGTCACCCGCGTCGATGCGGGGCGCTCGCTCCTCGAGAACCGGCGCCAGCCGCTCCTGGAGTGTCGGATCGACGAGCGTGACTGCGAGCGTCCCCGCCATCGTCCCCTCCTCACGAGCAAAGACGCGTCAGGCGGTCGACCGGTGCGCTCACGACTTCGCGCGCTCGCCGCACCGCCGCCTCGTCCGGCGCGGCATAGAGGCACACGCACTTGGCCATGTCCTCACGGACGTAGGTACGCAGGAAACGCACTTCCGGCACCTGCGCGTAGAGCGGCGACTTCTCGGCCTTCCGCTGCAGGTATGCCTCCATCGTCAATCCTGCCGGTAGGTCCCATTCGACGAGATAGTTCGCCGCACCACGCTGAGCCTTGACCTCGTCGAGCGATTGACCCACCAGGCGAACCTGCGCGAAGTCCTGTGGTGCGATACCAGCTTGCTCGAGTGCACTGCGCAGCGCAGTGCCGTCCTCGTGCTCGAGTACGGCATAGAGGACCGCGAGATCCTGACCGACCTGGAACTCGATCACTTCGCCACCGGCCGACCGGGTCGCTGCATCGATCGCCCCGAACACCGGCTCCAGCTGCGCTCGATCGGCCACCTCGACACGATACTCAGCGAGGAACAGCGGCATACCCTTACCCTCCCGTCTTCGACAGGCACGACTAACCAACCGTTTCCACTGTGAGAACACGAGGAAGTTCACCCCGCACGCCGGATCGGCACGGCGCATGCCTGCCCATGCACGGGCGCACCGACGTGCATCAGCTCGAGCGGATCAGGCTCGTTCAGGGGCGACAGTCACAAATACGGGGCCAGTAGGAGTACACCCCGATCATCGTCGGGCAGGGTGGAACGATAGCCCGGCATCGACGATGCTCGCACACGCACCGTACAGGTTGTTCGTGCGATTCGATCCGGCTCGCCACTGCCATCGCCACCCAATAGAACGATCGGAGCGCTGCGCAGCTCCCGCCACGCATCGCCAGAGAGTCTACTGAGCGATTCCGCAACAGTCAAGAGTTGGAATGACCGCGAAGCAGGGAGGCAGCGGTCGAACGAGAGTACGGTGACCGACGACATGTGCCGCACCCTCAGCGGACGATGACGAGCGAGCGGTCACCAACGATCGACGATCCGGCTGCGGCTGACTCTCGCAGGGGCCAGGCGTGCCTGACCCAGCCGGGCCGCCAGGACCGGAAGACCGAGCCCGTTCCCGCCCATTCCAGCGTGGACCGGCACGGCAGGCGATGGAGCTCCCCTCACCCCCTCTCCCGCGCGCTGCGGGAGAGG
>Ga0065723_102476_pt1 | contig 18059 bp, 19 predicted proteins | sample TheenrcuSG05Z960_FD_59110 | JGI IMG/M metagenome (GOLD analysis project Ga0065723, IMG submission 59110) | Thermophilic enrichment culture from UC Davis - Sample SG0.5Z960 | ecosystem: Engineered > Solid waste > Grass > Composting > Bioreactor | place: USA: University of California, Davis
AGGCGGGCGTCGAGGCGTAAGACATTCGCGGGCGCGAAGGCGTGAGGCGGGCGTGGAGGCGTGAGCGGAGTAAGCGGGATCTTGGGCGGTCACACGTCTACGCGGTTACGTGTTCACGCGGTCAAGCAGGCACGCGGTCACGCAGATACGCAGATACGCAGATAAGCAGATACGCAGATACGCAGATACGCAGATACGCAGGCACGCAGGTTCGCAGGCTTGGGATTATGGAGGCGTGGCGCAGGAAGGCGGCGGACTCGGGGAGCGGGACGTCGGCGGAAGCGCCGGCTGCTGCCGGTGCGCGGCGCAATTGAGGCCGGGCTGTTTCGGTGGATCCGGGACGGGCGGTCCTTTTTCGGCCGGCAGTCGGCGGTGACGGGGGCTGACCGGCCGGTTCGCCTGTGCCGGAGCGCGCCCGACCGGCTTTCCGAGCCGGCTTGCCGTCGACGGGATGCGCCTGGCCGGCTCGCTCGTGACGGGATGCCTTCCGGGCCGGTTTGCCGACGACGGGATGCGCCCGTGCCGACGCAACGCCGACGGGATGCGCCGGGGCGTATGCCATGCGCATCGGTGCAAGCCTGACGGCACGTTGGAAGCCGTCGAAGTTTTGCGGGAATCCGTAACGAAACGAAGACGCGCTATTTTTGACAAAACACGAGTATTCACAATCGCAACGAAACCAGGACACGTTATTCGCCTCAAAACAGGGGGAAAAACGCCTCCAACACACAAATAAGAACGCTCAGTTTCGTTGCGAATTCCAAATGGCGCCATTACTGCAAAATAGCGTGTCTCCGTTTCGTTATCAGGCGTTCCGCATCCCGCGCGTTCGGCCGTTCTTGCCCCTTCCGGAACGGAACTCGCTCGGCGTAAGGCCGATGTACTTCTTGAACTGCCGCATGAAGTGGACGTCGTTCTCGTAGCCGCATTGCGCGGCGATGTCCCGGACGCTGTCGGACGTGTTTTTCAGCCGGTACATCGCATACTCGAGCCGGTTGTGGATGATGTCGTTCATGACGGAGATGCCGAACAGTTCCCGGTACAGCTTCTGGAAATACGACCGGCTCATGTTGACGCGTGCTGCCAGACCGCCGACCGACCAGGGGACGGACGGGTTGCTGTAGATTTCATTGCGAAGCTGCACGAGGAGGTCGTAATATTTGCCGACCGGCTTGTTCGGTTCGATCCGGTTGCGGATGTCGGCGAGTTTCATGAACAGGCAGCGGACGGTCGCGTCGATGATTTCGTCCCGATACAGCCCGCCTTCGACCAGCGCCTCCTGGATTTCGCTCACTTTCCGCGACACATACACCGGCTCGTGAACCTTCATCGGCGTGTCAAACGGCAGATTCAGCTCCCTGCACAGCTCCTCTACCTCTTCCCCGTCGAAATGAAACCAGTCGTGCACCATCGGCTGTTCGATTTCGCGATAGTACTGTCTGCTCCCTTTGCGGTAAATCAGGCAAGTGTTCTTGTCCGTCAGACAGCGTACGCCGCCCGCTTCGACGCGCATCCGGCTGCGGAAGAACAGAAACAGGTAGTCGCCCGAGCCGTGAGGCCGGTCGATCGTGATGCCCGCCGGGTGGATGACATTGTAGCCGCACCGGTTCATCCGGATCATCAAGCGCCGCTCCTTTGAAGACGAAAGATCAGTTATTGATGATGATAGATCATTTCTGCCGGTCGATCAAACTTATAAAATGAAACTTGTACGGACAAGTTCAGAAGAAGATGATATTTCAGCATTTGCGAAGGAGCGATGTGTTTTGGCAAGCCGGGTTGTCGTCAATGTCGACAAAGTGAAGGGCACGATCAACCGCAACATCTACGGCCATTTCTCGGAGCATCTCGGACGGTGCATCTACGAAGGACTGTGGGTCGGGGAGGATTCGCCGATTCCGAACACGAACGGGATCCGAAACGACGTGCTTGAAGCGCTGAAGCGGATCCGCGTTCCGGTCCTCCGCTGGCCGGGCGGCTGCTTCGCGGACGAGTACCATTGGAAGGACGGCGTCGGGCCGCGGGAGAAGCGGAAGCGGATGGTGAACACGCACTGGGGCGGCGTCATCGAGAACAACCATTTCGGCACGCACGAGTTCCTGATGCTGTGCGAGCTGCTCGGCTGCGAGCCGTACATCAGCGGCAATGTGGGCAGCGGCACCGTGCAGGAGATGTCCGAATGGGTCGAGTACATCACGTTCGACGGCGAATCGCCGATGGCGAACTGGCGCCGGGAGAACGGCCGGGAGGAGCCGTGGCGCATCAAGTACTGGGGCGTCGGCAACGAGAACTGGGGCTGCGGCGGCAACATGCGGGCGGAATATTACGCGGACCTGTACCGCCAGTTCCAGACGTACCTGCGCAATTACGGCGACAACAAGCTGCACAAGATCGCGTGCGGCGCGAACACGGCCGACTATCATTGGACGGAGGTGCTGATGAAGCAGGCCGCGCCGTTCATGCACGGGCTGTCGCTGCACTACTACACCGTTCCGGGCCCCTGGGAGAAGAAAGGACCCGCGACCGGCTTCACCGTCGACGAATGGTGGATCACGCTGAAGAAGGCGCTGTTCATGGACGAGCTCATCACGAAGCATTCCGCCATCATGGACGTCTACGATCCGGACAAGCGGATCGATCTGATCGTGGACGAGTGGGGCACCTGGTACGACGTCGAGCCGGGCACGAATCCGGGCTTCCTGTACCAGCAGAACACGATCCGCGACGCGCTGGTCGCGGGCGCGACGCTGCACATCTTCCACCGGCATTGCGACCGCGTCCGGATGGCGAACATCGCGCAGCTCGTCAACGTGCTGCAATCCGTCATCCTGACCGAGGGCGAACGGATGCTGCTGACGCCGACCTACCATGTGTTCGACATGTTCAAGGCGCATCAGGACGCGGAATTGCTTGATACCTGGGAGTCGGTGGAGCGCACGGGTCCGGAAGGGGAGCTGCCGAAGGTGTCGGTCTCCGCTTCGCGCGCGGCGGACGGCAAGATTCACATCAGCCTGTGCAATCTGGACTTCGAGGGCAGCGCCGGCGTGGAAGTGGAGCTGCGCGGTCTGGCGGAACAAAATGTGGCGGTTTCCGGTACGACGCTGACGTCGGACCGGATCGACGGGCACAACACGTTCGACGAACCCGAGCGGGTGAAGCCGGCGGAATTCCGCGGCTTCACGTTCGAAGGCGGCCGCCTGGATGTGCAGCTGCCGCCGATGTCGGTGACGATGCTTGAGCTGACTGTCGGGTGAGAGGCCGATATCGGCCGGATGACGGTGCCGGCGCTCCGCGGGCTGCCGGACGATAGCGCTGCGCACCGCGGGGCGCGGACCGGATAGTGCTGTGCCGCTGCTGCGCGGCGGCCGTTGTGGACGCGCGCCGACGTTGTGAGAACAGATCGCGAGGTGGGAACGGAGATGACGCAAACGGATCTCCCATGCAGGAATTGCCGTTCTGACGCGCATGTGTCGGAGGAGCGCATCCGGGCGCTGCTCGCCGCGCCGATGTTCGCGCCCGGGAGCGGGCTGTGCGTGCCGGATGACGTCTATGAAGCGCGGCTTGAGCTGTGCCGGTCGTGTCCGAAGCTGATCGGCGGCCATACGTGCGCGGTCTGCGGCTGCATCGTTCCGATCGTCGCGAAGCTGAAGGATCGAGCCTGTCCCGCGCCCGGCGCGCCGCGCTGGACGAAGTATGCGGAAACGGGCGCCTGAGAGGGACATTAGCTTGTTGATGTGTAGAGCGGAGTTGCACATGGTGCGGCTCCGCTTAATTTATTCGCATTGGGGATGGGGCGTTGCATGCTTTGATGGCGCTCAATGAAAAAAGAGGGTTGACAACGGTTTCATCATGTCCTAATATGGGTTTATAAATTGTATGCAATTACACAATAAAACTAAAATACAAATACACTAATATTCATTTATTCTTTTATATTTGTATCTCAAGTACCGGGCTTGAACAAGCGCAAAGGAGCAATCGCCATGCATGGACCGATCAATCGCAGGTTATCAGCCAAGGATTTCGTCTATTTTGAAATTAAAAAAAGAATTATCGAAGGCGTCTTGGAACCCGACCAGTCGATCAACGAAGAAAGCCTGGCTTCTGAGTTGAACATCAGCCGAACGCCGATCCGGGAAGCGATGCAGCGACTGGAGATCGAAGAGCTGATCGTCAGGCTGCCGAACGGGCGGCTCAAAGTCGCACCGGTATCGGTTCAGGAAGTCGAAGAACTGTTCACTGTCAGAAGCCTGCTTGAGGGGCTGGTCGCGCGGGAAGCTGCGATAAAGGCGAAGGAGGATGACATCCAGACGCTCCGGAGGCTGACGGAGCAGATCGTGAAGGCCTATGAGGATGACAGGAGAGAAGATGTTGTCTTTTATGGAAGCGAGTTTCACTCCTATCTCTACCAGATCAGCGGCAACAAAACGGCGACCAAAATGTTGAACCAGTTGAAGGATCACATTTCCCGATACCGCAGAATCGGGCCCACCAGAAATTACGAAAGAAGCAGAAAAGCCGCCGAAGAACATCAGGCCATGTTCGAAGCGATTGCCAATCGGGATCCCGCTCTGGCCGAGCAATTGATGCGAGAACATATCAAGAACAGTATGGAGGCTGCGGTTCAGTCCATCAAAGAGATCCTTCAAAACGATAGCAATGCGGAAGAAGACCGATAGAGGGAGCAGGAGATGAAGAAAAACCAGGCATTTCGCAGTTTGTTGAATGAACCGGGATCGTTTATCCTTCCGGGGGCTTATGACGCCATGTCTGCAAGAATTGTGGAGGAATTGGGGTACAAAGCCGTATATGCCACCGGAGCTGGAATCTCAAATGCCCAACTGGGATGGGCGGACGTCGGGCTTGTAAGCCTGAAAGAAGTGGTGGACGTCGTTGCCCGCATAACGGATGTTACGAGCATTCCGGTGGTAGTGGATGCGGACACGGGCTTTGGCAACGCGATCAATGTCATCCGTACCGTGAAGGAACTGGAGCGGGCCGGAGCTTCCGCGATCCAGCTGGAAGATCAGGTTTTTCCCAAGAAATGCGGGCATTTTACCGGCAAACAAGTGATTTCCAAAGAAGAAATGGTCTACAAGATCAAAGCCGCATTGGATGCCAGATATGACCAAGACTTCGCGATTATTGCCCGCACGGATGCGCTGGCCGTTTCGGGAATCGAAGAGGCGCTGGAGCGGGCAGCAGCTTACCGCGAAGCAGGAGCGGACGTACTGTTCGTGGAAGCCCCGACCACGCTGGAAGAGGTGGAACGAATCGGCCGCGAGTTTAAGGGCGTGCCTTTGGTGCTTAATTTGGTGGAAGGCGCTAAAACGCCTCTGGTTTCCCTGGAAGAGGCGGAACGAATGGGCTTCAAGATCGTGCTTTGCGCCAACACGGCGCTTCGCGCCGCCATCAGGGCTGTTAAGGATACTCTTCAGACGCTTAAGGAAAACGCTTCCCAAATCCCGCTGCTGGATCGGATCTGCACCTGGGAGGAGAGACAGAAGCTTTTCAAGCTGCACGAAATTCAGGAATGGGAAAATAAGTACCTGCAACTTTGAAATCATCATGGCCATCCGAGGGGGAATACGTATGAAGCTGAAACAACAAGTGGCGCTGGTTACGGGCGGGGGACGGGGAATCGGCAAGGAGACGTCGTTGCTGCTTGCGGCCGAAGGAGCGAAAGTGGCGCTTTTCTCGGACAATGAAAAGGAAGTGCAAGAGACGGCGGCGTTCATCCGGAAACAGGGCGGCGAGGCGATCGCCATCTTTGGCGATGTCCGTTCGGAAAGCGCTGTCAATGATGCGGTGAAAACCACACTGGACACCTTTGGCCGGATTGATATTTTGGTCAACAACGCCGGTGTGATGATCATTAAGCCGTTCCTCGAAACGACGGTGGACGAATGGAATCGGATCCATGACGTGAACTTGAATGGGGTGTATTTGTTCTGCCGTGCCGTCATCCCGCACATGATGGAGCGGAAAAGCGGCACCATCGTCAACGTCTCTTCCATTTGGGGCACCAAGGGTGGACCGGACAGGAGCGCGTACATTTCCTCCAAATTCGCGGTGGTCGGTCTGACGAAAGCGCTTGCGGAAGAGTTCAAGACCGGCGGCATCCGCGTCAATGCGGTTTGTCCGGGTCCGGTGCGCACGAAAATGATGGAGGATTTGGCTCCCGACGTGAACAAGGACAACTGGCTCGCTCCCAGCGACATCGCCCACGTCATCCATTTTCTGTGCCTGCCCGAATCCAAGTCCATGACCGGAACCGTGGTAGAAGCCTTCGGCCATGGTCGTCCGGTTAACCTGTGACATCGCAATCCGCGCGTCGGACTGCAGCCGACAACCTACAGCATGGGGAGGAATATGACCATGAGAAAGAAAACGCTGGTTTCCATCATCGTCGTCTCCGCATTGGTGCTTGCCTTGCTTTCGGGCTGTTCATCGAAAGGATCTTCTTCGGGTGGAGATACCTGGAAAATCGGGGCGCTTTATCCGCAAACGGGGAATCTCGCGGTCCTGGGCAACGAGGCATTAATGGGGGCGGAAATCGCCATTGATATGGTTAACGAGGAGGGCGGCGTCAACGGAAAAAAAATCGAGCTGGTCAAAGCAGACGTCACCGATCCGCAAAAAGCGACCACCGAAGCCAGGAGGCTGATCCAACAGGAAAAGGTGGGACTGCTGATCGGCACCTATGGCAGCTCGATCATGCTTGCCAACGCGGCGGTCGCCGACCAGAACGGCGTCATCTATTGGGAAGGCGGCGCGGTGGCCGACTCGCTGACTGAGCAGGGTTACAAATATGTCTTCCGCACAAACGACAACACGAGCGCGATGGCTTACGCCATGGCGGATGCGATTCCCGATCTGGCGGCCGAGAAGCTGAACAAGAGTCCGGAAGATCTGAAAGTTGCGCTGGTGTATGAAGACGGTTCGTTCGGCACTGCGATCGCAGACATCGTGCAAAGACGGGCCAAGGAGAAGAACATCAACATCGTGTTCGTCGAAGATTACAGCGCCAGCACGACCGACCTGTCCTCGATCGTGCTGAAGCTGAAGAACCTGGAGCATGATGTGCTCTTGCTGTCGCAATACTTCAATGACGCGATCCTGTTCTGGAAGCAGGCGCGTGAAAACGATTACAATCCGAAGATTGTCATCGCTTCCGGCACGGGACAAACAACGCCCGACTTTTACAACGGGGTGGGCAAGGACGCGGAAGGCGTCCTGGTGGCGGACGTTTCGACCAGGATCAATCCTGACGCTCTGAGCGAAGAAGCCAAGACGATGCTCCGGGAATTCGAGGAACGTTACAAAGCAAAGGCGGGCAAGGAACCGGCCTCGCACTCGGTGCGCAACTTCATTTCCATGTACACGCTGTTCAAAAAAGTGCTGCCGTTGGCCGGAACCCTGGACGCGGACAAGATTCGCGAAGCCGCCCTCAGCCTGGACGAACCGTACGGTTCGACGCCGTTCGGCTTCGGGATCAAGTACGCCGAGAACGGCCAGAATGAACGCATGTTCAACACGATTCAGCAATGGCAGAACGGCGAACTGGTCACCGTCTGGCCAAAGGAGTACGCCCTGAAGGAACCGATCATGCTGCCCCTTCCCGAGTGGAAGGATCGTCAGTAACGGAACTGGCACTTCATTGGCGCCGGCGGCAGCCTGTCGTGTCAGGCGCAACCGGCGCCCGTGATTGCCGGCAAACTGGGGGATCAAGCAGATGAGTCAACTTCTCGTGACCGGCATTTTGCTGGGCGGTTTGTACGCGTTGATCAGCATGGGGCTGAATCTGATCTTCGGCGTGCTTCGCATCGTCAACTTCGCCCACGGAGAGTTCATCATGGTGTCGATGTATCTGGCCTACTGGGCGTACTATTACTACAAAATCGACCCGTATATATCCGCATTTGTCATCGCGCCGCTGACGTTCCTGTTTTTCATGACAGTGGCCAAAACCGTTTATCGTCAAGCTGGCAGACTCGTCGCATCTGGGACAGGTGTTCATCACCTTCGGCATCGGCATTGTCCTTCAAAATCTGGCGCTCATGCTGTTCTCTGCCGACTATCGGTCGGTGGACACCGTCTATTCCAAGATGCAAATTGCATTGGGCGAAATCCAGTTTTCGCTGGCTCGCATGGTGATGTTTCTCCTGTCCCTGGTATTCACGGTCGCCCTTTACTATTATCTCAAAAAATCGTATATGGGCAAAACCATACGGGCGACCATGCAAAACCGGACCGTGGCCATGCTGATGGGCATCGATACGCAAAAGGTGTATGTGTTCACCTTCGCGCTCGGCGCCGCCATCACCGCGTTCGCCGGCGGTCTGTTGCTCCCGATTTTCTACGTCTATCCGACCATCGGATTCAGTTTTGCCCTCATCGCCTTTATCGTCGTGATTCTCGGCGGACTGGGCAGCATTCCGGGTACCCTGATCGGAGGCTTTATTATCGGACTGACGGAAGCGTTGAGCGGATACTTTATTTCCGCTTCAATGAAGCAGCTCGTCTATTTCTGCATCTTCATTCTCATCCTGGTGCTTAGACCCGCCGGACTGTTCGGACAGCGCGGCACGGAGGAGTTGGGTGTCAAATGACCATGCAGCGAAGCCTGAAACGCGAATTCAGCCTGGTCCGGATCGTGCTGCTCGTTCTGCCGATGCTGTTGGCCCTGATCATCCCGAATGCCTTCTTTCGGGACATCGTCATCCTGCTGATGCTCTGGTCGACTGCCGCTTCGGCATGGAACCTGCTCGGCGGTTTCGCCGGACAGCTGTCGATTGGCCATACGGCTTTTTTCGGGATCGGCGCTTACACGTCCACGCTTCTGTATATCAATTTCTCGGTCTCCCCATGGATCGGCATGTTCGCCGGCGCCTTGCTTGCCGCGTTGATCGGCGTGGTTCTGGGCAGCATCACGTTTCCGCTGAAAGGACCGTTTTTCTCCCTGTCCACGCTGGCCTTTGCGGAAATCGTTCGCATCATTTCCATCAGCTGGTCGGACCTGACGAAGGGTTCACGGGGGGATCGTCATCAAGTACACGCCCGGATTTGACAAATTCATCTTTGATTCGCCCGTCGCCTATATTTTGATCGCTTGGGTCTTTATGATCGCGGTGTACTGCGTGGCGGTTTATTTCAACAACTCCCGTCTCGGGTTTTATCTGATGGCGTACCGGGAAAGCGAAGACGCCGCCCGGGCCTTGGGGATCAACACGGTGACCGTCCGTCTGAAAGCTGTGGCGATCAGCGCGGGCCTGACGGCCATGCTGGGCACGTTTTACGCGCAATACATCCTCTTTATTGATCCGGAGAGCGTATTCATCGTCGACAACTCCCTGCAAATAGTGCTGCTCAGCTTGGTGGGCGGCATCGGCACGACGATCGGACCGATCATCGGAGGGTACATCATGGTTCCCCTGGGGCAGTTTTTACGCTCCGCCCTCGGCGATGCGGTTCCCGGATTTCACCTGGTCATCTATGGCCTGTGCATGCTGCTGATCATCATGTATTTGCCGGGTGGGCTCGTTTCGCTGCTACAAAGAAGATCTTTCGGCGGAAGCAGGCTGAAGCGGCCGGGCCGAAGGAGAGATGAACATGGTGCTGTTGGAAACTCGTAACATCGAAAAAAGATTCGGCGGACTGCTTGTCCTGAAGAATGTGTCCTTCGAGGTCAAAAAAGGAGAAATTCTCAGCCTGATCGGGCCAAACGGCGCCGGCAAGACAAGCCTGTTCAACATTCTGACCGGCTTTCTGAAGCCGACGTCGGGGGACATCTTCTACAAGGGCAGACTGTGGAAAGACATTACGCCGGAGAAGATGTGCGCGANCGGGATCGCCCGGACGTTCCAGGTCGTCAAGCCGCTCAACGGCCTCACGGTTCTGGAAAACATTACCGTCGGGAGTCTCCTCAAGTACAAGAATTTGCGCCAGGCCATGCGGAAAGCGCACGAAGTGGTGGAGTATCTCGATCTTCTGGAACACAAGGACAAGCTGGCATCGAGCTTGCCCATCGGACTTCGCAAGAAGCTGGAAATCGCCAAATCCATCGCGACGGAGCCGGAACTTCTGCTGCTTGACGAGCCGATGGGCGGCCTGAACTCCGGCGAAGTCGAAGAGATGATCAAATTGATCCGGCAATTCCGGGACAACGGGTTGACCATTGTACTCGTGGAACACGTGATGAAAGCGGTCATGAATCTGTCGGACCGGGTGCTAGTCCTCAATCAGGGAGTGATCATCGCCAACGGAAAACCCGAGGAAGTGTCGCGGGATCCCGCCGTCATCGCAGCCTACCTGGGTGAATAGTGAATAGGGCCATATACGGGAGGATTTCACATGGCAGAACCGCTGCTCAAAATTTCAAACCTGAACGCCTTTTACGGAGAAGTCCAGGTCCTGTACGACATCTCGCTGGAAGTCTATCCGGGCGAAATCGTCGCCATTGTGGGGGCGAACGCGGCGGGCAAGACGACGCTTCTCAAATCGATATCCGGTCTGGTTCGATGGCAAGGAGACATTTTGTACGAGGGACAATCCCTCAAGGGGCTGAAGCCCAATCAACTCGTGGAACTCGGCATTATCCATGTGCCGGAAGGAAGAGGCCTCTTTCCGTTTCTGACCGTGCTGGAAAATCTGGAAATCGGTGCGTACACACCGAAAGCACGGAAAGCCGCGAAGGAAACGCTGGAAAAGGTGTTCCGGATTTGGCCCCGTCTGAAAGAACGGCAAAACCAGCTGGCCGGTACGATGAGTGGCGGCGAACAGCAAATGTGCGCCATCGCCCGCGGCCTGATGGGCCTGCCGAAGCTGCTCATGCTGGACGAGCCGTCGCTGGGGCTGGCTCCGCTGATCATCAAGGATTGTTATATTGCCATCGAAGACATCAACAAGCGGTATGGAACACCGATTCTGCTCGTGGAGCAGAACGTCAAGCTGGCCATGCAAAAGGCGAACCGTGTCTACGTCATTGAAAACGGCAGGATCGTGCTTGAAGGAACGGGCGCGGAACTGATGAACGATGACCGCGTTCGCAAGGCGTACATGGGGAATTTGAAAAACGAATGAAAGGGTGGAATACATGAAAACGACGATTTCGGCACAATCCATTTCGCTGGAACTGGCCCGGAATATGCTGGAAGCGGCACAAGAGAAAGCCAGGGAATTCGGCATTCCGTTCAGCATTGCCATCGTGGATAGTGCCGGATATTTGAAAGCCTTTGCGGCAATGGACGGCGCGCCGATACTGAGCCTGGAAATCGCGCAGAATAAAGCGTTTACCGCCGCGGCTTACAGACGGGCCACTCACGAATGGTATGACCGGATCAAAGATGATCCGCCGCTCATGACAGGCATTGTCCATACGCCGAGGCTCGTCGTATTCGGGGGCGGCTATCCGATCAGGCTGAATGATCAGGTGATCGGCGGCATCGGCGTCAGCGGTGGCCATTATACGCAAGATATGCAGGTTTGTGAAGCGGCCTTGGAAGTGCTCAAGAATCTGTGAACCGGCTGTTTGATCCATTCCGGTGCTGAGCGCTGAATCGAAAAAGCGAACACTTATCAGATCGTAATGGAGGCCATTCGTATGACAAGAGAACTGGATTATGACATTGTCGTCGTCGGTTGCGGCGTGGCAGGCACCGCCGCCGCTTTGTCCGCTGCGGAGCGGGCGAAGGAAAGGGGAAAGAACCTGCGTATCGCCATCCTGGAGCGCACGGATCATGACCACAGGGGCGGCAATTCCAGATGGACTGCTTCGTACATGCGCATGAAAAACATCGACGAAGTCGCGGACAACTTCGTCGAGGACATGATGAGCTTCTCGGACAACTATTCCGATCGCAAGTACATCGAAACGCTCGCCGAGAACGCGGGCCCCACGCTCCGCTGGGTGCAGAAGAACGGTGTCGATTTCGATTACCTGCCGACGATGTTCCTGACGTCCACCAGACCGCGGCTGCTGCCGGTCGGCGGAGGTCGGGCGATCATCGACGCCCTTTCCCGCCGGGCGCAGGCCCTGGGCGCGGAGATCATTTACGAAGCGACGGCCTGGAAGCTGCTGCTCGACGAAGAAGGCGTCATCAACGGTCTGAACGTGCGCATCAAAGGCGGAAAGACGATGCAGCTCAAGGTCGGCGCCGTGATCCTGGCCACCGGCGGATTCCAGGGCAACAAGGAGATGATGTCCCAATACATTGGCCGCGACGCGCACAAGATTCCGACGGTCGCTGAGGGCGGACTGTACGACCGGGGCGAAGGCATCCGGATGGCGCTGGAAATCGGGGCGAAACCGGCCGGCCAGTTCGACGCCTTCCACGCCGAACCGGTGGATCCCAGGAGCAAGCGGGAAGAAGCCGGTGTCATGGCTTATCCGTACGGGATCCTGGTCGACAAGAACGGCAAGCGGTTTGTGGACGAAGGCAAGACGACCATCGACGAACAGTACGAAGAAGTGGCCCGCAAGATTTTCTATGATCTGCCCGATCACATCGCCTATATGATCATTGACTCGAGGCTGTACGACATCCCGAACTACGAACGGTCCCTGGAAACGGACCAGCCGGCGATCACGGCCGACACCATCGAGGAGCTGGCGGCGCAGATCGGCGTCCCGGCGGATCAGCTGGCCGCCACGGTCCGGGAATACAACCAGGCGGTGCAGCCGGGCGAATTCCGTTGGGACAGACCGGACGGCAAGCGGACGAAGGGGCTTTCGCCCGACAAGACCAACTGGGCGAACCCGATCGACAAGCCGCCGTATATCGCCTATCCGATCGTCTGCTCGATCGTGTTCACCAACGGCGGCATCGCGACGGATACGTCCGGACGGGTATTGTCGATGGATGACGATCCGATTCCGGGACTGTACGCCGCGGGCGAAACGGCCGGCCTCTACTACGGCAAATATCCGGGCGGCACTTCCGTTCTGAGGGGGCTCGTCTTCGGACGCCGGGCCGGCGCGCATGCGGTGGATTATGTGTGCGAGGAACTGTGAATTCGCAATCTGAACATCAACGGGGTGAACAGCTTGGAACATGAAGGCAAGGTGGCGCTGGTAACCGGCGGCGGCAGGGGGATCGGCAGGGAAACCTGCCTGCTGCTGGCCCGGGAGGGCGCCAAGGTCGCCGTATTTTCCCGCACGCAATCGGAAGTCGAGGAAACCGTCGAACTGATCCGGAAGGAGACGGGCCGGGAAGCCATTGCGATTGCCGGGGACGTGCGATCGGCCGAGGACGCCGATCGCGCGGTCAGGGAAACGCGGGAGAAGTTGGGGCCTGTTGATATCCTGGTCAACAACGCGGGGGTCATGCTGCTGAAACCGTTCGCCGAGACGACCGTCGAGGAATGGGACCGGGTTCAGGACATCAATGTGCGCGGGACCTACTTGTTCACCCGCGCCGCGCTTCCCGACATGCTGGCGAAACGTCAAGGCGTAATTGTAAACGTTTCCTCCATATGGGGGACGAAAGGCGGACCCGACAGAAGCGCGTACATCACATCCAAATATGCCGTGATCGGGTTCACCAGAGCGCTCGGGGAAGAATTGAAGCCCTGCAATATCCGGGTCAACGCGGTATGTCCGGGACCGACCGCCACCAGGATGACGGCGGGGCTGGTATCCGGCAGCACGCCGGCAAATTGGATGCAACCCGAAGAGATCGCCGATGTCATCGCGTATCTGTGCTCGTCCAAATCCTCGGCTATTACCGCGTCCATCGTGGAAGCGTTCGGTTGCGGAAAACCTGTAGGCATTCAGTGAAGGCGTTGTTGCGCATCGCATAAAAAAACGAGACATGGAACGGACGCCGTCGCGGGCGAAGGGAATGCCGTCAGACGCGCCGCCTCCGACGCGCCGGCTTCGTTCGCTGCGGCCAGCATCCCCCGGACGCCGCCGATGAATACCTGTGATGTTGCGTTCCGGCCAGCCTGGCCGCATTTATCATTTCCCGCCGGTGCCCGCAGTACGGAAATGATTCTCGGAAAAAACGTTCGGAACACGGTTCCCCTGTCGGAAGGAGAAGGGAAATGAACATCATCGTGCTTGTCAAACAAACATTCGACACGGAAGAAAAGATCGCGATACAAGACGGAAAAGTCGTGGAAGAGGGCGTAAGTTTCGTCGTGAATCCCTATGACGAATACGCCATCGAAGAGGCAGTGAAGATCAAGGAAACGCTGGGCGCGGACGTGACGGTCCTGTCGATCGGTCCCGCCCGCGTGGAAAACGCGATACGGACGGCTCTCGCCATGGGCGCCGACCAGGCGGTGCTCATCGAGGAAGAGGAGCTCCCCGGCGACGAACAGGTGCTGGCGAAGGTGCTCGCGGCGGCGATCCGGAACCGGCCGTTCGACCTGATTCTGGCCGGCAACACATCGGTGGACAACGGCGCGGGGCAGGTTGCTCTGCGCCTGGCGGAAGAATTGAACATTCCCCATGTCTCCACGGCGGTCAAACTGTCCGTCGAATCCGGCAAAGCCGTCGTCGCGCGGGACGTGGAAGGCAATCTGGAAGTGATCGAGGCTCCGCTTCCGCTGCTCGTCACGGCGCAGCAAGGCCTGAATGAACCGCGCTATCCTTCTCTGCCGGGGGTCATGAAGGCGAAGAAGAAACCGCTGGAGCGCGTGAAGATCGCCGATCTCGGCCTGAGTCCTGAAGATCTGACGCCCCGTGTTGATATTGTCGACCAGTATCTGCGCCCCGAGAGAAAGGCGGGCAAAATCTTGAGCGGGGATCTGGCCGCCCAAACGAAGGAACTCGTTCAGTTGCTTCACAATGAAGCAAAAGTCGTATAAGAAGGAAGGAGCAACAGACGATGAGCCGAAAAGTGCTTGTGCTGGCTGAAACGCGAGACGGCAAAATTCGCAACGTGACCTATGAAGCGCTGTCCGTGGCACAGACGATCGCGCAGGGCGGAGAAATCGCAGCAGCCGTGTTGGGCGGCTCGGAACCCGAGAATGTGTCCTTGCTGGCCGAATTTGGCGCTCAGAGAGTCTATGTCGTGAATGATGAAAGATTGAACCAATATACGCCCGACGCCTATGTCCAGGCGTTCACGGGGCTGGTGAAGGAAGCCGGTCCCGACGTCATTCTGCTCGGCCATACGGCGGTCGGCCGGGACCTTGCGCCGCGCGCGGCTTCCAGACTGGGAGCGGGACTCATCTCCGACGTGACCGGCGTCGAACCGGCCGGCGATGACATCATCTTCACCCGCCCGATCTATTCGGGCAAGGCGTTCCAGAAGAAAAGAATCCGTTCCGGCCCGGTGTTCGCCACCATCCGGCCCAACAATATTCCGCTTGCGGAGAAGAAAGCCGGGCAGGCGGCCGAGAAGATCGCATATCAGCCGCAGATCCGGGACATTCGGACCATCGTGAAGGAGATCGTGCGCAAGGAGTCGAGCGGCATCGATCTGACGGAAGCCAAGATCATTGTCGCCGGCGGCAGGGGCGTCAAGAACGAAAACGGGTTCAAGCTGCTGCAGGAGCTGGCGGATGTGCTTGGCGGCGCGGTCGGCGCGTCGCGCGGAGCCTGCGATGCCGGTTATTGCGACTATTCGTTGCAAATCGGCCAGACCGGCAAAAGTGGTGACGCCCGACCTGTATATCGCCTGCGGGATTTCCGGGGCCATCCAGCACGTGGCCGGCATGTCCAACTCCAAAGTGATCGTGGCGATCAACACGGATGAGAAAGCGCCGATCTTCAATATCGCAGACTACGGCATCGTCGGCGATCTGTTCGAAGTGGTGCCGATGCTGACCGAGGAATTCAAAAAGCTGCTGAATGAAACGGCTGGCTGATCCCCGGAGCGCAACGTAAACGCACCTTGTTTCCGGCAGGAGTTATCTCATCGGGGGGACTGGCATGCTGCCTCTGTTGAATTTTATTCTTTTTCTCGCGGTGACGGGTTATGCCGTATATCTGTTCGCCCGACTGGTATACAGCCGCATCTCCTTTGTCAAACTCGGCAAAAAAGCCGATTTGCGGAAAGACGTCGGCCGGCGCGTGAACGAGTTTTTAATCAACGTTTTCGGACAGCGGAAACTGTTCAAGGATCCGAAGAGCGGCGTCATGCACTTCATCATGTTCTACGGCTTCATCATCATCCAGTTCGGCGCCCTTGAACTGATCCTCAAAGGGTTCTTCGAAGGGTACGAGTGGCCGCTTGGCGACGCCCACAAATTTTTTAGTCTGCTCCAGGAAATCACGGTTTCCCTTGTCCTGCTGGCGACGTTCTACGCTTTCTATCGCCGATACATCGAGAAACTGCCACGCCTGAAGCGTGGCTTGAAGTCTGGTATGGTCATCATCTTCCTGACGTGCCTGATGATCTCGACGCTGCTCAGCCTGGCCTTTGAACAGGTCTGGCTCGGGCATGAGGGAAGCGTCTATGCTCCCGTATCCGGTCTGATTGCCGATGCCTTTTCGGGCATCGGGTCGACGGCGGGGGGCGCGCTGTTCTATGTTTTCTGGTGGGTGCATCTGCTGACGCTGCTGTCGTTCCTGGTCTACATTCCCCAGTCGAAGCACTCGCACCTTTTGTTTGCGCCGGTCAACGTCGCGCTCAGGGATACCCGGCCGGCGGGACGCCTTTCGCCGATCAACTTTGAAGATGAAACGACGGAAGAGTACGGCGTAGGCAAAATCGAAGATTTCAAGCAAAATCAGCTGATCGACCTTTACGCTTGCGTGGAGTGCGGCCGTTGCACGTCGATGTGTCCGGCCGCCGGCACCGGCAAGACGCTGTCTCCGATGAACCTGATTACGAAAATGCGCGACCATCTGACGGAGAAGGGGGCAGCGGTCACGTCGCGGACGGCCTGGATGCCGGCGTTCGTGTTCAAGGGGCAGTCCGGTTCCGCCGATCCGGCCGAAATGCCGAACCTCATCGGGGACGTCATCACCGAAGAAGAACTCTGGGCCTGCACGACCTGCAGAAACTGCGAAGACCAGTGCCCGGTGGCGAACGAACACGTGGCCAAAATTGTCGACATGCGGCGCTACCTCGTGCTGACGGAAGGCAGCATGCCGCAGGAAGCCGCCCGGTATTTCCAGAATATCGAGCGCCAGAGCAATCCCTGGGGTCTGAACCGCAAGGAGCGCTCGGCATGGCGTGAAGGCCGGGAGGATATCCAGGTGCCGACGGTGGAGGAAACCGAAGATTTCGAATATCTGTTCTTCGTCGGCTCGATGGGTTCCTACGATATGCGCAGCCAGAAAATCGCGCAATCCTTCGCCAAAATTCTGAATCATGCCGGTGTCAAATTCGCGATTCTGGGCAATGAAGAGCGGAGTTCGGGGGATACGGCCCGCAGGATGGGCAACGAGTTTCTGTTCCAGCAGCTCTGCCAGGAGAATATCGAACTGTTCAAAGCCTATAACGTGAAAAAGATTGTCACGATCGATCCGCATATCTACAACACACTGAAAAACGAATATCCCGAATTCGGGCTTGAGGCGGAAGTGTACCATCATACGGAACTGATCTGGAAGTTGATCGAGGAAGGACGCCTCAAACTGACCAAACCGGTCGATGAGAGCGTCGCGTATCACGATTCCTGCTACCTCGGCCGATACAACAACATCTACGACATTCCGCGCAAGATCCTCGGCGCCGTTCCCGGCGTGAAGGTGCTGGAGATGGAACGGAGCCGGGCCGATTCGATGTGCTGCGGAGCCGGCGGCGGAATGATGTGGCTGGAAGAAAAGCAGGGCAAACGGATCAATATCGCGCGGACGGAACAGGCGCTCAAGCTGTCCCCCACCGTGATCGGCACGAACTGCCCGTATTGCTTGACCATGATGACGGACGGCGTGAAAGCGAAAGTGATGGAAGAGCAGGTCCGGACGCTGGATATTGCGGAGATTGTGGAACGAGCCATCTGATCGCCGGCGAGGCGGAAGAGATGTCCCTGAGTATCGACATGATTCAAGGTATCCGCGGGTGGCGGGAGAAGGGACTGCCGGAGCCGGTGCGCCGCAAGTCCGGATGCACATCGCGGATACGGCCGGCATCGCGCTGGCCGCCGCGCTGGCGGCCGCC
>Ga0065723_102477_pt1 | contig 18028 bp, 15 predicted proteins | sample TheenrcuSG05Z960_FD_59110 | JGI IMG/M metagenome (GOLD analysis project Ga0065723, IMG submission 59110) | Thermophilic enrichment culture from UC Davis - Sample SG0.5Z960 | ecosystem: Engineered > Solid waste > Grass > Composting > Bioreactor | place: USA: University of California, Davis
CCGTCGTCCACGTACCGTCTCGCGTTGCCGATCAGATTGTCGAACACCTGCGCGATGCCGCTTTCGTCCGCCCGAACCCGCACCGCGGGAAACGGCCGGACCGCTTCCAGCCGCACGGGCTGATCGGCGAACTCCGCTTCGTACGGCCCGATGACCGACTCCAGCAGTTCCCGCGCGTCGTGCGCGGGCAGCGGCCCCTCCGGTTCGGCCAGATCCAGTTGCGTATACCGGAACAGCGCCTCGATCAGCCGGTCCAGACTCTCGGTCTTGTGCCGGATGACGGAAATATAGCGCGCCAGCTTCTCCCGGTCCCGGATGACGCCGTCCTGCAGCGCCTCGACATAGCCCTTGATGGACGCCATCGGCGTCCGCAGATCGTGGGAGATGCTCGCGATCAGCATTCGCCGCGACGCCTCGAGCCGCTCCTGCCGCTCCAGCGACGCCCTGAGCCGGTCACGCATCACGCCGAAGGCCGCGCACAGATCGCCCATCTCGTCGTCCCGGTCGTAGGTCAGCTCGAAGTCGTACCGTCCGTCCATGATGTCCTGGGTCGCGGCGCGAAGCTCCCCGAGCGGCCGCAGAATGTTCCGCGAGATGATCCATCCGACGACCGCGGCGCAGGCCAGAAACGGAATCACGAGCGCCAGCGCCATCTGCAGGATCGCGACGCCCGTCGGCACCTCCCGGGCGCTGAACGCCGTCACCGACGCGGCCAGCAGGGGAAAGGCGAGCATGCCGAGAAAAGCGGTCAAAAGCCTGCTCCGGATTCCGAATCTCACGGCGCGTCCCCCTCGAACCGGTAGCCGATGCCCCACACCGTCTTGATGTAGCGCGGATTCGCCGGATCGTCCTCGATCTTTTCCCGGATTTTTTTGACGTGGATCGTGACGGTGTTCAAGTCTCCGTACTCGTGGAATCCCCATACGTGGTCATAGATCTGCTGCCGGCTCAGCGCCTGGTTCGGATGCTGCGCGAGGAAGCGGAGCACCTCGAATTCCTTCGTCGTCAGCGGCACGATCCGTCCGCGCCGCCTGACCATATACGCCTTCGGATCGATGTCCAGATCCCCGAACCGTAGCGATTCCGCGCGGCCGTCCGGCGCCGAGAGATGACGGTACCGCCTGAGCTGCGCCTTGACCCGGGCGACCACCTCGCCGGGGCTGAACGGCTTCACCACATAATCGTCGGCGCCGAGTCCGAGTCCCAGAATCTTGTCCACCTCGGACTGCTTCGCGCTCAGCATGATGATCGGAATGTTCGATTCCGCGCGAATCGTCCGGCACACCTCCATGCCGTCGAGCCCTGGCAGCATGATGTCCAGCACCAGGAGCTGCGGGCGGCATTCCCTGAACATCCGGACGCATTCCCGGCCGTCGCCGCAGAGGATGACCTCGAATTGCTCGGCCTCGAGATAGTCCCGGATCAGCTCGGCAATCTCCCGGTCGTCGTCGACGACCATCACTTTCGCGTGCGCCATAATCTCCCCTCCATCCCGGATTATAGCAGCACGTCCTTCCGTTTCATATAGAAAGCCCCCGCCGCGAGAAACAGAACCGCATACGCCGCCGCAACGCCGAGATCCGCCAGCACGTCCCGGATCGGCGCGCCGTGCAGCACCGCCAGGTGAAACCCGTTCATCTGATGGACGATCGAATACCGCGGATCCATCCGTGTAAGCGGCAGAAACAGATACAGCGCGGCCGACAGGCCGATCGTCATGCCGGCATGCCCCGTGACCAGGGCGAGGAAGAGGGCCAGCATGCCGAAGCCCATGCAGGGCGCAAGCTGGGCGGCGGCCGCCTTGAGCGTGGCTGCGACGCCGTCCCCGGTCACGGGCACGCCGTCCGCAAGCAGCCGGTCCCCCCAGCCGAACGCCAGGGTTCCGACCGCGTACGCGGCAACCACCTGAAAAACGGCCAGCGCGGCGACGGCCAAGGCGAGGGCGGCAGCCTTCGCGAGGACGAGCCGGCCCCGTCCGACCGGCCGGAGCAGCGCGAGCTTGAGCGCGCCGCTCCGGTACTCGTCCGCCGCCAGGTCGGCCGCGATCGCCGCGGCGTAAAGCGCCATGAGCAGCGGCTGGCCGTCGATCATGTGGAGCGGGAATGACTGTCCGTTCATTTCGCCCGCGCCATCCCGCAGCAGCCGGAAGACGGCGATGAGCTGCAACAGCGTCGCGGCCGCCATGAAGAGCCTCGGTTTTCGCATGCGGAACGCTTTGCGGCATTCATTTTTCACCAGACCCGCAAGCATCATCCGTCCCTCCGTCAATGCAGGATATCCTTCTTCCGGAATACGCCGAACGCGATCAGGCCAAACACCGCCGCATACAGCGCAATCACGCCCGTACGCCGCAGCGCGAGGTCCGGATCCGGATCGGCGATGATCGCCTCGTGGTAGCTCACCATCTGGTCAACCAGCGACCAGGGGGCGAACGCTTCGATCGCGTTCAGGTTCGAGGCGATGGCCGCGGCTACAAGCGATACGATGACCGCGACGCTCATGCGGCCGACGAGCACCGCGACGGCCCCCGCGAACAGCCCGTACGCCGCGTACGGGAGGACGAGCAGTCCCGCCGCCGCGAGCGTGAGCCGGATGCCTTCGGAGGCCGGAACGACGCGGCCGGCGTATTCCGTTCCGTCGCCCCAGCCCAGAAAGTGCGATCCGATCGCGTACGCCGCGCCGACGTAGAAGGCGGCCATGAGCACGATGAACACGAGCAGCGACGCAAATTTGGCCCCGAGCAGCACGCTCCGGCGCACCGGCCGCAGCAGGGGCAGCTTCAGCGTGCCCCGCCTGTGCTCGTTCGTCACGCTGTCGCCGAGGACGATCGGGATGAAGATCATCATGAATTGCGTCAGGAGGTCCAGCGTGTTGAGCGGCGCCGACTGGCCGTGCCGGAACGTCCACGCGTACATCGGATCGCCCGGCGAATAGCCGGAAAAATTCAGCAGGAGAATGACGACCATGATCGCGGCGAACACGTACGGTTTCCGCGATCGGAACAGCTTGTACAGTTCGATTCCGATCAGCTTCCCCATGGCGTTCGCGCACCTCACGACCGGGTCGTCTCGAAGAACAGATGCTCCAGCGAAAAATCGCCGGCCGCCCCGGCCAGCTCCCGCACATCGCCTTCCATCAGCAGCCGGCCGCCCTCGATGATCCCGACGCGGTTGCAAATCTGCTGCATCTCGTACAGCAGGTGACTCGAAATGAAGAAGGTGATGCGCTTCTCCGCGGCGAGGCGCAAAATCAGTTCCCGGATTTCCTTCATGCCCTGCGGATCGAGCCCGTTCGTCGGCTCGTCGAGGATGATCAGCTCGGGCTCGTGCAGCAGCGCGTTCGCGATGCCGAGCCGCTGCCGCATGCCGAGCGAGTAGGTCCGCACCTTGTCCCGCGCGCGGCCGTTCAGCCCGACGATGTCCAGCACCTCGCGGATCCGGCTCCGGGTTACGCCGGGCGTGAGGTTCGCCATCAGCGCGAGATTTTCGTACCCCGTCAGATAGTCGTGGAACGCCGGCGTCTCCACGATGGCGCCGATGCGCGCGATGGCGCGCCGGAAGTCCTTCCGCAGACTGACGCCGCCCACCAGAACGTCGCCCGCGTCGGGGAAGACGAGTCCCGTCATCATCCGGATCGCCGTCGTCTTGCCCTGCCCGTTGCGCCCGAGGAAGCCGTACACATCGCCCTTCATCACCCGGATGTTCAGATCGTCGACGACCTTCCGGCCGCGGAACGATTTCGTGAGCCGGCGCGTTTCCAGCAGCGGTGTTTGATGAGCCATAGACGTACCTCCCATTACTTGCCGAGATTTTCCGCCTCCATCATCCCATCCAAAACTTGACCGCCGCATGCGAAACCGTTAAGCCGCGATAAACTTTCCATTAACAATCCATAAATAAACCGGTCCCGGCTCAACGGGTGCCGGAATATTTTCCCGCGAAAAACTTGTTGACACGCCCGCGTGGAAATGATATTATCCCTATTGTCAGCTCGAACGAGCGGCAAGGACAACACGGGTTCTTAGCTCAGTTGGTAGAGCAGGTGACTCTTAATCATCAGGTCCAGGGTTCGAGTCCCTGAGAACCCACCATAACACGAAGACGAACCGTCGACCTTCAGCGTCGGCGGTTTTTTCGTGCTTTCCCCGCAGGGCGGAAACCGCCCCATTGCAAACCTTAACGAAACCGGACGATTCGGCGCAAATGGCGTGTCTCGGTTTCGTTGCGGTTCGACGGCATCCGATCGGTTGCGCGATCGAAACAACAGATAATTCCATCCCTCCGGAAATAATGATGTCGAATCCCGTGAAAGTATGATAGGATTATTAAAGAAGTAGAAACTTCCGGAGAAGGCAAAATCCATTCCACTTTCCATCGGAGTGCCGTCCATGACAAACAAGATCCGAATCCGTTCGAACGCGGACAAAAGTGCCGTACAGGACAAGAACGTCCGATCGGGCGGCGGCGGAGGCCGCCGGCATTCATTGCCGCCCTCAGCCGGGCTGGCCGTCATGCAGCGCCTGCTCGGCAACGCGGCGATGACCCGGCTGTTAAGGGCGGCTGAACCGCGGCAGATGCAGTTGATGGGCCGCTTGGCCGGCGAAGCGATGGACGCCGGACGCGCCGACCTGATCGAGCGGTTCAACACGCTTACGCCCGGCCAGAAGGCCGCCGTATTGAAACTGATGGAACAGCTCGCGGACGCCGCCGGTCTGAACTCCTCCACGATCGATTGGGGCGTCTTCGAATTATGCCTTCATTTCGTGGAGGATGTGCAGCTCAGAGAGGAGGAAGCCGCGGTCGAGGCCGACGTGGCGGATGAAGGCGGGGAGACCGCCGTCGGAACGGTCAACACCTCCGGACTGCTTCCCCCTTACGACCAGGTCGTCCGGTGGCTGAACTACAAGGCGCACAAGCAGGGGCACGCCGATTTGATGCGCGAATTCGAGTCGCTCGATCTGGACCAGAAGAAGCTGGCCATTCACCGCATGGTGGACGGGAAATCGAAGCGCGCCGACGTCGAATCGCTCAGGAAGGCGCTTACGATCCGCATACGGGAGAGAGAATGGCTCGATTGGGACAAGATCCGGGAGGCGATTGAAGGGGCGAAGCAGGTCGATTTCCGGAGCATGGACGAAGACGAGCGGAAGGCGATGCTCGAGATCGACGACGATGAGAAGCGCGAACCTGAGCCGGACTTGGAATTGCTGCCGTTGCCGCTTCTCTTTCCGGACAAGGAAGAGAAGGTTGAGCCGGACAAACCCGTCTCCGTCATCCTGATTGAAAACGCCGAGCGCTTCGCCGAGATGTTCCGGGGCGCGGCGGATTGGGAGACGATCGTCGACATCTGTCTGGGCGTGCCGGACGACAAAGAGCACGGCGCGCGGGAGGAGGAGCGCAGGAACCGGCTGGCGGCCCGCGGCTTCGCTTCCATGGAGCAATGCTTCAAGCACATTGCCGATGAATGGGCGCGCATCTGTTTCGAGCGGGGCGTGCTGAACGGGGTGGAGCTTTTCGTTCGGTTTATCGGACTGATCGGCTTCAAGATGGTGAAGGGCAAATACCCGCTTCCGTCGGGCATCGCGGCCAGGCTGATAGAGATGGCCGCCAAGCAGCGCAAGGTCCGCGGCAATCGTTAATTCGGTCCAATAATCGAAGCAAGGTGGTTCGGACAAGTTGAGCGCAGTGGCATCCATGTTCAATCTCAGGCAGGAAGACCGAAGCAAGGTTTTGCTCATGGGCTCGGTGTTTTTCCTGGCCGGAATTTCCGAGATGCTGAATTACACATCGTTCATGGCCATCTTCAACAGCCGCGCGGGCACCGGCTATCTGCCGCTCATGTATCTGATCGAGGCGTTCGTGCTCCCGGTCGAAGGCTGGCTGATGTCGCTCATGTCGCAGCGCTTGTCCAAACCGCGTTTCATGGTCGGCATGTATTTGCTGTTCATCGCGCTGCTCGCGACAAACGGCGCCGTTCTGATCCTTCTTCGATACATCGGGGCGCATTGGTTCTGGTACTATATTCAGCTCTTCCTCGTCTCGAACTTCGTCGTGCGCCAGCAGACGCTGCTCATGTGGGCGACCGCGTTCGACCTCTGTCCGACCCAGCAGGCCAAGCGGGTCATGCCGGTCTTCGTCCTGTGCGCCATCACGGGCGGCATGGTAGCGGGCATCCTGTCCGGCACGCTGGCGCCGCACATCGGCCCGGAATGGCTCTATGTGCTGGCGTCCGTCATGCTGCTGTCCGGTTTGCCGAATTTCATCCGGTCGATCCGGCTGTACCTGCTGCCGCTGACCGTTGCCGGCCGAGAAGGAGAAGAACCGGAGGCCTCCGGGGAGACCGGCTCCTCCATGAAATACGTGCGCGGCATTCTGCGCTCGCCGTTCCTGCTTGCCGTCATCGGCGTGATGACGCTCATGCCGGCGGTCTATTTCGTCATGGAGTATCAATATTTCACGTCCGCGCAGGAGGCGTTTCCGGATGAGGCGAAGCTGACGTCGTTCTACGGCTGGATGACGATCCTGCTGTTCGGCCTCGCGTTTCTGTTGCAAGCGTTCGCTTCGCGGCTGATCGAGCGGCTCGGCTCAAGCAACACGATTCTGGCCATTTCCGGCGTCTTCTTCATCAGCTTCGGCGTCGTCAGCCTGTTCATCGATTCGCCGTACGCGCTGGCCGCCGCGGCGGGGGGCTACTGCCTGACCTATCTGCTGCTGTACTACTTCGCCGAGCCGGGCTATCAGTTCTTCTTCAAAATGCTCCCGCTCGACGAGAGGGACGGCTACCGCTACACCGCCCAGGGGATCGCCTCGTCCGCCGGCATCCTGCTCGGTTCGGCGCTGTCCATGCTGCACTCGGAGCTCGGGCTTGCGCTGACGACCCAGGCCGTCATCGCGACGGCGGTTGCGCTCGCGCTGCTGCTGCTCTCCTGGACGACGCGTTTTCTCTATATCAAGCAGCTCGTCCGCTATCTGAAATCCGGCACGAAGGCCATTCGCAACGTGCTGGAGGATTTCCTCGAATCGATGGGCAACGAGCAGGTCCGGCAAGCCGCGCTCGCCTATCTGCGGCATCCGGACGAATCGATCCAGCGGGTCACGCTCGAACTGTTCGCCGAGCGGCCGGATCCCGCCGCCGCCGAGGATTTGCTGGCGTACGCGGAGCGAAGCGCCGGGAGCGGGCGCAACCGGGCGCAGGCGATCGCCGTCATCCACCCGGACGGCTGGCGCCGGGCTTCGGCCGAGCGCCGGGCCGCGCTGATGGCGGACCCGGACGGCGACGTTCGCGCAATCGTCTATCGCAGACAGTTCGAGGCGGAGACCAGGCCCGAGGTGCGGCGGGAATGGATCCGCAAGGCCTACACGGACCCGAGCCCCGCCGTGCGCGCCGAAGGGCTGCGCGCAACGGAGGCGGGAAGCGAACTGGAGGACAGGCTGAGGGAGATGCTGCGGGCCGGAGGCGAATCGGCCATCCTCGCGTGCGGGATCATCCGGGACCGGAAGCTCGGGAATCTGGCGCAGGATGTCATGTTCTGCATGCTCGAGCCGCTGCCGGCCGTGCGCGCCGCCGCCGTCCGCGCGCTCGGCGGGATCGGGGGCGGCGAGGCCGCCACAAGCCTGCTGGATCTCCTGATCGGTTCCGACGCGGAACTGCGCGGCGCGATCGAGGAAGCGCTGCTCGATCTGGGGCAAAACGGCATGGCGGTGCTGACCCGTTTCCTTGATTCGCCGAACCACGACCTGTGGCGCACGGCCGTGGGCGTGTGCAGCCGGCTCGCAAGCGCCCGCGAGATGGAGGAGCTTATCGTGCCGTCCTGCGTCGCCAGGCTGTCGGAACTGAGCGCCATCCGCGGCTATGCGGACCGGATACGGGCCGCCGGCGGCGAATGGGGCGACCTCGCGGCAAGGCGCGGGGAGGAGATGACGCGCGCCGTGCTGGATGCGGTGTGGAACGTCATGATCCGCTTCGGCGACGAACGGTCCATACCGCGCCTGAGGCAGGCGGTGGAGGACCGGGACGAAGAGACGCGCGACCACGGGCTCGAGATTCTGTCGGAGGGCATCGGCCATCCGAAGCTGTCCGCGGCCCTGTTCCAGTTCTACAGCCGGCGTTCCGACAAGGACGGGGAGACGGAGGCCGGGCCGGACGGAATCGGAGCAGGTTCCGTTTCGCCGGTGAACGATCCGTGGATGCAGGCGATTGCGATCAAGGCCGGAATCGCGGAAGGGGAGTCGGTGCTGATGGGCAACTGGGAATATTTGAGCGCATTGGACAAAATGGTGTTTCTGAAGCAGGTGCCGCTCTTCAGCGAAATTTCCGTCGAGGAGCTCGGGCGCGTGGCCGGCATCGCCGTCGAGAAGATCTACGAGGAGGGCAGCTTCCTGGTGCGCCAAGGCGAGCCGGGCCATTCGCTCGTGCTGATCGTCGACGGCCATGTGGAAATCAGCGGCAAGACCGACGACGGCCGCGAAGGGACGATCGGCGTGCTCGGCCCGATGCAGACGTTCGGCGAGGCCGGGCTGTTCGACGTCCGTCCGTCGCCCGTATCGGCGCAGGTCATTCTGGGGGATGCCCGGGTGCTGGAAATCGACGGCCGCGAAGCCGCGCGACTCGTAAGGTTGTATCCCGACATCGGCGTCGGTCTGCTGCGTTCGATCGGCGGCCGGCTGCGGACGATGGAGCAGCTGCTGCTCAAACTCGGCTAGGAGGGAGCGGCCATGCGGGCGTCATCCATTCGATTGCGGCCGGTTCTGGACGAGCTTGACCGGCTGCAGCGGTTCATACGCCGGTTCTGCGAGCGGCACGGGGTGACGGAAGTCCTGCGCAACCGTTTGCAGCTGGCATGCGAGGAATGGTTCGTCAACGTTGTCAAGCACGGCTTCGGAGGAGCCGCGGCCGATTCGTCCGTCCCGCCGCGGATCACCGCGAGCTTCAAGCTGACCAGCCCGGGCGAGGTGATGATCCGGCTTGCGGACAACGCGCCGCCGTTCAACCCGGACGACCATCCGGCGCCGGATCTGTCGCTGCCCGCGGAACAGCGGCCGATCGGCGGGCTGGGCGTCTATCTGATCCTGAAGCTGGCGAGCCGCCATCGGTATGAACGCGTGGACGGCCGCAATGAATTGACGCTCTACATGACGGAGAACGCGCATCGGGACCATGAGCGCGAGAACGGGGAGGAACCGACATGAATCTGACCGTAATGCCGCACGGCGATATCCGCATCATCCGGATTGAAGGACGGCTGGACGGCATCACTTCGCCGCAGCTGGAGCAGGAGATTCTGCGGCTGTGCGAGGAAGGCTGCCATCGTCTGGCGTTCGAGATGGACGCGCTCGAATACGTCAGCAGCGCCGGGTTGCGCGTCCTGCTGCTGGCCGTGAAGAAGACGCGGGCGGCGGGCGGACGCGTCGCGCTGTACGGCGTCGGCAGCGCCATCCGCGAAGTGCTGGAGATATCCGGCTTCCTGAGCCTGTTCCCTGTGCTCGCGACGAAGGAAGAAGCGATCGACAGTCTGACGCAATAAGGCAAGTCCGAGGAGGGCTCCCATGCATACCGGCATTCTGACCGGTGTTTTCGGATTCACGACGGCGGCATTGATTGCCGTCCTGTTTCTTCTGTGGCGGGAATGGCGGCGCACGGCGACGCTGCAGCGGGTCGGACTGCAGCTCAACTCGACGATCAAGCGCGACGAACTGCTGCGGATCATCATGGAGACGTCGGCGGAGACGATGCGCGCGGAAGGATCTTCGGTCATCCTCGCCGATGAGGAGCGCGGCGACCTCTATTTTCAGGTCGCGACGGGCGAGCGGAACGACGAGGTTCGGGAGATCCGCCTGCAGAAAGGCGAGGGAATCGCCGGCTGGGTGTTCGAACACGGCACTTCCGTCAGGATCGCCGACGCTTCCCGGGATCCGCGATGGTCGAACCGCGTGGCGAACCGGGTCAACATTCCGACGCGCAGCATGCTCTGTGTGCCGGTCATTTCAAACGGGAAGACGCTCGGCGTGCTTCAGGTCATCAACAAGAAGGGGGGCGGACGGTTCAGCCGGCGCGATCTGCGCCTTCTCGAAATGATCGCGTCGCCCGCCGCCGTCGCGCTGGAGAACATGCATCTCTACGAGGCGCTGATCCGGACGATGGAGGAGGTGCGCGTGACGACGGCCGCCAAGGAGCGGATGGAGAGCGAGCTGAAGATCGCGCAGGACATCCAGCGGAGCTGGCTGCCCGGCGATTCGCTCGCCACGGATCGCATCGAGCTGCACGCCGAGCTGGTGCCGGCCCGGGTGGTCGGCGGCGATTTCTATCACTTCATCCGGCTTGACGAGCACAGGCTGCTGTTCTGCCTGGGCGACGTATCCGACAAGGGAATGCCGGCGGCCCTTTTCATGTCGGGGCTCATGATCTGGATCCAGGCCAAGGCGGGATCGGACCGGCCGCCATCGCGCATCCTGTCGGATATCAACGCGGAGATCAGCAGAACGGATTCCGCCATGTTCGCCACGATCTTCCTGGCCGTCATCGACATCCGCACCGGGACGATCCGCTACGTGGACGGCGGCCATTGTCCGCCGCTGATCGCGGGCCCGGACGGCGTCCGGAAGCTGCCGACCGTCAAGAAGCTGCCGATCGGCGTCTTCGAGGATGAAGTTTACGAAGAGATGGAATATGCCCTGAAGCCCGGCGAGTCCATCGTGCTCTATACGGACGGCATCACCGAAGCCGAGAACGGCAGGGGCGAATGGTACACGGCGGATCGCCTGATCGGCACGGTCGAATCCGTTCGCACGGGAACGCCGGCGGATGTCGCAAGGCGGGTGCTGGAAGACGTATTCGCGTTCGCTTCGGGCCATCCGCAGTCGGATGACATCGCCGTTATGGTCCTCAAGTTTCGGGATTGACTTCATGCTTTTTGACAAATAGGAATAAAGTCCGACAAGTTTCTACTGTATGTATCTTGCATTATTAGTGTCTCCATGTATAAATTAGGGTATGGAAATAAATTTCAAGGGGAATGCCGATGGATCTGCGGGTTGACGATCGGGTTGAAGCATACGAACAGCTTGCAGACTATCTGCAGGATGAGCTCGTCAGGCTGGATATCGTCGTGGAACAGGAGATCCGTCGCATTTCGCAGGCCGGCATGCTGCCGGACGATGAAGCGACCGGCGGTTTGCTCGACATGGTGATGACGCCTGACGAAGCGATGCAGCTCCTGAACGGGGAGCCTCCCCATCTTTGGATGTCGGAGAATGACCGCGTCCTGGTCGAGCAGCTCGATCGGCGAATCGCATCCCGCTTGTCTGCTTCCCGCGAGCAGGGGGTGGAACTGCCCGTCCATCATCTCCAGGATCGGTTCGGCCTCGACGAACTGGATCTCCGCATGCTCATGGTTGCGCTCGCTCCCCATCTGGATCGCAAATATCTGAAACTGTTTGGATACTTGCATGATGATCTGACCCGACAATACATAACACCCGATTTGCTGATCCGGTTGTGTTGCCGCAGCGAGACGGAGAGACAGGCCGCATACGGACGTTTGATCGGCGCGAAGGGGATCTGGCGCATTTTTTTCGTGCGCCCGTCGGCTTCGGAAGCGCTTCATCAATCATCCGTTTTGCTGCAGCCCGTTCGGCTGGCCGACCGGATCATTCATTATTTGCTCGGCCTGGAATGGCGTTACGCGGGGCCGCTGTCCTTCCTCCGCTTTCATCCGGCCGACGAAGAGCCGCCTCCGATCGTCGTCAACGCCGGGCTTCACGAGCGGCTGGAGAGCCGCGCGTTCGCTTCGACGCTCGCGGAGGGAACGGTCGTCTGGCTGCTGCACGGGCCTTCCGGTTCCGGGAAGACGCTGCATGCCCGCCATATCAGCCGTTCGCTGGGCTTCTCCCTGCTGGAATGGGATGTCACCCGCGCTCCGGCCGACGACGCGGCTTTCGCGGAGACCATGAGGCTGATGCTGCTCGAGGCCAAGCTCCGGAACGCCGTTCCGGCCTTCGATCAGGCGCATCGTCTGGCCGACACGGAATCCTCAAGGGACGGCCGGTTCTTGCGGCTGATCGAAATGCTCGCGGAATGGGACGGCATCGCTTTCATATTCGCCGAGGAAGAGCTCAGGCCGCTGTCGCTGCCCCCGGGCGTCAGATGGCTGGCCGACGCGATTCCGCTTCCCGGACTCGAACAGAGCCGGATGCTGTGGCAGCGTCTCGCGGAACGGCGGATGCCGATCGGCGAGGATGTGTCCGCGGCGCTGGCGGCCAAGTTCCGGTTTCCGCCCGGCCTGGTCGTCCAGTCGGTGGATTCGGCGATGACCATGGAGCCCCCGGATCCGCAGACTTCCGGAGCGGGGAGCGCCCATCACGCGCTGCGGCGGCTTGAGGCGGCCGCGCGGAGCAATATGGGCAGACGGATCAGCAGCAAGGCGGTCCGGCTCGAATCGGGCTTCCGCTGGGACGACCTGATTCTGCCCGAGGACACGCTGGCGCTTCTGAAGCAGGCGGCCATGAGGCTGAGCCACCGGCATACCGTCATGCACCGCTGGGGGTTTGACGCGAAGCTGCCGTATGGCCGGGGAATCAGCATGCTGTTCACCGGTCCCCCCGGAACCGGCAAGACGATGTCGGCGATGGTCATGGGCAACGAGATGGGCGTCGACGTGTACCGCGTCGATCTGTCCCGCGTCGTCAGCAAATATATCGGCGAGACGGAGAAAAATCTCGGCGAAATCTTCGATCAGGCCCGCTACGGCGGCGCGATCCTGTTCTTCGACGAGGCGGACGCCTTGTTCGGGAAGCGCTCGGAAGTGAAGGATGCCCACGACAAGTACGCCAACATGGAGACGTCCTATCTGCTGCAGAAGATGGAGGAGTACGACGGGCTGACGATTCTCGCGACGAACTTCAAGCAGAATCTCGACGACGCGTTCATGCGCCGCATCCATTATGTCGTGAGGTTTCCGTTCCCCGACGCCGCGCAGCGCGAACGGTTGTGGGCATCGTGCCTGCCGCCGTCGATGCCGGTCGGGAACCTCGACATTCCGGGCCTCGCGCAGAAGTTCGAGCTGGCCGGCGGGCCGATCAAGAACATCGTCCTGACCGCCGCCTATCTCGCGGCCGGCGAGGGAGCGTCCGTCTCGATGCGCCACATCATGGCCGGCATCGTGCAGGAATACAAGAAGACAGGCAAAGTGCTCCTGAAGGAGCAGCTGAACTGGCTGGAAGAGGTGAGCCGAGCTGGCTGACTACACGGTTATCGCGGATGTCGGCTTGTCGCTGGTGAAAGTGCTTCGCGAAGCGCTGGTACCTGATCTGATCGTGCATCCGGACGCCATCGGGCTCGCTCCTCCCCATGACCGGGGAGACATGATCCTGACGGTGTTCCTGTTCGAAATCAAGGAGAACACCGAGCTTCGCACGAACGAGATGATCGACGAGGGCGGCGAACTTCGCTATCCGCCGATCGCCCTGGATCTGTCATACTTGATCACCGCGCATTCGTCTTCGGATGCAATGACGCGAGCGATCGACGAGCACCGGATCATCGGCAGAACGATGCAGGTCCTTCACGACCACAACGTCCTGAAGGGAGAGGATCTGATCGGTTCGCTGGCCGGATCGGGAGAATCCTTCCGCATCGCGAAGCTCGAAGTGCCGCTGGATACGGCAGCCAATCTGTTTCCGGACAAGCATTACAGGCTGTCGCTCGCATACAGCATCGGCCCGGTACTTCTCGATTCGACCCGCACCAGACCGGTGTCCCGCGTGCGCGAAAGGGATGTGCGGGTCAAGCGGAAATAACCGCGGCCTAAATCATGTCGCAACGATTGTTCGATTCCAATCGACAATCTTGCACTATATTGCACCCCATCAAAAACGCAATCGAAAGGAGAAGTACAATGGCCGAATATCTGTCGCCAGGAGTCTATGTGGAAGAATTCGACAGCGCCGGCCCGCCGCTGTCGGGAGTGAGCACCAGCACCGCGGGATTCATCGGATTGGCAGAGAGGGGGCCGGTTGAAGGTCTTCCGCAGCTTGTGACCAGCATGAACGATTTCAGGCGGAAGTACGGCGGGTATTTGTCGGACAACCAGTTCGGCTCCTACCGCTATCTCGCCTATGCCGTGGACCAATTCTTCACGAACGGCGGATCGCGCGCTTACATCATGCGCGTGGCGCCGTCCGACGCGAAAACGGCTTCGAGCAAGGGTGAATTCTTCGTCGTCACTGCGCGCAACCCGGGTTCTTGGGGCAACCAGGTGGAAGTTCACATCGAACCGTCCAGCAAGGCGAAGACCCAAATCTTCGAAGATCTGGGCGGCGGCAAATACCGCGTCAAGAACAGCGCCGGATTCGTTGAAGGCGACGCGGTCGTGTTCACGTCCGGCGATTCGAAGACGACGGCCGTCGTCAAGTCGGCCCGCGACAACGTGATCGAGCTGTCGGCTTCGCTCGGCGAGGATGTGGTGGACAACGGCCTCGTGCCGACGAAGACGCTGGCCACGCTGGAATTCAACGTCCATGTCGTGTTCGGCGATCAGAGGGAGACGTTCGAGAACTGCTCGTTCAACGCGGCGGCTCCCAACCATGTGAGCAAGGTGACCTCCCGGTCCGAGCTCGTGACGATCGAAGCGAAGCGCGGGGCCGATGTGGCGGCGCTGTTCGCCGAATCCGACCGTCATGTCGTCACCCTGTCGGGCGGTTCGGACGGCTCGCCGTCGGGCGTATCCCCGTCGGACTTCATCGGCGAAGACCGCGGTCCCGGCCAACGCACCGGCATCCAGGCGTTCGTCGACAATGACGAAGTGAGCATCATGGCCATTCCGGGCGTCACCGACCCGGCCGTCCAGCTGGCGCTTGTCGCGCATTGCGAGAATCTGGGAAGCCGCTTCGCGATCCTGGATCTGCCGGCCGACAAAACGAAGGTGCAGGATGTGCTCGCATACCGCGACATCTTCGACACGAGCTACGCCGCGATGTACAATCCGTGGGTGCAAGTGTTCGATCCGCTGGAGAAGCGGAACATCTTCATTCCGCCGTCCGGTTCGATCGCGGGCGTATACGCGCGCAACGACAACACGCGCGGCGTGGAGAAGGCGCCGGCCAACGAAGTGCTCCGCGGCGTAACCGGCCTCGCGGTCCAGTACAACACGGGCGAACAGGACATCCTCAACCCGAAGGGCGTCAATCTGATCCGTTCGTTCACCGGCCAGGGCATCCGCGTCTGGGGCGCGCGCACCCTTTCGTCGAACGCGCTGTGGAAATATGTCAACGTCCGCAGACTGTTCATCTTCATCGAGCAATCGATCAAAGCCGGCACGAACTGGGTCGTGTTCGAGCCGAACGACGAACGGCTCTGGTCCCGCGTGCACCGGGCGATCGACGCGTTCCTCACGCGGGTATGGAGGAGCGGCGCGTTGCAGGGCTCGACGCCCGCGGAAGCGTTCTTCATTGACATCAGCCGCAACACGATGACACAGGACGACATCGACAACGGACGTCTGATCTGCGTCATCGGCATCGCGCCGGTGAAACCGGCCGAATTCGTCATCTTCCGCATCACGCAGAAGACGAGCGAGTCGGCGTGAGCCGGCCGGAGTTAGCGTGAACCGCGCGGATTGACAGGTCTTAATACTTGAGAAGGAGAGGGTATGCCAATGGCTGGCGAACGCAACGATCCCTATCGCAAATTCCGATACCGCGTCGAGATTGAAGGCATCGAACAGGCGGGCTTCAGCGAAGTCTCGGGCTTCGACGCTTCGCTTGACGTGGTGGAATACCGTGAAGGAACCGACCCCATCACGCCGAGAAAACTGCCCGGCCTCGCCAAGTACGGCAACATCACGCTGAAATGGGGCACCACGGATTCCATGGATCTGTGGGAGTGGATCCAGGAATGCATCGTGGAGGGCACCATCGAGCGCAAGACGGTCACGATCGTCGCGATCAACGAGGAAGGAGAAGACGTGGCGACCTGGCAGGTCATCGAAGCCTGGCCGACGAAATATACGGCGCCGGACTTCAACGCGACGGCGTCGGAAGTGGCAATCGAGATGCTGGAACTTGCCCACGAGGGCATGGTCCGCACGCAATAACGGTTGACGGGAGCAGAGGAACAACATGGGATGATGCTGTTCCTCCGCTTCTTTGTTGAATAAGACGTTCTTGCGCATGATTCGCGCCGGCCTTCCGGGAAGGCGCCCGTCATCGCGTTGCGCGCTTGGCGCGCCTTCCCGGGGACGGCTTGCGCCGTTGTTGTTCGTTTCGGTTCGGCAGCGGGATAACAGGAAGGAGATGCGGCATGGCTTTCAAGACAGAGTACGAATTCGAGTTGCCGAGGGGATACATCGACGAGAACGGCAATCTGCATCGCAGAGGGACGATGCGTCTGGCCACCGCCGCGGATGAAATATTGCCGATGCGCGACCAGCGGGTGCAGCAAAATCCGGCCTACCTGACGATCATTCTGCTGGCCCGCGTCATCACGAAGCTCGGCGATCTTCGCGCCGTTGACACGAAAGTGATCGAGCGATTGTTCACCGTCGACCTCGCATACCTTCAGCAATTTTACCGCGAGATCAACGAGACGGAGAAGCTGACGGTGCGCGCGGTATGTCCCAAGTGCGATCACGAGCATGAGGTTGACGTGTCTTTTTTATCGCTGACCGAAGGGGCATAAGCCTGTACCCCGAGAATCGGCTGTATGAGGAAGTCGGGTTCATCGCCTACTATTTCCATTGGCCGCACGACGAGATCATGAACATGGATCATCGCGAGCGGCGCAGATGGTGCGAGGAAATCTCGAAAATCAACCGCAAGATCAACGACGAACCGGATCGGCCGAATCCGTTCGACGTCTTCCGGCAAACGAGGTGACGCCGTTTGAGCGAATTGGATCTGTACCACACTTTCGCCACAACATACCGGTTCCACATCGAGTTGGACCATCTTTACGTCGGAGGGTTCTCGGAAGCGAGCGGGCTTACCGTTGAGACCGAATATGAGGAATATGCCGAGGGCGGCGTCAACGGATTCGTTCACCGGTTCCCGTCCCGCATCCGTCACGAGCCGATCGTGCTGAAGCGCGGCTTGACGGTGTCGCCGATTCTGTGGGAATGGTTCCAGAAATCGCTGGACGGGATGGTGGAGCGCAAGAGCGGCTCGATCATCCTGCTCGACGAGAATTTTGAGGACTGGATGATCTGGGATTTCTATGACGCGTTTCCGGTCAAGTGGATCGGACCGACGCTGGACGCGTCCAGAAGCGAAGTGGCCATTGAGCAGCTTGAAATCGTGCATCAGGGACTCGTGCTGAAGTACAACAAGCGGAAGGAAGAACTGGAGCAATAACGACGGGAGGTAGCGCCGGTGGGCAGGAAGAGGAAGCGGCGCGGGCACAAAGGCGCGGTTCATGCCGATATCCGGCGCCTGAAGGAGCGGCCTGCGGTTCCGGGCGTCATTCGGCTGACGGACGGCGGGTTCGCCGATCGTCTGGCCGGCAAATACGCGTGGCATGCCGCCGGCCGCGCCGCTTACGCCGAGATGGTGCACCGGATGCGGGAGCAGGGGCAGGCGACGGAAGCGGTGCACGTTCAGCTTCAGCTCATGCTGCGCCGGATCCGGCTCATGGTGCCGCTTCATCTGCGGATCGACTGGCGCGCGTCGGCCCTGCCGCCGGTATCCTCCGCGCGGGAAGCGTCCGGCGAAGGCGGCGTCAGCCGCGGCCGTACAACCGGTCCGGAAGCGACGCGGCCGGTTGAGCGGCGGGCGGATCGGCCCGCCGGGCGACTGGCGGAACGCCGGATTGACCGTCAGACGGAGCGGCGTACGGATCGGTTTGTCGAACGGCGCGTCGAGCGGACAACCGGAGGCGAACGGCGCGCCGATCCGTCAGACTCCGGACGGTCCGCGTCCGTCGCTCCTTCGGCGAGGTCCGCCGGCATCCCGGCACCCTTTGCATTCAGACCGGCCGGCATGCCGGAAGCTGTCCTCGGCGCGCCGGCGGTGCGGACTTATCGGCTGCTGGTGTCCGCCGT
>Ga0065723_102478_pt1 | contig 17734 bp, 21 predicted proteins | sample TheenrcuSG05Z960_FD_59110 | JGI IMG/M metagenome (GOLD analysis project Ga0065723, IMG submission 59110) | Thermophilic enrichment culture from UC Davis - Sample SG0.5Z960 | ecosystem: Engineered > Solid waste > Grass > Composting > Bioreactor | place: USA: University of California, Davis
CCGCAGACCGTTAGTCGCCCCGATCGGCGCGTACAAGCCCGAATCGACACGCCCATAATGGCCCCGCAGGCCGTCTATCCCGCCTCCGGCGAGCATTGCGGCGCACCGCAAGCGGCCGGGTCCGGTCCGCATGCGATCGAGCCGCTTCGGCATGTGTCAATTATTCAAAACTTGCCATAATCGCTTGCAACATTTAATTAAAAAAAGTTAGTATATAAATATACTTTAATTACTTTCGAAAAGGGGCTAGTTACTGTGAAGAACGGCAGACAAAGTCTGGGCTGGAAATTCATGTTGGTTCTGATCGTGACGGTCTCCCTTTTCGGCATATCCGCCTGGATCGTCAGGGACGGGATGGACCTGGCCCGGCGGCACATCGAAGAGAAGGACAGGCTGCAGCGGCAGACGCTGGCGGTGTCGGAACTGGACGCCCTGTACAAGCGCAAGATCATCGCCTACCAGGATTACCTGCTGATCCGGAATGGCGGCGATCTCAATCGATTCGACGAACTGTCCGCCGCGGTGCGGGAGGCGATCAACGGGGCGATCCTTGCGGAGAGCGCGGAAGAACGGAAGCAGCGTCTCGAGGAACTGCTCAAGTTGGACGACGAGTTCAACGCGCTGGCCGCCGGGCAGATGGCGTCGCCGGATGACGCGGCGCGGATCAGGGACGATATTTTCGCCCTGTTGGACCGGTTGCTGGAGGAAGAGAAGCAGGGGCACAAGCTCGCGGCGGATCAGACCGACAGCCAGCTTCGGGGGAACGCGCTGGTGCTCGTGTTCTCGATCGTCGTCTCCGCGGCCGTCGGGCTCACGCTCGTGATCCTGGTGAGCCGGAATGTGAATCGGAGCCTGCACGAGGTCGTGCGGATGGCGGATGAAATCGCGGGCAAAAATCTGCGCGTCCCGGACATGGAGCATCTGGAGAAGAACGAGATCGGCCGTCTCGCGGACGCGATGAACGGGATGAAGCGGACGCTCAGGGACATGATGGAGAGCATCACGGCCGCGTCGAATCTTGTGGCCGGCGAGAGCAAGAAGCTGATCCGGTTCGCCGGCCGAGCGGGCGAGGGCAGCCGGGAAATCGCGAGGACGATGGAGCATCTGGCCGGCCGGTCGCAAGAGCAGGCCGCCGCTTCTTCAAGCCTGGCCGGCCGGATGGACCATTTCGCGGACCGGATTCTGGCGGTCGCGGACGAGATGGACCGGCTCGACGGGCTGTCGCGCCGGATGCTCGCCTTGACGGAGGAAGGCGGGGAATCGATGCGTTCCTCCATCGAGAATATGGAGTTCATCGACCGGAGCATGGATCGGTCGCTAGCGCAGGTCCGAAGCCTGGAGGAGAAAACGGATCGGATCTCCGAGATCGTCGGCGTCATCCGGGATATCGCCGACCAGACGAAACTGCTGGCGCTGAACGCGTCCATCGAAGCCGCCCGGGCGGGGGAGCACGGCCGCAGCTTCGCCGTCGTCGCCGACAGCGTGCGGAAACTGTCGGAGCAGGTGCAGACGTCCGCCGCGCATATCGGGGCCGTGCTCGAGGATATCCGGAACGAATCGGTGGGCACATTGGTCTCGCTCGAGCGCGGCAGCGGGATCGTCAAGGACGGCAAGCGGCAGATGGGCCGGACGAGCGAGGCTTTCCTGGAGCTGAAGGCGCAGATCGGCCAGATCGGCGAGCAGATCGGGCGCATGTCGGCGTCGCTCGATGACATCCGGAACGAGACGCCGCGGATCCGGCAATTTCTCCTCGATACCGTGGCGCTGTCGGAGGAAACGGCCGGAGGCGTCGCGGAGGTGTCCGCCATCGCGGGCGAGTTCGACGTGCTTCTCCGCGAGGTCGAGAACAGCGTGCTCGATCTGGACCGGGAGGCGGGCAGGCTGAGCGGCATGGTCAACCAATTCCATTTGTGACGGAGGCGCTGCCGACATGAAAATCGCGCAATACGCATGGGGTTTGCTCATCCTGCGGCTCGTGCTGGGGTTCAACTTCGCGATGCACGGGTTCGCCAAGTTCGACGGTGGCATCGAGAACACGTCCCGGTGGTTCGAGAGCCTCGGGCTTCCCGGCATTTTGGCCTACGGGGTCGCGCTGCTCGAAGTGCTCGGCGGTTTCGGGCTGATGATCGGCCTGTTCACGCGGATGCTGTCTTTTCTGTACATGATCGTCATGGTTGTCGCCATCTACAAGGTGAGGCTGTCGAGCGGATTTCTGGGCGGCTGGGAACTGGAGTTCACGTTCTTCTCCGTCGCGCTGGCGCTTCTGGTGACCGGGGGCGGGGTGTATTCGGCGGATCATTCCCTGTTCCCTTCGAAAAAAATATTGCGTCTTCTCCAACCCGCGGGCGCATCTCCGGAATCGGAACGCGAAAGCGGAACCGCCGCAACGGAGTGAGCCCGGATCCCGAACCGAATCCGGCCTTCACGGAAATAGCGGCGCCGCGATGGTCAGGCATGCCACCAAATACATTTTCATGAAAACCTGACATGAACATTGATTATGCCGCGATTTAAACTTAAAATATGGAAGGAATTATAAAAAAGTATCATGCGGCTGATCAGTGCGGCATGGCCGTGTAGACGCGGGAGGGATGATGAACGTGGCGGTCAACATTATGCCTCTGGAAGAATTCATGAAGCTGGATGCGGATCAGCAGGTGGAGCAGCTCAAGCGGTACAAGCTCGATTACACGCTGAAGGATATCCGGGAGGCCTGGGGCCTCAAACATTCGGCGCAATATTACATGATGCTGAAGAAGTTGAAAATTTACGACCGCGTGGTCAACAAATCGGATAAATTCTATCCGGAGCAGCTGGTTCACGACCGGTCCGAATCGCGCGCGTACGGTTACGGCGATTTCAGAAGCTCGCTCTCGAACGCGAAGAAGGATCATTTCGTCTACCAGCTCAACGTGACGCTGCCCGGACCGGAACTCGCCGACAAGCTGGAGCGGATCGCATTCTTCCTGAAGGGCGAGAACAAGCGGATCACCGTCAAGCTGATCATGGAGGCGGAGGACAAGGAGTCTTTCGAAGCGGAGGCCGCCGCGGCCGGCGAAGGCTGATCCGCATCCGGCCGCGGCCGCGCGCTCACGCTTCGTCCGATGGTCCCGGGGCGCTCAGGCGTCCGAGCTCGGACACCAGCGCTTCGACTTCGCTGATGCTGAAATGGGGCTTGGCCCGGACCAATTCGTACAGTTCCCTGATCTCGTCGTAGCGCTCCACTGGAAACCGGGAGGACTGCAGGGCCGCTCCGGACGCCATGCGGAGCTTCGATTTGATCGCTTCGATCATCAGGGCGATGTTTTCGGGCGTCGGTTCATTGAGATCCGTCATTGGACGATCTTCCTTCCTTCTCGGGGATGACCGCATTGTATCATGCCCGGAGGGTGCGGCGCCATTCGTTTGCGGTTCGCCGCCGCCGTCCGCTAGAATAATGAAGACGGGCAAGCGGCGCCGGACAAGCGCACGGGCCCGATCCGGGCGAAGGAGGGCTCAGGACCCGATGCGCACACACGTCGACGCGGAAGGGCTTGCCGCATTTCTGGCCGGCATCGCCGCCGAGGCGCCGGATCCGGACGGGATCGTCATGCTCTGCATCGGCACGGACCGTTCAACCGGCGACGCGTTCGGACCGCTGCTCGGCAGCCGGCTCCTTCGGGACGGGTGGCCGCATGTGTGCGGCACGCTGCGCGAACCGTGCGATGCGGACCGCTTGCCGGAGGTGCTTCGGAACCTTCCGGCCGGCAAGACGGTGATCGCCTTCGACGCGTGCCTTGGTTCGCCCGCAAATGTGGGAAAATATTCAGTGGCCCGCGGCCCGCTCCTGCCGGCCGAAGCGGTCGGCAGGAAGCTTCCGGCCGCCGGGCATTACAGCGCCGCCGCGGTGGTCGCCGCGCGTTCGGCGAAGCCCTATCACGCGCTGATGACCGCGCCGCTGTCGCTGGTCATGGACATGGCCGAAGCCGCCGCGAACGCGGTCTCCGCGGCCTGGAGAATACGGAGGGACCATCATGAGTGAACCGATATCGATTGCCGACGCCCGGATCGCGTCAGGGTCCGGCGGCGAGCTGGCATATCTGTCGCGCGGCCGGAAGCGGCGGGAGACCGATCCGGCCGTTGTGCTGCTGCACGGCTTCTGCGGAAGTTCGGCTTATTGGGAAGAGACGCTGCCTCATCTGGACGGCACCGGCATGTATATCGTGCCGGACCTCAGGGGACACGGACTGTCGGACGCGCCGGCGGGGGACATGTACGCGATGGAAGATTTCGCGGACGATCTCCGGCGGCTGCTGGACGGGCTCGGCGAGCGGGAGGCGATCGTCCTCGGCCATTCGCTCGGCGGCTACATCACCCTCGCCTTCGCGGAGAAATATCCGGACCGGCTCAAAGGATTCGGGCTGATTCACTCGACCGCGCTGCCCGACACGGAGGAGGCGAAGGCCGGCCGCGACCGGACGGCGGCCCGGCTGCTGGCGGAAGGCGCGGCGCCCTTCGTGAGCGAGCTGGCGCAGCGGCTGTTCGCGAAGGAGAACCTGGAGCGCATGCCGGAGAAGGTCGAGCGCGCGATCGCCATCGGCCTCGGCGTCTCCGCGGCGGGCGCGGCTAGGACCGCGCTCGGCATGAAGGCGCGGCCGGACCGTTCCGACCTGCTGCGGAACGCGTCCGTGCCGGTGCTCCTCGTCGCGGGGGAAGGCGATGCGATCGCCGCCCCGGAACGCACCTTCCTTGATATCGACGGACCGAACGTCAGCCGCGCGCTGCTTGACGGCTGCGGCCACATGTCGATGATGGAGGCGCCGGCGAGGCTGGCGGAGATCATCGCGGGATTCGCGGAGAGATGTTCGTCCGGCGGGGCGTGATGCCGCCGGACGACGCGGCGCGGCGGGAGGAGAAGGCATGTTTCAGCGGGATTACATCATGCGCATGATCGCGCAAGCCGCGGAAGCGGCCGGCGTCCTGCTCGGCTTGCGCCGCCGGCGCGAACACGGGCAGGCGCTCGAATTGATCGACGATTGGCTGGAGCGCAATCTGCGGCTCAGGCTCGATCTTGTCGACCGGCTGTCGTCGGATGACCTCGTGCGGCTCCACTCGACGGCCGGCGTGCCGGATGCCGGCGCGATCATCAGCATCGCGCGGCTGCTCAGGGAAGCGGCGGCGGCCGCGGATGGCGCCGGTGACGAAGAAACGGCGTATTCGCGCCGGCTCAAGGCGCTGGACTTGAATCTCGCGATATCGGCGGACAAGCCCGACGGCGCCGCGATCGATCCCGACGGGGAGGCGGAGGCGCTGCTTCGGGAACTCGGCGCCTGGGAATTGCCCGCCGGGACGCTGCTGGGCCTCGCCGCATGGTGCGAGCGGCGCGGCCGGTACGCAGAAGCCGAGAATTGGCTGCATGAATGGCTGGAGTCGGAGGAGGCGGACCGGAATACGGCCGCCTCGTTTTACCGGAGATGGCTTGAGCTGCCGGACGAGCGGCTTGCCGCGGGAGGATTGCCGCGCGAGGAAGCGGAGGCCGGACTGGCGGAGCTTGAGGCCGGGGCGTCGGAGCCGGAATCCGGGCCGGCGGAATCGGGAATACGTTCTTGAATTTTGCACGACCCGGGAAAGAATTCGCGAGGCGTGTCGAAACATCTCTTGGTAATGCGAGTATACATTGTATATATTATTTATTATTGTCGGTGTGCGCGGGAACCGTCGAAGCCGATTGTCGCAAAAAACCGGTTTATGCTAAGATTATGGTGGAATGACTACCTTTATTTACTAATGTGGTGACATCTTTGGAAGTTTCGTTGTGGCTCGATTTCGGCCTGTTCCTCGTCACGTCGGCTTTATTCGTCTATGTGTTCATCAGCAGCACGATCACCCGTCTGCACAAGGTCTATCTGGCGGTGCACGCGTGCTTGCTTCTGTGGCCGCTGTGCCAGTTCGCCGTGAAGACGACGGATGATCCGTTTTTTCAGTCGTTCTACCTGAAAATCGGATTCGCCGGCATTTCCGTCGTCGGCGTTGCGTGGATGGTTTTTGCCGTTTTTCTGTCGGGGCGTTCTTACGCGTTGAGCCGGCAAATTATGACAGCGCTTGCGGTCCCGACGGTCTGCGTCGTTCTGCTCATTTTCCTGAATCCGTCCGGCGCGTTCATGAAACTTTCCGGAACGGATTATGCCGACCGTGAATACGGGCCGATATTCTGGGCGATGGTCTCCATGGAGCTCATCTATCTGGCGTCCTCGGCCGTGATGCTTCTGCACGCGTCCCGGGACAATGCGGCGCCGAGGCACCGCCGCCAGATCCGGATGGCCGTGACGGGCATGATCATCCTGACGATCTTCGCGCTGGGCGACGTCTTCGTGAACGTCGTGATTCAAGCGCCGCACGTCTCCGGCCTGATGTCCTGCGGCATCCTGTTCTCGGTCATCTACTTCGTCATCGCCATTCGCAAGTACGGCGTATTCGACATTGTTCGCATCGCGCAAATCAATGTTGTCGACAGCATGTCGACCGGTGTCGCGGTGCTGGACGAATACGATGTGGTGCTCGAGACGAACCGCGTATTCCGCCGTCTGTTCGACATCCGGACGGGGGACCGGCTCAAGATCGAGGCGCTGCTGGAACCGCTCGAAGCCGAGGGCGGGATCGACGCGTTCCTGCAGGCGTACCGCAGCAATCCGCCGAAACCCGCGCAGATCGAAGTGACGTTCAAGGACAATGACGCGTTCCGCCACGTGATCATCCACTGCGAGCCGATCGAGGCGGGCGGCGAGGTGGTCGGCCGGGTGCTCACGTTCCAGGACGTCAGCGAGCTGCGTTCGCTCGTCGAATCGTCCTACCGCCAGAATGAAGCGCTTCAGCAGCGGAACCGCGAGCTCGTCGAGATGCAGGCGGAGCTGTACGCGATGAATCAACAGCTGGAGCGGATGGCGATCACGGACGGGCTGACCGGCTGCTACAACAGACGGTATCTGATGCAGCAGCTCGAGCACGAGATCATGACGAACATCAGGTACAACATTCCGTTCGCCATTTTTTCTGTTCGACATCGACCTGTTCAAATCGATCAACGATGTCTACGGACATCTGGTCGGCGACGAGGTCATCAAGAACACGGCCGACACCGTGCGCCGGTGTCTTCGCCGGACCGATATCGTCGCGCGTTACGGAGGCGAGGAGTTCACCGTTTATCTGCCGCATACGAACCGCGAGCAGGCGCTAATGCTGGCCGAACGGGTCAGGCAGGCCGTGTCGTCCAGCGAGATCCGAACCGGCAAGGACGACCGGATTGTCAAGGTGACGATCAGCATGGGCGTGCTGGCTGTGGAAGAGAGCGATCCGAGTCGGATTGACGATGCGAAGGAATATTTGAGGGAACTGTTTTCCAAGGCGGATGCCGCGTTGTATCAGGCGAAGAACGGCGGCAGGAACCGGATTGTGGCCGTCGAATAAAGTCGGATGAAGTCGGACGAAGCATGGGGGGGGTTCAGCATGAGCGGCAAAGGACCAATTGCGGCAATTCTCTATTCGGTTGTCGGCAGCTTCGCGTTGCCGGGGCTGTATGTCCTGTTCGGCGGCTATCCCGTCAACCCGGCCGCTTTGATGCTGGCCGCCGCATGCCATTTGGCGGTCATGCTGCCCGCGGCATGGCTGGCCGGCTTGAAGTACGAACGGCTGCGGAAAATCGCGATGCAGGATGACCTCACCCGGACCTGGAACCGGAAATACGTCGCGGTCACGTTCCCCAGGTTGCTCCGTCAGGCTTCGAAACGCGGGAAACCGCTATCGGTGTCCCTGATCGATATTAATGATTTCAAGCAGATCAACGATTCGTACGGCCACCAGGCCGGGGATCAGGTGCTGCAGCTCATCGCCGGCGCCCTCCGCGGCTGCGCGGGCAAGGACGAGATCGTCGCGCGCTGGGGCGGAGACGAGTTCCTGTTCATCAGCCCGCGCTGCCGGACCGGGCAGCCGATCGCCGATGCGGTGGGCGCGGCGCTGGACAAGCTGTCGAAGCGGATCGGCACCCCGGTCACGGCTTCCGTCGGGACCGCGGTGTTTCCGCAAGACGGCGACACGTTGAAAGTCCTGTTGCATCAAGCCGACCTTCGCATGTACGATGATAAAGAGAACCGTAAATGCGGTTACGACCGGCAGACCATGCTGCAAGCATGACCTGCAAACCTGTGCTGCCGAAGGAAGGGTATTATCAAGATGAGAAGAGTGCACATCAGTATGGTTCGGCCTGGGGAGAAGCTGGCCAGGCCGGTCATGCGCGAGAACGGCAGCGTATTGCTTGGGGCCGGGGTGGAATTGAATGAGCGTTTCATCGAGCGGCTGCGCAATCTGGGTGTCGATGTCGTGTATGTGGAGGACAAGTGGACGACCGATGTCTTCCCCGAAGAAGTGATTCGTCCGGAAACCTACCAGAGGGCGATCGACACGATCTACCGAACGGTCGGCAATCTGCTGGACTCGCCGGCCAACAAGGGCCGCGCGGCGGCTCCGGATCTCGGACGGACGTTCCGGGCGCTGTTCGGAGAGATCATGCAGGATTTGCTGCAGCGCAAGGACATCATGTACAGTCTGGCCAACATTCATGTGGCCGACGCATACCTGTTCCAGCATTCCGTCAACGTTGCCGTGCTCGCCGGCATCATGGGTATGGCCAAGGGATACAACCGGAATCAGATCGAAGAATTGGGTGTCGGCGCGCTTCTTTTTGATATCGGCATGATCCGGGTGCCGAAGGAACTGCTGTACAAGTCAACCCCGCTCACGTCCGCGGAACGCGCCATTATTGAGCGGCATACGACGGACGGATTCGACATGCTTCGGGTGCAGCACGATGTCTCGCTCGTCTCCGCGCACTGCGCGCTGCAGCATCACGAACGGTACGACGGCTCCGGTTACCCTCGCGGGCTGAAGGGCAGCGAGATCCATGAATACGCGCAGATCGTGGCGATCGCGGACGTGTACGACGCGCTGACGTCGCCCCGCACCTACCGCAACCGCTACTCGCCGTCGGAGGCGATCGAGTTCCTGTTCGCGGCCGGCAACACGCTGTTCGACCTTGAGCTGATCAAGCTCTTCTGCCGGCACATATCGGTCTATCCGATCGCGACGACGGTCATGCTCAACACCGGACAGATCGGGGTGGTGACGGCGAACAACCCCCACGCCGTTCATCGCCCGGTCGTGCGCATTTTGCGCGAAGCTGACGGCCGGCCGGTGGCCGAACCCTATGAGATCGACCTGCAATACGACAAACAGCTCATGATCGTGAAGGAACTGTAAGCGGACATATGCTTGCCCGGGGCCGCGCCGGCTTGATCCGATGCGGCCCTGCGTATTTCATCCGTCGACCGAGCCGCATTGACGCCGAACGCTCCGTTTCCGCCATAGTTTCGTGCCGCCTGATCCTTTTCTCCGCCTTCGCCCATGCCATGCCGCTCCGTAAAGCCGGCTTCATCCGCCGAATGCCGCGCGGAAAGCCGCCCCGAGCCGCTCCGGTTCCACGTCCCAGAGCGCGGCGATGTCGGGACAGACATTCTCCTCCCACCAGTCGGCCAGCTTCTTCCGGTTGCCTCGATGCTCGTGGATCCAGAGCAGATTTTCCGCCACCTTGCGAAAATAAAGCTTCTCCGCTTCCTCGACTTTCTCCGGGGGGATGTAGCGGTTCAGCCGTTTGATGGTGCGGTACAGCTCGACGCTGCACGCGCGGCGGATCTTGCGCGCGGACGGGTAGACGGGCTCGTGCTTCGCCGCCGGCTTCTGCGGTCTCATCGGGTCCTTCACCTCGCCATGCTGCGGAATCGGCATGTGGCATTGTATGCATGGCGAAGGGCGGCGGGCACAAGGCCGCGCCGCCTGAACGGGGGCGTTATTGCACGGTGATGTAGCCGACCATCGGCCCGTTCTGTTCCAGGTCCCGGTGCGTGAGGCAAATGATCGGGTAGGTGCCCGCGTGTTCGGGGGTGAAGCGGACGACCGTCGTCTCTCCTTTGCGGACGATGCCGCGGACGCCCAGACCTTCGATCACGAACGGATGGCTCCCGCCGTTGACGCCGGTAATCTGCAGTTCAACCGGCTGTCCGCGGTTGACGACGATATGGCCGGGATCCCACCGGTACACTTCGATCTTCCGCCCGTCCGGCCCGGAGCTGCTGAACTCGCCCGTCACCAGATGGAAGACGGCGGTCTCGCTCCCGGCGGGCCGGCCGACCGCCAGAATCGCCTTCTCCCAGCGCAGATAGGCCAGCGCCAGCAGGAAAGCCGCGGCCAGCGCGAGCGCCAGATAGAGCTTCCGTTTATGGATGAAGTAGACCTTGTTCATGCCCTGTCACCTCACGCATGGAATGTTCATGGACAATCTATGCGCGGACTTGTCCGGGCATGCCAGCGATATGCGCTTCGGCCGAACCTTGTTCTGGAAGCTTCGCGGACGGTTGTGATAGAATCGGAGCAGATTGTGCTTTCGCGGAGGTGCGGGCGGTTTTGGAAAACTGGATTACCGAATTCATGGAGAACTACGGCTATTTCGGCATTCTGCTGCTCATCGCGATCGAGAATCTGTTTCCGCCCATCCCTTCGGAAGTCATTCTGACGTTCGGCGGCTTCATGACGACGACGTCGGAACTGACGATTTTCGGCGTCGTGCTGGCCGCGACCCTCGGATCGTTGATCGGTGCGATCCTGCTGTACGGCGTCGGCCGGCTGCTGTCCGCGGAGCGGCTGGAGGCGATCGTCGTCCGCTACGGTTCGATCCTCCGGCTGAAGCCCGAGGACATCCGCAAGGCGGACGCCTGGTTCGACCGATACGGGCCGTGGGCGGTGTTTCTCGGCCGGCTGGTGCCGGTCGTCCGCAGCCTGATCTCGATTCCGGCCGGAAGCTCCGGCATGCGCTTCACGTCGTTCCTCGCGCTCACGACGGTCGGCTCCGCCATCTGGAACACGGCGCTCGTCAGCGTCGGCGCCGCCGTCGGCGCGTCGTGGGATTCGATCGTGCATTACATGGATCTGTACTCCAACGTCGTCTACGCGCTGCTGGCGCTGGGCGTCATCGCCTTCGTCGTCTGGTACGTGCGCAACCGCGTGATGAAGGGCCGCGAATAGGCCGCCTCCGGCAGCGCGCTATCGGCAGGTTGTGGCCGGCCGGCGGCTCTGGTAACATGAATGGAGATTCAAGGAAAGGGTGGCGATCCGCTAATGGCCAAATCGGTGGCGGACAAACTGGGGCGCGGCATTTCGCCGAAAGCGTTCATGAACGGCATGACGAGGAACAGGGAAACGTTCGTCTCGCTGTATGAGCACTTCGAATGGCCGAGCGCCGAAGACCGGGAGTTCTTCGAATCGCTCCGGTTCCGGGACGACCTGCGCTGCCTGATCCTGATGGCGGACTGGTGCGGCGACTGCGTGAAGAACGTTCCGCCGGTGTTCCGGGCGATGGAAGCCGGCGAGGTGCCGGTCGACGTGCTGATCAAGGAGGAGCATCCGGACACGATGAGCCAGTTCCTGACGCTCGGCGGAGAGTCGATCCCGATCGTCATTTTCGCCGATACGGGCGGGGCGGTGCTCGGCACCTGGGGGCCGCGTCCCGCGCACGTGCAGGAGGCGATGGTCCGGTTCAAGCAGGAAAATCCCGACCGCAGCGCCCCCGACTATCAGGAGAAGCTGGCCGCGGTGCGCGAAGAGATCAAGAGGAGGTACGGAGAGGGCACGGGTTACCAGGCGCACGTCCTGCGGGAAATCCGCGAGCTCGTCTCCGGGTTCTGACGATGGCGGCGGGAGACATTCGCATCGAGACCTTTGCGCTCGGTCCGCTCGAGACGAACGCCTATCTGGTCATGGCTCCCGATGAGTCCAGGGCCTTCGTCATCGACCCCGGCGCCGGTCCGGAGCGGCTGCTCCGGCGCGTGGAGGAGCTGGGCGCCGCCGTGGAGGCGATCGTGCTGACGCATGCGCATTTCGACCATATCGCGGGCGTCGAGGCGGTGCGCCGGGCGTGCGGTTGTCCGGTCTACCTTCACGACCTGGAGGCGGACTGGCTGACCGATCCACGCAAGAACGGTTCGGCGCTGTGGCCGGACGTGTCGCCGCCGGTGTCGGCGGAACCGGCCGAGCACGCGCTGGAGGACGGCATGACGCTGAAGCTCATCGGCCGCGAATTCCGGGTGATCCATACGCCCGGCCACTCGCCGGGAAGCGTCAGCCTGCTGCTCGGCGGCCATCTGTTCGGCGGCGACGTGCTGTTCCGCATGTCGGTCGGGCGCACGGATCTGCCCGGCGGCCGGACGGAAGATCTGGTCGATTCGATCCGGAACAAGCTCTACAAGCTGCCGCCTTATACGCGCGTCTATCCGGGACACGGCCCGCAGACGACGATCGGCTTCGAAATGGCGCACAATCCGTATGTGCCCGCGCTGCCTGAGCAGCGCCCGTGACATCAGGCCCCGCCGCCCGTCGGGCAGGCGGGGCTTCGTCATTTTCCGCCTCTCACCATCCGGAGCCGCTCTCCGGCCCCGCCGCCGGCCTGCGTTCGAACGCGACGATCCAGTCCCCCTGAATGGCCGCGTAACCGACATCCCCCTCCACGACGAGGCCGTACAGATTTTTCACGTCGAGAAATTCCCGCCGCTCGCCGTTCTCGAACTCCAGCGTGATGTAGTAATCCGTGCGCGAGCTGAAGTGGTGATGGGGCGCGCCGTCCGCGTGATGGTGGACATGCGAGCTTCCGGACACTTCCATCCGCTTCGCGACGACACGGGCATAGACGGTCCGACGGGGCGCGCGGGCGTTGCGGATATGTCCGGCAATCCCGTAGGCGACCAGGGCGAAAACAACGAAGGCTCCGATCAGGATAAGGATCGGCATGAGCGTGAACATGAAATCGAAACCGCCGAACGGTCCCGGAGCGAACGGATCGTACATGCGCTTCCTCCCGATTCCGTTGTTGTCGCGTGCATACGTCTACATACGTCCGGACGGCTGTTTTGTTTCGGCGGACCGGCCGTGCAACTTTCCCGCGCGGCGCTCGTCTAATTGCGTGAATCTGTACGATGAACGGGAGGAATTGGAATGCGTGCGAAATGGCTTGTCCGTTTATTGTCCGTGGCGATTCTTGCGTCCGTCCTCACAGCCGTTTCCCCGTTGCGGGAAGCGGCGGCGGATCGGGCGGCCGCCCGCTACGTTTACACGGACCCTGCAACCGGCAAAGTGTTCTTCAACGTGTACCTTGACAGCGGACCGATCGTCGTCTACCGCACGGCGGACGGCGAATGGATGCGGCTTCCGGATTTCGTCGACACCGTCTGGCCCGATTCCGGAAGCGGCTGCCTTCGCGCTTCGGCTTTCCCGCCGCAAGGCGAGATGTATGGGGGCGGCTTCTGCTATGACGCGGCGGCGGACGAACTCGTCCATACCGCGGCGTTCGAATCTTCCCCGAGCGGCAAATGGGGGCTGAAGACCGTCATCTACTACCGGCCGCATGTCCCGCCGGAGCAGCAGCCGGCGATCCATTACGGTTCCTTCGCCACGCTGAAGCAGGCGATTCTCTTCCTGAGAGACAATACGACCGGCGAGATCCGGCAGCTGGTCACCGGCGACAGGACTCTGGTCTACTACTGGCTCAAGGACGGCACCTTGCTGCTGCAGCGGTTCAGCGAGACGGACCGGCAGAACGAGCTGGTGCGCATCCATCCGGCGACCGGCGAGACGAAGCGGGTCCTGCTCGGTTCGCTGCGCGGATACAACGCCGAGCGCGACTGGCTGCTCTATGTGCTCAACGAGCCTTCGCGGACGCTGCGCATCCTTGACATCGCGACGGGGAAATCCCGCGTGGCGGCGGAGGACGAGATCAGGCTGTTCTATCCCGAATCCGACGCGCCGAAGCCGGAGGAGCCTTCCTTCCCGGACGATCTCGACATCGGCGCGCTTCCGGTTGCGGACACGGGACTCCGGCAGGAATTCGTCGCGGCGTTGACCTTGGACGGTCGGGAAGCGAAGCTTCCCTTCGCGTTCGTCGGACTCGACGGGGAGACGTACGTGCCGGTCCGGGCGCTGATCGAATCGGGCTGGACGATGCGTCAAGTTCCGCTGGACAACGGCTACGAATTCGCGCTTCGTTCGGACCGGGGCGAACTGAAGCTGAACCGGACGAACAGCATGTCGCTGAACGAGCGGCTGTACGTCCCGATTCGCCTCATCGCGTCGCTCGGCCATGTAGCGGAACTGAAGTGGATGCGCTGACCGGCGACCGGTTGTGCCTCCGGCTCGGCCTGATCCGGCCGCCCGGGCATGAAACGGAATGGATATGGCCGCCTTGAAAAGCGGCGCTGACCGGGGAGGGCCGATGGCGCGCCCGCCTTGAAAATTGCATAGCCGGGTCCGATCTGCGAAAATGGATAGGTAACTGTCGGCGGACAAGGATGGTGCGCATGAGAGAATCGGACAAGGGTTTGGAGATGGAGAAGGAGCCGGCTGAGGCGGGCGCGGCGCCTGCCGGGGCGCTTGCGCCGGAGCAGGAGGCGGCCGAGCGCGGGCGGATCGTGAAACTGATCGGCGCCGACCTCGGCATTCCGGCCGGCAAGGTGGACGCGGCGGTCCGGCTGCTGGACGACGGGAACACGATTCCGTTCATCGCCCGCTACCGGAAGGAGATGACGGGCGAGCTGGACGAGCAGCAGCTTCGGGACATCGCGGAGCGGCTGAATTATCTGCGCAATCTGGAGGCGCGCAAGCGCGAAGTGATCCGGCTCATCGACGAGCAGGGAAAGCTGACGGACGAGCTGCGCGAAGCGATCGCGCGGGCGGTGAAGCTGCAGGAAGTCGAGGACCTGTACCGGCCCTACCGGCAGAAGCGCAAGACGCGCGCGTCGGTCGCGAAGGAGCGGGGCCTGGAACCGCTGGCGGAATGGCTGCTCAGCCGGCCGAAGCAGGGAACGCCGCTTGAAGAAGCGGCGAAGTACGTCAATGGGGAGAAGGGCGTGTCGACGGCCGAGGAGGCGCTGCAGGGCGCGATGGACATCATCGCGGAGCAGCTCGCGGACGACGCGCAGATCCGCGCCTGGGTGCGGCGCCACACGCACGACAACGCGGTGCTGGTGTCGGCGGCGAAGGACCCGGAAGCGGAGTCGGTCTATGAGATGTACTACGACTACCGCGAGCCGGTCCGGCGGATCCCGCCGCACCGCGTGCTCGCCGTCAACCGGGGCGAGCGGGAAGAGGTGCTGAAGGTGTCGCTGGAGCTCGACCCGGCGCGCATCCTGGAACACATCGGGCGCCGGATCGCCATCGACCGGCAGCCGGAGGCCGTGCGCGCCGTGCTCCGGGACGTCGTCGAGGACGCCTACAAGCGGCTCATCGCGCCGTCGATCGAGCGCGAGGTGCGCGCCGAAATGACAGCGAAGGCGGAGGAGCACGCGATCGGCATTTTCGCCGCGAACCTGCGCAGCCTGCTGCTGCAGCCGCCGGTCCGCGGGCGGGTCGTGCTCGGCATCGACCCGGCCTACCGCACCGGCTGCAAGCTGGCCGTCGTCGACGAGACCGGCAAACTGCTCGCGACGGACGTCTGCTATCCGACGCCGCCGCACAACAGGACGGACGAGGCGGAGCGGATCGTCGGCGGACTCATCGACCGGTTCGGCATCACGCTGATCGCGATCGGCAACGGCACCGCTTCGCGGGAGACGGAGCAGTTCGCCGCGGATCTGATCCGCAAGCGGCGCGAAGCGGGGAAGGACGCCGGCGGCTTGCAGTACGTCATCGTGAGCGAGGCGGGCGCCAGCGTCTATTCGGCATCGAAGCTGGCGGCCGAGGAATTCCCGGCGCTGGACGTCGCGGAGCGCAGCGCCGTGTCGATCGCCCGCCGGCTGCAGGACCCGCTCGCCGAACTGGTCAAGATCGAGCCGAAGGCGATCGGCGTCGGCCAATACCAGCACGACGTGAATCCGAAGCGGCTGGACGAAAGCCTGGGCGCCGTCGTCGAATCGGCGGTCAACCATGTCGGCGTCGACGTCAACACCGCGTCGCCGCAACTTCTGTCGTACGTGGCGGGCATCAACGCGGCGCTCGCCCGCAACATCGTCGCCTACCGCGAGGCGAACGGGAAGTTCACGGACCGGAGCCGGCTCAAGTCCGTGCCGCGCCTCGGCGCGAAAACCTATGAGCAATGCATCGGCTTCCTGCGCATACAGGACGGAACGCAGCCGCTTGACCGGACGCCGATCCACCCGGAATCGTACGGAGTCGTCGACCGGCTGCTTCAGTCGCTCGGATTCGACGCGGCGGACATCGGCACGGAGGCGCTGAACGCGAAGCTGAGGGAACTGGATCCCGCGGCCATGGCCGAACAGCTCGGCGTCGGCGCGCCGACGATGCGCGACATCATCGACAGCCTGCTCCGTCCGGGCCGCGACCCGCGCGATGAACTGCCGCCGCCCGTCTTCCGCACGGATGTGCTGCGCATCGAAGATCTGACGCCCGGCATGGAGCTGAAAGGCACCGTGCGCAACGTGACCGACTTCGGCGCGTTCGTCGATATCGGCGTCAAGAACGACGGACTTGTCCATATCTCGCAGATGAGCGACCGCTATGTGAAGCATCCGCTCGATGTCGTGGCCGTCGGCGACACGGTGAATGTCCGGGTATTGTCCGTGGATGTGAAGCGGGGGCGCGTCAGCCTGACGATGCGTTCGGGCGAATGACGGTTGTTTTCAGGGGAAATCATTTGGTGGTAAAATGAAAATGTACAGAGAAACCATCGGAAAACAAGGAGTGGGAGAAATGAGCACCGACCAAGCCTGCCGTCTTGCCGGCCGGGTCCCCGCGGATTTCCGCGAAGTGATCCGCACGCGCCGTTCCGTTCGGCAGTACGATCCGAATTTCACGCTGAGCCGGGAGGAGATCAAGTCGCTGCTGGCGGACGCCATCCTGGCGCCTTCGTCGAACAATCTGCAGCCGTGGCGTTTCCTCGTGATCGACCGGCCCGAGGACAAGCGGAAGCTGTATCCGATCGCGAACAGCCAGCGGCAGGTGCTCGAGGCTTCGGCGACGATCGCCGTGCTGGGCGATCTCGAAGGCTACAAGCGGGCGCGGGACATCAACCGGATCGCGGTCGAGCGCGGCTACATGACCGAGGAGTTCGCCGCGCAGCAGGCGGAGCGGCTGCTCGCGGTCTACGGCGCGCGCGGCGAAGAGGCGCTCCGGCGGATCGTCCTGATCGACGGCAGCCTCGCGGCCATGCAGCTCATGCTGGCGGCGCGGGCGCGCGGCCTCGACACGGTGCCGATGGGCGGCTTCAACCACGAGCAGTTCATCGAAGCGTTCCGCGTGCCGGCGACGCTTGTGCCGGTCATGCTCATCGCCGTCGGCAAGGCGGCCGCCGAGGGGCGTCCGACGGCGCGGCTGTCCGTGGACGATGTGACGACGTGGGGAAGTTTCTGATTCGGTCGGAAGCCGGGCAGAAGACAAGGCCGGGCGGCACACGCATCGTGCCGCGCCGGCCTTGTCCGCGTCGGCGGCTTCCGTTACGTCAGCAGTCCCGTCCGCCGGTCGCCTTCGTCCTTCCGGGGTTTGGAACGATAGAAGAACCAGCAATCGTTCAGCAGCCGGATCTGCCGGCTGTCTTTCTTCTGGAAAGCCCGCATCAGTTGATTGCACAGCCATTGCGGCATGACGATCGTCCTCCTCCGGATATGCCATGTCTCGTATAACATATGGAGTTGGGCGGATGTCCGTGCAGGTC
>Ga0065723_102480_pt1 | contig 17713 bp, 18 predicted proteins | sample TheenrcuSG05Z960_FD_59110 | JGI IMG/M metagenome (GOLD analysis project Ga0065723, IMG submission 59110) | Thermophilic enrichment culture from UC Davis - Sample SG0.5Z960 | ecosystem: Engineered > Solid waste > Grass > Composting > Bioreactor | place: USA: University of California, Davis
CCGTCACTTGAACCGGCGCCCGGTCCTGAACCTGGACCGTCACCCGAGCCGGCACCTGAACCGTCACCCGAGCCGGCACCCGATCCGCAACCGGCACCCGGTCCGGTTCAGAACCTTACGGCGTCCGCAGGCAATCGTTTGGTGAACCTGAGCTGGAATCCGGAACGGACGCAACCTACTATAACGTGTATATGTCTGAAAAACCGAACGAATACGGCGAGACCGCGCTTGCGACCGTGACTGCAGCGACCTTCCAGGCGCAGGATCTTGCGAACGGCGTGACCTATTATTTTGTGGTGAAAGCCGGAAACGCGGGAGGTTTGAGCGCGGCATCCCATGAAGTGAGCGCAACGCTCTTCACCGTGCCCGCGGCTCCGACCCGTGTTGCGGCTGTCGCGGGAGACGGAAGCGCGACGGTTACCTTCACCGCGCCGACCGACAATGGCGGCAGCGCGATCACCGGGTACGAAGTGTTTGATTCCAATGGAAACAGAGTCGCATTCTTGCCGGGAAGTGTGGACGCCGCTTCGATTACGATCACCGGACTCGCCAACGGCACCACCTACGCCTTCACGGTGGTCGCCGTCAATGCGGCAGGCCCCGGCATTCCATCGTTGCCTTCGAACGCGGTCACACCGCGGGCAACCTCTGGCAATAGCGACTCGCCGGCTCAACCCGCGCCATCCGTGCCGGAGCGTGTGCCGACGGGAGTGGATGTTCTTGTGAACGGAAAGACCGAAAACACGGGAACCCTGACGACCTATGAAGCGGATGGCCAACGCACGGCCGTCATGGCGATGGATGAAGAAAAGCTGCGGCAACGCCTTGAAGCCGAAGGCGCGGGAGCGGTCGTCACGATTCCGGTTACGCTGGAGAGCGAAGTGGTCGTGGGCGAACTGAACGGCCAGATGATTAAAAACATGGAGAATCTGCAGGCGGTCGTGGAGCTTCGCACCGGGAAGGCGGCCTACGCCTTGCCTGCGGAGCGAATCCGGATCGATGCGATTGCCGAACGATTCGGCGAAAATCTCGCCCTGCAGGACATCAAGGTGACGATTGAAATTGTGGAGCCGCGCGAAGAGATGGTCCGCGTCGCCCATGCTGCGGCCAATCGCGAAGGCGTTACGCTTGTCGTGCCGCCGCTGGAGTTCAAAGTGACCGCCGTCTATGGCGGTCGGACGGAAGAAGTGGCGAAATTCAACGCCTATGTCGAGCGCACGATGGCGATTCCGGAAGGTGTCGATCCGCAGCGCATCACGACGGGCGTGGTGATCGAGCCGGATGGTTCGATGCGGCACGTACCGACCAAGGTGATCGAGATCGACGGCAAGTATTACGCCAAAATCAACAGCCTGACGAACAGTTCGTACTCGGTCGTATGGCATCCGGTCGAATTTGCCGATATGGCCGGCCACTGGGCGAAAGATGCGGTCAACGACATGGGATCGCGCATGATCATTGACGGCGTCGGAGGCGGGCTGTTCGAACCCGATCGGGACATTACCCGCGCGGAATTCGCGGCGATCGTCGTCCGGGCATTGGGACTCGGAACAGAGAGCGGAGCGGGCCTCTTCCCGGACGTGAACGAATCGGACTGGTATAACGGCGCCGTACGCACCGCTTATTCGTACCGGTTGGTGACCGGTTTCGAAGACGGTACGTTCCGGCCCAACGACAAGATCACGCGCGAGCAGGCGATGACCGTCCTCTCCAGGGCGATGGTGTTGACGGGTCTGAAAGCGAATCTGCCTGTGCGGCCTGGCGAAGAAATGATTCGTCCGTTCACGGACGCTGCGGAAGTGTCCGATTGGGCGATCAGCGGCGTTGCCGACTGTTTGCAGGCCGGCATCGCAACGGGACGGAACGGCACGGCGCTTGCGCCGCAGGCGTTCATCACCCGGGCCGAAGTTGCGGCAATGGTCGATCGGCTGCTGAAAAAGTCCGACCTGATCTGATGCGCGGGCCAAAGAGAGAGGTTGTTCCGTTCATGCCGGCAAGCGGCGTGAGCGGGATAACCTTTTTTTATATGACTGACCTCCCGAATGAAGAACCGCCGGCCGAACCGATGGAAGCGTATCGCTGGGCGGCGCTCGGGGCGACGGAGCTGGTGCTCCTCTCGGGGCCTCCCTGAATCGGAAAATCCGCTCTCGTGCTTGACATGCACCAGGTGGCCGAATGGGCGGCGGACAGCATGTCTGCCGCCGTGCAAGCGGGCATCCTGACCGGCAGAGACGGCGGACTGCTCGCCCCGAAGGATGACGTCACGCGCGCGGAAGCCGCGGTCATCCTGTACAGTCTGCTCAGATTTTCGGAATTGATCTGATCCATTCGCGGAGCCGCGGCGACGTCGTCCGACGTCGGGCGGCTCTTTATCTTTGCCATCGCAATGCTACAATGAAAAAAGAAACGCGAAATGCGGGACCCATGCGGGGAGGTGCGGGACGTGGAAGACGGCATCCGGACGCCGCGCCGGGCGGACAGATTCAGAAGAAGAAGACGAAGAAGGCTCGCCATATGGCTCGGCATCTTGGCGATCTTGGCGTCGGCGTCCGTCTGGCTGCTGTCGGACCTGCTCGCCGGGCAGGGACTTGGCAGCGGCGGCGCGGGCCGGGCTGCGGACGCCGGCGAGCCGGATTCCGGCCGGGCGGAGACGGCCTTTGCGGCCGAACCGGAACCGGAGCCCGCGAAGCGGACCATCGTCGATTTCCGCATGCTGGATCTGGACACGGGCTGGTACCGGTACGATGACGGCACCTTCATGGTGACCGAAGACGGCGGCGTCACCTGGCGCGAAGCCGTGCCGGATTGGACGATCCCGGAGGAAGGTGCCGAGGAATCAGCCGGCGGGGCATCGCCCGATGGCAATTTCCCGGCCGAAGACGAGACGGGCGCAAACGAGACGGGCGCAGGCGCGGCGAACACAGACGCACTGAACGCAGACACATCGAACGCGGATGAAGCGGGCGCAGCATCGAACGCGGACGCGGCGAACGGCGCCGATGCCGACGAACAGGCGGAGTTCCTCGCGGCGCTCCGCGAGATCGAGGCCGCGCATCTGGACTTCGACGCGTCCCTGCCGATCGTGATCGAAGGCAAAACGATTGCGGCGAAGCGGGTGCAGCCGGTCTCGGGCCGGATCGGCTGGGCGCTGGCCGACGGGAGCGGCGGATTGGACAACCCCCTGCTGGTGTCGGTCGATGGCGGGCTCACCTGGCATCGGGAGATGACGGCCGAAGTGCGCGCCGCGATCGAGGCGGAGCGCGAGCGGCGCAGGCTGCGGGCGGAAGAAGCGGCGCTGTACGCATCCCCGCAAGACGTGATGAAGCCGGGGCCCGGGGTGGTTTTGCTTCCGAATGTGACCTATCCCGGGGACGTGATTCTGGCGCGGAGCGGCGAGCCGGGGGAAGTGGAATGGCAGGGGAAGACGTACGAACTGAAGCCCTACAAGGCCGGCTATTTCACCTATCTCCCGATCCCGAGGTCGACGAAGCCGGGCGCGTACACGGTCGGCGGCGCGCAGCTTGAAGTCAGGGAGAAGAAGTTCAACACGCAATACCTGACCGTGTCGGAAGAGATGGAGAGCATGCGGCGCAACACGGAGCGGATCGAAGCAGACCAGAAGAAGGTGAACGAGGCGAGATCGCGTTCCGCGGAGACGTTCCTGTTCGAGTCGGAATTTCTCCGGCCGATCGAAGGCCGGCTGTCGACGCCTTACGGCTATACCCGCTATATCAACGGGAAGCTGAGCAGCACGCACAACGCGATCGACCTCGCGGCTCCCGAGGGGACGCCGATCGCGGCGACGAACGACGGCGTCGTCGTCCTGTCGGAAGAATTGTAATTGACGGGGCTCACGATTTACATCGACCACGGCATGGGGCTGTTCTCGCAATACGCCCACCTGTCGGAGCTTCATGTGAACGTCGGCGACACCGTGAAGAAAGGCGACATCATCGGCCTAGTCGGTTCCACCGGCTTCTCCACGGGTCCGCATCTGCACTTCACGTTCTGGGCGCACAACACGCCGGCGAATCCGGACCTGTTCTTCGGCACGACGCCGTTCCGGTGGACGAATCCTTGACAAGAGCGCACAGAGCCGCCAGGCCCATAAGGAGGCCGGCGGCTCTTCTCATTCCCAATATGGCGCGCCGCTGAAAAGGAACGATTCGCCCCTGAGGTACGCCGACGCTTCACGATCGGCCAGCTTGCGGATGTGTTCGGGCAGCCATTCCTGCCAGTCCGGCAGGCCGAGCCAGAAGCTCATCGTATCGAGCTGCGAAGCGATATAGAAGCCTTCCAGCAGCTCGACATGGCGGTCCGGCAGTTCGCGAAGCCGGGCGTAGGAGCGAAGCAGACGTTCCCTGACTGACGGGGTGACATGACACAGGGTCCAACCGAGCTCATACAGATAATATCCGAACCCGCAGGCGCCGAAATCGATCGGCCGCGCCTCCGCGCCGTGGAACACGATGTTGTCGGGATTCAGATCGCCGTGGATCAATCCCCAGCTCTCCGCCGTCCGATCGAGCGCGTTCATCATGCAGACGGCCTTGAGTCCGGCCCGCTGAAGCAGCGCCGTCTCGTCTCCGGGAAGCCTGCCCTCCCGGATATGCGCCTCAAGCCTCGCCAGCGTCTGCACGATGCGGGTATCGTCGAAAACGGGACGAACGAAGCCTTCCGGAACCGACCAGGCTGCCGAATGCCGGTGCAGCCTGCCGATCATGTCGCCGACGGCTTCGGCGTCCCCAACATCCGCAATGTGCGGCCGCTGCTCGCCGTCCACCCAGGTGAGCAGCGTGCAGGCGGCACCGTCCGCGAACGTCACCCATTCTCCCCGGCTGTTCTTCACCGGCGCGGGCGCGGTCAGACCCGGCTCCCGGCCGAGCGCCTCCAGCCAGACCATTTCGGACCGGATCGCCTCCGGCGCGGTCCAGTACTCTTCGAGGGTGCCGCTGGCCGACACGTGCAAGCGGAGCACATATCGCCCGCCCGCCGCATCGGTGACCCGATACACGGCGCTTGCGCTCCGGGAGATGAATTCGAGCGATTCGCACGCCACGGGATATTGCGCCAGCGCTTCCTCCGCGGTTCTCCGCAATTCGTCACGCAACTGCAACCCACCTCCCGCCGACTTCGCATGATGCATCATAGCACATTTTTCCGTCCCGAATCAGGCCATCGTCGGCTATAGCTGTTTTTTCCGCGAGTCGGAGGGCTTGTCGCGCTTCATATTTCATGGAAAAAGCGTATGCGGTTCCGGCCTTCCCGTTTTGCCGCTTTCATGGCGCTGTCGGCTTGCCGGATCAGGATGTCCGGATCTTCGGCGTCGTCCGGATACAGGCTGATGCCGATCGAGCAGGAGATCCGGATTTCATCCCGGTCGATCCGGTACGGACCGGTGATCGATCTCATGATCCGGTCCGCCAGAAGAACGCTGTCTTCACGGCTGCGGATGCCGGGCAGAATGAGCACCATCTCGTCGCTGTCGAACCTGGCGACCGTGTCGCTGGCCCGCAGGCATTGCCGGAGCCTTCGGCTCACCTGGACCAGCAGGCGGTCGCCTCCCCTGAATCCGAACCGGTCGTTGACGCTCATGAGATCGTCGATGTCGACGGCCATAACGGCCATTTTGCCGTTGTCCTGCTTCAGGTACCGGATCGCCTGATTCAGCCGGTCCAGCAGCAGCGTTCGATTGGGCAGGCCCGTCAGCGGGTCGTGGCGCTCCATCGCATGGATTCGATTTTCCAGTTCCCGGCGGGCCGTCGCGTCCTGGAACTTTCCGATATAATGGGTCGTCTCTCCGGCGGCGTCGCGCACCGGGGTGATGGACAGATCGAGCAGCACCAGCGAATCGTTCTTCCGCTTGTCCCAGACTTCGCCGCGCCAGAATCCGTTCTTCCGGATCGATTCCCACATCTCTTCGTAAAAATCGGGAGTATGCCAGCCCGTGCGGAACTTCCCCGGCGTGGCGCCGATCAGCTCATCCCTCGAATAGCCGGTCAGTCTGCAGAACGTCCGGTTGGCGTAGAGGATTCGGAGCTCGGAATCCGTCACGATGATCCCTTCGTCGATATGGTCCAGCACGGTATGGGCGAGCGATGGCTTCCGGCTGTCGTTGAGCGGTCCGGTCTTGTCGCGCATGACGGCCATGAAGCTGCGGATGCGACCGAGCCGGTTCCGATGCGGGATGATGATGATCTCGACCGGCAGCGGCCTGCCGTGACGCGTCAGAAGGATCGTCTCGCCGCTCCAGAAGCCGGCCGATATGGCGGAAGGTATCGCTTTGTTGTGAATGTGCCCGGCGCAATCGGGCGGATGCATGTCGCTGATCGTCAGCCGCTTCAGTTCGTCGAGATCCCGAATGCCGAGCTTCTCCCTTGCGGCCCTGTTGAAATAGAGCACGCGTCCGTTCCGGTCGGCCAGACCGATCAGGTCCGTGACCAGGTCCAAAATTTCGATGGAAACACCGGAAACCAGACGACCCATCCGCTTCTGATACAGCAACCGTGTCCAGCGATTCCATTTCCGATTCCACAAATTCATCATCTCAATCCCTTGTCTTCCTATCCTTCTACTGTTCTTTTTTTATTACCCATGTTATAACTAAAATATGGTCGGACTTTGTCGAATTTTCTCGAAATCGGTTCGTTCAGCTTCAATGCGGCCTGGGAGGGAAACCGCTTGAGCATTAAAGTCATGCTGGTGGATGATCACGCCGTCGTGCGGTCGGGATTGGCCATGCTGATCAACGCCCAGCCGGACATGAAGGTCATAGCGGAAGCGGCCTCCGGAGAAGAAGCGTTCCCGCTGGCTCTCGAAACCGAGCCGGATGTGATCCTGATGGACCTGAATCTGCCCGGAGAGAACGGGATCGCTTTGACCGGGAGAATCAAAAACGCGCTTCCGAACACGGAAATCGTCGTGCTGACCATGCTCGAAGACCGCCACAGCATGTATCAGGCGCTCAAGGCCGGCGCTTCGGGGTTCATCCGCAAAAGCGCGGAAGACCTGGACGTGATGACGGCGATCCGCGCGGCGGCCAGAGGCGGCATCTATCTGTATCCGGCCGAGGAAAAACCATGGCCATTCGACGAGAAGGCGGAAGAAAATCACGACCGAAACGTCCATCTGACCCGAAGGGAACAGGAGATTCTTGCGCTGGTGGCCAAGGGCCATTCCAACAAGGAGATCGCCGACATGCTGCACCTGTCCGTCAAGACGGTGGAGACGCACCGCTCGAATCTGATTGGCAAATTGCAGCTCCGGACGCGGGCTGAACTGGTGGAATACGCGATCCGGTCGGGGCTGCTGACGGTCGAATGAACAAGATACCGGAAAAATTGCCGGCGATGCCGACGGACGGCCGGCTGCGCTGCCGCAAGCTTGCGCTGAAGAATCTGGGATGCGTCCTTCCGTTTCTCTCGGGCGGCGTCACGGCTTTTGCCGCGGCGGCGGCCGCGGGGGTCTTCCGATGCGGCAAGACCGAATCCATCATCCTGCTGGGCCTGTCCGCCATGCTGATGGCCGCGACAATCGCGGTGATGCGTACGCTCAAGCGGCTTGAACGGACCAGTCAGCGGCAAATGATGGAGCGCATCGTTCAGGCGGTCGAACAGGATCGCGGCCGCATTTCCCGGGAACTGCACGACAGCGTCGGGCAGGCCCTGTACAGCGTGCTCATCGGCATCAAGGTTGTGGCGCAGTACAAGACGGACGATTCGGTCAAAGAGCACTTTCTCCAGGCGGAGCGGCTGACCGCGCGGGCTTTGCAGGAAGTCAAGCGGATAGCCCATGAACTCCGTCCGCCCGAGTTGGATCAGATGGACCTGTACGAGGCGCTAGGCGACTACCTCGAACGGTACGAGTATACGTTCGGCATCCGCGCCGTGCTGGAACAGGAAGGCAAGGCGCGGAGATACGGCAGGGAACTCGAGTCGGTGTTGTATCGAATCGCCCAGGAGGCGCTCACGAACGCGGCCAAGTACGCGGAAACGCCGAGAGTGGACGTGCGGCTCGTGCACGGTGCAAAATCGGTTGAGTTGATTGTGCGGGATTATGGGAAAGGATTGCCGCCGGACTTGCCGGACAACGACGGGGGAGATCATTCGGGAATCGGCCTTGCGAGCATACGGGAACGCGCCGCGTCGGTCGGCGGCCGTGCGGACATCGCATCCCGTCCGGGACAAGGCGTCACCGTCTCCGTCCGGGTGCCGGTGTAGAACCGTATATCAACATCAACGCACATATTATAATGAAGAAACGGGGAACAGCCAAGGGTGCTGTCCCCGTTTTTTTGGGGTTCTCCGGGTTTTCACCCGAGCCGGAGTTCAGGGGTTTGCCCGCAGATCGAATTACAGCGTACGCCTGATAGGCAATTCGTCGGAGAATTTCCATAATGGAATCACCTGAACCCGACTTGAGTCTCGGGAAGCAGGACCCATGAATCCATCAGGAGGTTGCGCCATGAAATGGCTTGAGAAATTCCGCAGTCTTCGCATGAAGATGATATTATGGTTCCTCGGCGTCGCGCTGATTCCGCTCATCGTCTCCACCTTCGTCAGCTATTCGGTCATTTCCGGGGATCTGATCGAAGATCAGCGGCGCTCGTCCGAGGAGTACGTCGCCGCGACCGCGCAGGCGATGAACGAATGGCTGAACCGCCGCATGGGGGAAGTTCGGCTCGCGGCGAGAACGGACGCGCTGAAGTCGGGCGACAATGAACAGATTGCCCGCTATCTGACGCTGGTTGCCGAACAGACGGACGCCTATCAGAATGTGCTGTTCGCGGGGCCCGACGGCGTCATCGTCGCCGCTTCCGGCGGCGGGCTCGGCCTCAACATCAGCGACAGGGAATACTTCCGGCGGGCGATGCGGGGCGAGGCCTCGTTCTCGGAAGTCTTGCATGCCAAGGACACCGGCGAACGGATCGTCAGCATCGCGGCGCCGGTTGCGGAAGACAACGGCGCGATCATCGGCGTCGTCGCCGCCGCGGTCCGGTTCGATGCGCTGGTCGAAACTTACCTGTCCGGCAAATCGGGAAGATTTCTGCTGATCGATGCGCAGGGCATCATCCAGCACATCGACAATGAGCAAATGATCGGCAAAGGCATCGAGGACGACGCCAACACGACCGATGAATTCAAGGCGCTGCTGTGGAAGGGCATGAAGGAGCAAGGCTCGGATTTCTACCGGAGCGCAAGCGGAGCGGAAAATCTGCTGGCGTTCGCGCCCATCGAGGAGGCGGGATACGGTCTGTACATCAGCATTCCGAAGGATACGATCGTCGCCAACGCCAAGAAGGCGCAAAGTTTCATGCTCGGCGTGGCGGCTGTCGCAACCGTCTTTATCATCCTGGTGTCGATTGCGGCCAGCGGCTCGATCGCGCGGCCGGTTCTCCGGATTGCGGAACAGGCCAGACGCGTCGCCCAGGGGGATCTCCGGGACATCAACTTGCGAATCAGAAGCAAGGACGAGATCGGCCAGCTCGCCGAGCAGTTTCGCATCATGGTCGACAACTTGCGCGATTCCGTGACGAGGATGGCCGAAAGCGCCGAACAACTGGCAGCCGCATCCCAGGAAATATCGGCCGGCAGCGAGGAGATCGCCAGCGGCAGCATGGAACAGGCGAATGCCGCGCAATCGATGAACCAGATGCTCAAGGAACTCACCCAGGCGATCGAGACGGTGGCGGTCGCCGCGGAAGCGGCTTCCCTGCTGAGCGACGAGACCGTGAGAATCGCGCAGGAAGGCGGCGTGGTCGTCAACCATTCCATCGAAGACATGACCGGCGTCAACGAGCAGATGCGTCAGCTCGAGGATGAGTCGAGCAAGATCGGCGAGATCATCGAGGTGATCGACGACATCGCCGAGCAGACGAATCTGCTGGCGCTCAACGCGGCCATCGAGGCGGCGCGGGCCGGCGAGCAGGGCCGGGGATTCGCGGTGGTGGCGGATGAGGTGCGCAAGCTGGCCGAACGAAGCGGGGAAGCGACGAAGCAGATCGCCGTCATCATCAAAGGCATGCAGCACAAAATCGAAACCAGCGTGCGGTCGGTGTCCGAGGCCGTGGAGAAAACGGCGCAGATTCGCGTCGCGTTCGACCGCGTGATCGACAAAGCCAACGAGTCCTCCTCCAAGGTGGGCGAAATCGCGGCGGCCAGCGAGGAACAGTCCGCCCAGTCGCGGGAAGTGCTGCGGTTCGTCGAGTCGATCTCGGCGACCAGCGAAGAGATGGCGGCATCCACGGAACAGACGGCCACCACGACGCAGTCGCTGGCGCAGTTGGCCGAGAATCTGCGCGAGTCCGTCGCGTTCTACAGGACGAATTGATGTCAATGGCGGTGTTCCGCATGAACGGACAGAAGGCGCAGCATATCCAGTTTCAAATCGGGGATGAAACCTACGCCGTGGCCATTTCGGACATCCGGGAAATCATCCGGATGCAGGAAATCCGTGAAATTCCGGGCGTCGCATCGTATGTCAGAGGCGTGATCCATCTGCGGGGCTCCATCGTGCCCGTCGTCAGTCTGCGGCTGTTGTTCGGGAAACGCGAAACGGAGCCGGGCAAGCAGACGCGCATCATCATCGTCAACCATCGGAGCGGCACGGTCGGCTTGATCGTGGACAAGGTGGACAGCGTGGTCACGTTTTCCGACATCCAGCCGCCGCCGGAACAGACGGGGAGCACGGCGGGCGTACGGTTCATCGGCATCGGCATTTTGCGGGACGCGCTGGTCGGCATTCTCAAGCTGGACCAGGTGCTGATCTAGGAGGAACAGAGGCGTCATGGAGGTGTCCGATTGGAAGACGGATCCGCTCACCGGCTTGCCGAGCTTTCACATGGCCAGGGCGTTCGCCGACCGGCGGCTGAAGGACCGGCGGAACGGAAGCGTCCTGCGCGCGATCTGCATCGATCTCGACGGCTTCCGGCGAATCAACGAATCGTTCGGATACGCGGCCGGCGATGAAATTCTGAAACTGTCGGCCGCGCGGATCCGGCAGACGGCGGGCGGATCGGGATTTGCGGCCCGGGTCGGCGCGGACAAATTCATGGTCCTGCTGGAAGATGCCCCGGATTCTGCGAATCGGGCGGACGGGGCGGAAGCGTTTTGCGAAGGGATGCTCCGGCGGCTGTCCGAACCGTATGAAGTATCCGGGACGCCATTGTTTCTGACGGCGAGCATCGGCGTCGCGGACGGCGCGGAGGCGAACCTGAGCGCGGACTTGCTGCTCATGCGCGCCGAAGCGGCCATGCGCCGGGCGAAGGAGACGGGAAACTGCGTCGTCCGATACCGCGAAGGCATGCCCGAATGGCGGAAGTCCGCGTTCAACCTGCTGAACGAATTGCAGAGGGGCGTGCGGCGGCGGGAATTCACGCTTCATTACCAACCGCAGTTCGACCTGTCGAGCGGCCGCATGCTCGGACTTGAGGCGCTGATCCGCTGGAATCATCCCGAGCGGGGGCTGCTGAGCGCCGGGGAGTTCGTGCCGATCTCCGAGCAGACCGGACTGATCGTGCAGCTCGATATGTGGATGCTGGGCGAGGCGTGCCGGCAGCTCGAGGAATGGCGGGAGGAGGGTTATCCGGACGTCCGCCTCTCCGTCAATCTGTCCGCGCGTTCCTTCCGCGATGAGCGCCTTGCCGGCATCGTCGCCGGCCTGATGGCGAAGCATGCGATCAAGCCGGGGCAACTGGAGATCGAGCTGACCGAGAGCGCCGCCCTCAAACATCCGGATGAGGCGGTCCGAACGCTCGGCAGCCTGAAGAAGCTGGGCGTCTCCATCGCGCTGGACGACTTCGGTTCGGAGTATTCTTCCTTGTCCTATCTGAAGCAATTGCCCGTCGACAGGCTGAAAATCGATCAAAGCTTCGTCCGCGGCATGGCGGATAGCGAGCCGGACCGGATTCTGACCGAGATGTTCGTCGATCTGGCGCACCGGCTCGGGCTCAAGACGGTCGGGGAAGGCGTCGAGAGCGAACGGCATCTGGCGATGCTGAAGGATATCGGATGCGATTGCGCGCAGGGTTATTGGCTGGGCCGGCCGCTGCCGGCGGCGGAAGCGGAGAAGCTGCTCGCGGCATCGGCGAGCGGGAGACGCGGGGGCTGAAAGCCCCCGCATGCCGTTTGGTGCAGCCCGGAGAAAACCGATCGGCAATCGTCCAGCCCGCCGAATGCCGATGCGGCTTGCCGATCATCTCCCCGACACTGGCGCCCGTGAATTGACCAGCCATGGAAAAAACACCCGCCCGGCCGCCCGAACTCGTGCTATACTGGAAACATCGGAGGAGTGGTGAGAAGTGGCCGGGTTTGCCATACTGCTGGCTTTTCATCTGCTCGGGCTGCTGATTCAGAAAGGAACCTCGCTGCCGCTGCCGGCCAACGTGATCGGTCTGATCCTGTTCACGGCCTGCCTGTTTCTGAAGATCGTCAAACTCGAATGGGTCGAGGAGTCGGCGCGGTTTCTCCAGAAGCACATGCTGCTGTTCTTCCTGCCGTTCGTTGTGGGCACGATGGTCTATTTTGCGGAGATCCGGCATTCCGCCCTGGCGATCGTCGGCGGCCTGCTGCTCAGCACGTTGATCTCGCTGGCGGTCACCGGCTGGCTGACGCAATGGCTGGAGAGAAGGACGGTGCGGCATGAGTGAGTGGACAAGCCATCCGCTGTTCGGGGTGACGCTGACGGTCGGGGCGTACGCGCTGGCCTGCCGGGTGCGGGACAGATGGTTCGGATGGCTGCATCCGCTGCTGGCCGCCGCGGCCGCGCTGATCGTGTTCCTCTTGTGCGCCGGAATCCCTTACGAGGACTACAATGCCGGCGGAAGCGTCGTTTCCTTTTTCCTCGGGCCGGCGACGATCGCGCTTGGCACTTCAATCTACAAGCATTGGCCGCTGGTGCGCGGGAAGATCGTCTCCATTCTGTCCGGCCTGACCTTCGGCACCGTGTTCGGCATAGCCGTAACGGCGCTGCTCCTGTGGCTGCTCGGCGGCACGCGGCAGATCATGCTGTCCATGTTGCCGAAGACCGTCACCTCGCCCGTCGCGGTGGAGATCGTGTCGCTGATCGGCGGCGTGCCGGAGATGGGCGCCGTGTTCACCGTCCTGGCCGGACTGACGGGCAGCGTGCTGGGCCCGGCCGTATGCCGCCTGGCGGGCATTCGCTCGGACGCGGCCATCGGCACCGCGTTCGGCACGACGTCCCACGGCATCGGAACCGGCCGTCTGCTGCTCGAATCCGAAATTCAGGGATCGATCAGCGGGTTCGCGATGGCGTGCTCGGCGATTCTGACGCCGATCATTTTCATTCCGATTTACTGGTGGTTGTTGTAGACCGCGCTGCATTCTGAACAGGGGCGGCAGCATCATGCGAAAGGCTGCCCGGTCGGAGGAGCGGCGGGCGTCCGGATGCGGCGCATGCGTTCGGGCGCTCCCGCTCCGTTTTGTATGCGGATAAAATGCCGGAAACATTGGAATGCTATCCAGCGTGTCAGCAGAACCTTCATGAAACGGAGCGGATTGCAACGCTGAAGGCGGCGGGCGCGTCGGAGATCTACGCCGTCGAGCTGTCGAAGGAGCGCGGCGCGAAGGCGCTGGAGCTCGGCGCGACGGCCGTCATCAATCCGAAGGAGGAGCCGGATGTCGTCGGCAAGATCCACGATCTGACGAACGGCGGCGCGGACGTCGCGTTCGAGGTGACGGGCGTGCCGGCCGTGCTGCAGCAGGCGATTGACTCCACCGCGTTTGAGGGCGAGACGGTCATCGTCTCGATCTGGGAGAAGGAGCCGACGATCAAGCCGAACAACATCGTGCTGTCGGAGCGGACGGTGAAGGGGATCATCGCGTACCGCGACATTTTCCCGGCCGTGATGAACCTGATGACGAAGGGGTACTTCCCGGCGGACAAGCTGATCACGAAGCGGATCAAGCTGGACGACGTCGTGCCGGAAGGGTTCGAGACGCTGACGAAGGACAAGGACCAGATCAAGATATTGGTGTCGTCGAAGTAGCCCGCAGACAGGCCGCTTGCGATGAAACAAGCAGGCTTCCCGGCCTTTCGGAAAGAATGGCGGGAAGCCTGTCTCCGTTGATGCGCGATCCGGGTTTACTGCACTTTCGTCATGCCGGTCAGCGTGCCGCCGCCGGGGTTGATGATTCCCTCCGCGGGACCGTTCGGCCGGCCGGCAGGCACTTCGAAGGACAGCGAGAATTTTTCGAGATCGGCATTGTTGTCCCTCTTTTTCCAATCCTTCCAGGTTGAGGTCATCACCTTGACCGTGTAATCGTCGTCTCCGGATTTCCTGAAGAAGTACAGGTTTCCAGTGGTTACGAAAACGGCATCCGCCGGCTTGTAATTGTCGTCCGCGGGGACGTTCCCGTTGGCGCTCAGCGTGACCGTGGCCACAAAATTCTTCAAGGCCGTGAGGAGGTTTTGCCCGTCGCCATCCACGCCCATTCCGTCGTTCAGATTCAGTTCATGGATCGTTATTTCGATCTGCTGACGTTCATTGTCCGTGTAGCCTCTCCAGGTGCCCTGCATCTGCACGAACGCATCCAACGCCAGCGTCCGGTAATCGGCAGGCAACGGCTCATAGGTTTGGGCCGTCCCGCCGCCGTCCGCGCTTTCTCCGCGAGTGTCGCCCCCGTCTCCGGCCGGTTCGCCCGTCTGTCCGCCTGCGTCCCCGATCGTTTCGTCCGTCTGTCCGCCTGCGCCTTCGACCGGTTCGCTCTTCTGTCCGCTCCCGCCGGAATCCCGTTCGAACGTCACAATTACGTCGCCGTAATCCCACTCCATCCGATCCCCGTTGATCACGTAATCGACCATCGTGTCGGGCGCGCCGTCCCCCGTGCGCATCCGGAGCTTGCCTCGTTCCGGGAAATCGTATTCGATGCTGATGCCGTTCGCATGGGCCAGACCTTTCTTCATGAATTCGATGACGGCGCCTTTCGGGAAATTGGCGCTGACGGCCTGTTCCCGAATCCGCTGTTGGAAATAATTATCCGTGTACACTTTGTCCTGCACATCCGTGATGACCCAGCGGCCCAGAATTTCGGAATTGCCGGAATCGGAGCATGCGGCGGTAACGGCTGCGATCAGGAGTGCGGCCAATGCGGCTATTTTTCTCGCGATTCTCAAGATGATAACCTCCGGGTGAATGGATGATAAGTTGCAGTGTAGGCCATTCCGCCTGACGAAACAAGATGATTCCCTGTCATAAATGGTTGGATCTGGGATTCGCGCCCCGTTCGCCTCTCCTGAAACGAAACGGATTCCCGCATCGTATAACGCAAATGTGAAAATGCTTACTTGGCAATCAAGCACCAATGCGTTGAAGGGATACCCAAGGATGTTGTCGAATCTTGAAGAGTGACAGGGTTCAGATTTCAATCGCCGGAGGTCGCAAGGCGATATGGAGCAAACGTCCATCTCGGAATTCCAGACCAACATCGCCAACCTGATGCGGGCGCGGTTTCCCGTCCTCTACATTTCGACCTGGGAAGAAGAACGCGCGCTTTCCGTCATCCGGTCGGCGGCGACGAATGAAAGCATAATCAAAACCGTGCGCAAAGTGTTCACCTGGAGCATTACGAACGGCATGGCCGAGGAAGGCCAGAAGGGCCGGGAGGAGACGAAGTCGCCCCTCAAGGCGCTCGAATTCATCGAGATGTACAATCAGCCGGCGGTCTTCATCCTGAAAGATTTCCATATCTATTTCGGCTCCATGAACCGGCAGCCCGATCTGCAGGTCATCCGGAAGATTCGCGATCTGCTGCCCGCGCTGAAGCGAAGCGCCAGCCCGAAGAACGTCGTGATCATCAGCCCCGTCCTCGAGCTTCCCGTGGAACTGGAGAAGGAGATCACGATCGTCGATTTCGATCTGCCGAACTTCCAGGAGATCAAGACCGTCCTCAAGGAAATGATCGAGGCCAACCAGCGGGGCGGCCGGATCGCCATCGAACTGACGCCGGAGGAGGAGGAGCGGCTCGCGAAGGCGGCCCTCGGCCTAACGCTGCACGAAGCGGAGAACGCTTTTGCCCGGGCGATGGTGAAGGACGGGAAGCTGAGTATTGACGATGTGGATGTCATTCTGGAAGAGAAGCGCCAGATCATCAAGAAATCCGGCATCCTCGAGTACATCAAGACGGATCTGAAGATCGAGGACGTCGGCGGCCTGGAGAATCTGAAGCGCTGGCTCATGAAGCGCAACAAATCCTGGCTCGATTCGGCGGCGGTCTACGGTCTGCCGGCGCCGAAGGGCGTGCTGATCACCGGGGTGCCCGGCTGCGGCAAGAGCCTGATCGCGAAGGCGGTCAGCGCGATGTGGCAGCTGCCGCTGCTCAGGCTCGACATGGGCAAGATCTTCAGCGGCATACTCGGCAGCAGCGAAGAGAACATGCGCAAGGCGATCAAGACGGTCGAGGCGATCGCGCCGTCCATCCTCTGGATCGACGAGATCGAGAAAGGGTTCAGCGGCATGAACGGCGCGAACGACGGCGGCACGTCGAGCCGCATCTTCGGTTCGTTCCTGACCTGGATGCAGGAGAAGGAGAAGCCGGTGTTCGTCATCGCGACGGCGAACAACATCCACGCGCTGCCGCCGGAGTTGCTGCGCAAAGGGCGGTTCGACGAGATCTTCTTCGTCGACCTGCCGACCAAGAAGGAGCGCAAGGAAATTTTCCGGGTGCACATCAGCAAGCGTCTGAAGGATCCGAAGGTGATCGGCGATTTTCAGCTCAACGAAGGGGTTCTGAATGTCCTCGCGGAGATGACGGAAGGATTCGTCGGCGCGGAGATCGAGCAGATCGTCATATCGGGGCTGTTCGAGGCGTACTCGGAAGACCGCAGCGTCACGCTGGATGATTTCAAGAAGGCGGTCCGCAACACCGTGCCGCTGTCCATTACGCAAGCCGAGCAGATCCAGAGCATCCGGGAGTGGGCGAACGTGCGGGCCGTCGCGGCCACGGCGCACGAAGACCGGATGGAATACAAGAACGAAGCGGCGGAGATCACGCCTCCGGCTCCGGACGGATCCGACATCCGGACGGCGCGCGGCGGACGGGCTGTCGATTTCTGATCCAGGGGGAGGAAGGGACCTGTGTCGCAGAAACAGATTCGCGTGCGGATTTTTCCGGACGGCACCATCAAGGCGGAGGTCATGGGGATCAAGGGCAAAGGCTGCATGGACTATATCGAGGTGCTCGAGCAGCTGCTCGACGCGGAAGTCGTCGATTCGGAGTACACCGCCGAATATTACGAGACGGAGCAGGTGGAACTGGGGCAGCAGGCAACCGAGCGGATTCGGATTGAGTAAGGGGAGAGCGAGGCATGTCGGTATCGCTGGCGCTTGTGCCCGTTGCGCTCGTATTGCGGCTGGCGATGGGCAAGGAGCGTGAAAATGGACGGCGGTCTTCAGCAAGGCGGATCCCGATCCCGTGGTGCGGCGGTTCATGGAGGACATCAACCGGGCGGCCGGTCGGAATGTATTTGTCGAGGCAACCGCGGAACAGGAGCGGGCGAGGTCCGAGGCGACGCGGTCCGGCGCGGCGCGGGAAGCCGCGCGGACGCCTTCCGTCTTTCCGACGAACTTCCGCGACATGGAGCTGCTGCACAGGACATTGAAGGAGTTCGGCGTAAATCCCGCGCGTCGGGAAGGAACCATTGAATGCAGCGTCGCCGGATATGCGCAAGGTTTTCGAGTATTTGTCCAATCTGGATG
>Ga0065723_100946_pt1 | contig 17623 bp, 12 predicted proteins | sample TheenrcuSG05Z960_FD_59110 | JGI IMG/M metagenome (GOLD analysis project Ga0065723, IMG submission 59110) | Thermophilic enrichment culture from UC Davis - Sample SG0.5Z960 | ecosystem: Engineered > Solid waste > Grass > Composting > Bioreactor | place: USA: University of California, Davis
TCGGGCAGCACGAGCGCCGGCGCCGGCAGCAGCAACTCCGGCAGCTCCGGCGGCCCGGGCGGTTCCGGCGATGCCGGCGGTTCGTCCGACGGCGGTTCGGACGCGGGCGCGTCCGGCGGTGAATCGTATCTGGCCCAGGCGTACAATGGCGCCTTCAAGGGAACGGTCGTCACGATGTACGGTCCGTTCACCGATGCCGACGAGATGAAGTTCAACGAGAGCATCAAGGAATTCGAAGAGAAGACGGGCATCGACATCCAATATGAGGGCTCGAAGGAATTCGAAGCGACGATCGGCGTGCGCATCAATGGCGGCAACGCGCCGGACATCGCGGACTTCCCGCAGCCGGGCCTGCTGAAGACGTTCGTGAAGGACGGCAAGGTCATCGACGTCCGCACGTTCCTCAGCGACGACTATCTGAAGCAGCAGTACGCGCAAAGCTGGCTTGACATGGCCACGATGCCGGGTCCGAACGGCGACGTGATGGCCGGCATCTGGGCGCGCAGCAGCGTGAAGAGCCTGGTCTGGTACAACAAGAAGGAATTCGAGGCGGCCGGCTACACGATCCCGAAGACCTGGGACGAACTGCTCGCGCTGACCGAGCAGATCGCGGCGGACGGCGACCCGGCGTGGGCGATCGGCATCGAGAGCGGCGCGGCGACGGGCTGGCCGGCGACGGACTGGGTCGAAGACATCATGCTGCGCACGACTTCGCCGGAGAACTACGACAAGTGGGTTAACGGCGAGCTGCCGTTCACCGATCCGATCGTGCGGAACGCCATCGAGAAGATGTCGGAAATCTGGTTCAACGAAGACTACGTCTACGGCGGCCGGAAGTCGATCGTGCAGACGTCGTTCGGCGACGCGGTCAAGGTGCTGTTCGACAATCCGCCGAAGGCGTGGCTGCACCGTCAGGCAGGCTTCATCACGAGCTTCTTCCCCGAAGGTCTGACGGAGGAAGACTTCGACTGGTTCCCGTTCCCGTCGATCGATCCGCAATACGGCACGCCGGCGCTGATCTCGGGCGACATCTACGCCATGTTCAACGACCGTCCGGAAGTGCGCGCCGTCATGGAATTCTTCACGACGGCCGAATCGCTCAAGACGTGGATTCAGTCCGGCGGCGTAACGCCTCCGATGAACGGCGCCGATCCGTCCTGGTACCCGAACGAAGCCGAGCGCAAGATGGCCGACTTCCTGCAATCGGCATCGGCGATCCGCTTCGACGGCTCCGACCTGATGCCGGGCTCCGTCGGCGCGGGCACGTTCTGGAAAGGCATGACCGACTACGTCAGCGGCACGGCCACGCTGGATCAGGCGCTTGAGACGATCCAGTCGGGCTGGAATCAATAACGCAGCGTGACGAGCCGCGCTGGTCTTTCGCCGGAAAGGCCGGCGCGGCTTCCGCCGCTTATGCTTGAAAGGAGGAGGACCGCTATGGAACCGGCGACGGCAACGGCGACGGCGCCGACGAAGGGGCGGCTGTTCCGGCTCGTGCTGCTCTCGATTCTGGTTCCCGCGCTCAATGTCGGCGTGCACGGAGTGTTCTTTCTGTTCTTCCGCGATTCGCCGCTTCACCCGATCGTGAACGCGCTGCTCGCCGTTGTGTGGGGGGCGGCGGGCATTTATTCCGTCTATTATTCCCTCAACTGGGTCGTCGAACAGTACCCGGATGCGTGGAAGCGGAGAATACTGCCCTTCGTCTATGTCGGTCCGGCGGTCTTGCTGCTCGGCTGGCTGCTCGTGCTGCCGACGATCCGCACGCTCTACCTCAGTTTCTTCGACGCGTCGAGCGAGAAGTTCGTCGGTCTGGCCAACTACGCCGCGATCTTCACCGATCGGCTGCTGTCGACGGCGCTGCGCAACAACCTGCTCTGGGTGTTCTTCGGCACGACGCTGTGCGTCAGCCTCGGCCTGCTCATCGCGATTCTGGCGGATCGAAGCAGTTTCGAGAAGCTGGCGAAGACGATCATCTTCATGCCGATGGCGATCTCGTTCGTCGCCGCCGGCGTCATCTGGAAGTTCGTCTATTACTACACGCCCGAAGAGCGGCAGATCGGACTGCTGAACGCGATCGTGCAGGCGTTCGGCGGCGAGCCGCAGGCGTGGCTGACGATGGTGCAGCCATGGAACAACCTGTTCCTGATCGTCATCCTCGTCTGGATGCAGACGGGCTTCGCGATGGTCTTCTTCTCCGCGGCGATCAAGAGCGTGCCCGACGACATTCTCGAGGCGGCGCGCGTGGACGGCGCGGGGGAGATCCGCATCTTCTTCCAGATCATCATACCGTACATTTCCGGCACGATCCTGTCGGTGACGACGACGATCATTGTCTTCACGCTGAAGATCTTCGACGTCGTCATGATCATGACGGGCGGCCAGTACGGCACCGAAGTGGTGGCGACGCAGTTCTACCGGCAGCTGTTCATGTATCAGAACGCGGGATACGGCTCGACGCTCGCCATCGTGCTGCTCATCGCGGTCTTGCCGGTCATCTGGATCAATCTGCGGCAGTTCCGCCGGGAGGGGGGCTTCTGATGCGGCGCAACAGGAAAGTTCGGCGCAAAGGCAACAAGCTGGTCAATTTCGTGCTCGCCGTCATCTGCGCCATCTGGCTCATCCCGACCGTCGGCCTGCTCATCTCGTCGTTCCGGCCCGCGGCTGACATTCTGTCGACCGGCTGGTGGACGATTTTTCCCCATCGAGACTGGAAGACCGTCGAGACAATCGAACTGCCGCGCGAGACCGATCTGCGCCAGCCGATCGAGGTGCGCGGGAAGACTTTCAGCGACGATGAGCTGCGCGCCGGCGTGGAGACGGACGGCCAGCGCCTGATCTGGGAGAACCGGCGGGCGCGGACCGTCAATGTCCAGGAGAAAGAATGGACCTCGACGCTCAGGTTCACGCTGCAAAACTACGAGACGGTGCTCGGCGGCAAGACCTACAAGATCACGCTGCCCGACGGCAGCACGAAGACGGAGCAGGGCAGCGGCATGGGGCGCTCGTTCTGGAACACGATCGCGGTGGCCGTGCCGTCGACGATCATTCCGGTGTTCATCGCGTCGTTCGCGGCTTACGCGTTCGCATGGCTCAGATTCCCGGGCCGCAAGATCATGTTCGTCGTCATCGTCGCGCTGCTCGTCGTGCCGCTTCAGGTGGCGTTGATCCCGATCCTGCGCGACTATACGGCGCTCGGCCTGAACGGCACGTATTTCGGCATCTGGCTCGCCCATACGGCGTTCGGCCTGCCGCTGATCACGTACTTCATGTACAACGCCGTGCGGCAGATTCCGCGCGACCTGTTCGAGTCGGCCTACATGGACGGCGCGACCAACTTCACGACGTTCAGCCGGCTCGTGCTGCCGCTGACCGTGCCGTCGCTGGCGTCCATCTGCATCTTCCAGTTCCTGTGGGTCTGGAACGACTATCTGGTGGCGCTCATCTTCCTCGGCAGCCTGCCCGACGTGCAGGTGCTGTCGATGAACATCGCCAACCTCACCGGTTCGAGGGGCAATGACTGGCATCTGCTGACCGCGGCGGCCTTCGTGTCGATGCTGATGCCGCTCGCCGTATTCTTCACATTGCAGCGTTACTTCGTGCGCGGACTGATGGGAGGATCTGTGAAAGGATGATCCGGACAGAGAAAAAAAGACCGGAGGGAGAGCGGACCATGCTGGGCAGACCGGCCTGGTGGAAGGAAACCGTCGTCTATCAGGTGTACTGGAGAAGCTTCTTCGACACGAACGGCGACGGCATCGGCGATCTGCGCGGCGTCATCGAGAAGCTCGACTACATCCGCTCGCTCGGCGTTGATTACATCTGGCTCAACCCGATCAACGCTTCGCCGGGCGTGGACAACGGATATGACGTTTCCGATTATTACGCGATCGCGCCGGAAGCGGGGACGATGGAAGATTTCGAAGATCTTCTCCGGGAAGCGCACCGTCGCGGTCTCAAGATCATGATGGACATCGTGGTCAACCACACGTCGGACCGCCATCCCTGGTTCCTCGCCTCGCGGTCGTCGAAGGACGATCCGAAGCGCGACTGGTACATCTGGCGCGACCCGGCCCCGGACGGCGGTCCGCCGTCGAACTGGCGGTCGTATTTCCATCCGAGCTGCTGGCGGTTCGACGAGGCGACCGGGCAATATTACATGCACTCGTTCGCGATCGGGCAGCCGGATCTCAACTGGGCGAATCCCGAAGTGCGGCAGGAGATCTACCGGATGCTCCGCTTCTGGCTGGACAAGGGCGTGGACGGGCTCAGGCTCGACGCGCTGGCGCTGATCGCCAAGCCCGCGGAATTCACCGACGCGGCCGATCCGTACGATATCCGCTATCTGACGCACAATCCCGGATTGCACGAGTATCTGCAGGAGTTGAACCGCGAAGTGTTCCGGCACTACGACATCATGACGGTGGGCGAGCTCGCCTTCACGACGCCGGAAGAGGGCGTGCTGTTCGTCGACGAGGAGCGGCATGAGCTGCATTCGCTGTTCCACTTCGAAGTGGCGGACGAGATGCCGTCCTGGGATCTTGAGCGATTCAGACGCATCCAGAACCGCTGGGCGGACGCGCTGCGCGGGCGCGGCGTGATGGGGCAGTTCCTCAACAATCACGACCACGCGCGGCAGGTGTCGCGCTACGGCAACGACGGGGAATACCGCGTGCAGTCGGCGAAGCTGCTCGGCACGATGGTGCATACGCTGCCGGGCATTCCTTATGTCTACCAGGGCGAGGAGCTCGGCATGACGAGCGTCAGGTTCGAGTCGATCGACGATTACCGTGACGTCATGATGAAGGCGCGCTTCGAAGAGGAGGTTGCCGCCGGCAGAGATCCGGAGGAGGTGCTGCGCGAGCTTCAGCCGCTCAGCCGTGACAACTCGCGCACGCCGATGCAATGGAGCGCGGGGCCGAACGCGGGGTTCACGACCGGGGAGCCGTGGATCAAGCCGAATCCGAACCACGCCTGGATCAACGCGGAGGCGGCGGAGGCCGATGCGGATTCGGTGCTGCACTATTACCGGAAGCTGATCGCCCTAAGGAAGGAACATCCGGTGATGGTCTACGGCGATTTCGAGGACATCAGCGGCGACGATCCGCGGGTTTACGCCTATGTGCGGAAGCTCGGGGACACGGCGTGGATCGTCGTGCTCAACAACAGCGACGAGCCCGGTTCGTTCGCGCTGCCCGAGCCGTACGCCGGGCGGACGCTCGAGCGGGTGCTCGGCAATTATGCCGACGAGGATGAGCGGCCGCAGGCGGGGACGATCCGGCTGAGGCCGCACGAGGCGCTGATTCTGAGCTGCCTGGTCTGACCGCATGCGGCGCGAATGGATGAAAGGAAGGACGAGGGGGAGCGTTTGCGCGAACCTTCGTCTTTTTTTATGCGCAACAGACCAGGACGGAGACCGGCAAGCTTGCCGATTGTCCGATCGGTCCCGGCTCGACGGAACCGTTCATCCGCGCGGCCGCCGGCGCATATGCTTCCGATGAGGCAATGACATCCGCGCCGCTTCCGCTGATTTGAACCGGAGCGATGAGCGGAGCCGGGGACCGGATGCTCCGGATCTGTCGTCCGGGTCGAAGCATGCGGATCACATCGAGAGCCGCCGGGACGGAGGCGCAGAAGGCGGCCGGGCGGCTCGCGGGCCGCTTCGTTCCCGCTTGCGGAGCGGATTGGCCGGTTTTTCTTGCAGCCCGTTCCAATATGGTGAACAATCCGTGAAGCAAAATTAGCGAAAAATTTAAAAATTCTTCTTGCCAACCGGATCACGATCAAGTAAAATGAGAACAGATTAAGCGCTTACCCAATTTTACCATTGAATACTTAAAAGTTTTTTACCTTATTTTATTGACTGTTGGTTAAGCGCTTACCTATCGTGTGTCCCGTACGGTGAACGACGCGAACAAGGAAGAGAGGGCAACGCGGATGGACGAATCGAATGGCGTACTGCTGAAACTGACGAATATCAGCAAGAGTTTCTCGGGCGTCCCGGTTCTGAAGAACGTCGATCTGGACATTCGCCCGGGCGAAGTGCATGTGCTGCTGGGGGAGAACGGCGCGGGCAAATCCACCTTGATCAAGATCATCACCGGCGCTTACACCAAGGACAAGGGCGAAATGTACTGGGAAGGGAAACCGGTGGAGATCGCGGGTCCGTCCGACGCGATGCGCCTCGGCATCGCCACGATCTACCAGGAGCTGAACCTGGTCCAGGAGATGACGGTGTACGAGAACATGTTCCTGGGCCGGGAGATCAAGCGGAGCAAATATTCCTTCCTCGATCGGAAGGAAATGAAAAGAAGGTCCGCCGAGCTGCTGAAGACCCTCGGCCAGGACATTTCGCCGGAAGCGAAGATCTCCTCGCTCGGCATCGGGAAGCAACAGCTCGTCGAAATTGCGAAAGCGCTTACGTTGGACACCAGGCTGATCATCATGGATGAGCCGACCTCCAGCCTCAGCGCCTCTGAAACCGAGCAATTGCTGAGCACGGTGCTTGAGCTGAAGAAACGCGGAATCGCAATCATTTACATCTCCCACAGGCTCGAGGAGCTGCTCAGGATCGGGGACCGCATCACGATTTTGCGGGACGGCGCGAAGATCGCGACGCTGAACGCGCGCGAGACGAACACGGACGAAATGGTCCGGCTGATGGTGGGGCGCACGCTGGAAGACAAGTATCCGAAGGAACAGTTCACCAGGGGCGCCGAGGGGCTGCGCGTCGAGAAGCTGCGGCTCAAGGGAAGCAGCAAGGAGATCAGCTTCACCGCCTATCAGGGCGAGATCCTCGGCATCTCCGGCCTCGTCGGGGCCGGCCGGACGGAGCTGGCCCGGGCGATCTTCGGCGTGGATCCCATTGATTCGGGGAAGATCTACGTGTTCGGCCGGGAGACGACGATCCGGTCGCCGCAGGACGCCATCCGGGCCGGGCTGGCGTTCATTACGGAGGACCGGAAGGGCGAGGGGCTCATCCTCGACCAGACGCTCGACTTCAACATGACAATCGCCAACCTGAAGAATTTCAGGAAAGGTCCGTTCCTGATGCTGAGCAGGCTGAAGGATGTGTCGGTCGATTTTATCTCGAAGCTGCAGGTCCGGCCCAATGACGTGAAGAAGCACGCCCGGAAGCTCAGCGGGGGGAATCAGCAGAAGGTCGTCATTGCCAAATGGCTCTGCACGCAGGCGAAGGTGTTCATCTTCGATGAGCCGACGCGCGGCATCGACGTCGGTGCCAAGGTGGAGGTTTACCGGCTGATCAACTCCCTTGTTGCCGAAGGCGCGGTCGTCATCATCATCTCATCCGAACTGCCGGAAATCCTCGGGATATGCGACCGCATCCTCGTCATGCACGAAGGGGAAATCACCGCTGATCTGCCGCGCAGCGAGGCGAATCAAGAAGTGATTATGAAAGCGGCTACAGGAGGAGTTTGACATGTCGGAAATCATCACCACGGAAAAGAAAACGAAGTCCGTCGTGGGCAGATTGCCCAGGGAGTTCATGAGCAGGTTCGGCGCGCTGATCGGTCTGCTGCTCTTGTGCGCGGTGCTGAGCGTCCTGTCGGACAATTTCCTGACGGTCGACAACCTGATGAACGTTGCCCGGCAATCGACGGTCAACGCGCTGCTCGCGATCGGCATGCTGCTGCCGATTCTGACGGCGGGCATCGACCTGTCGGTCGGCTCCGTGCTCGCGATCTCCGTCATGACGATGGGGATTGTGACGGTCAACCACGGGATGCATCCGCTGCTCGGGCTTGCGACCTGTCTCGCGGTCGGCGCGCTGTGCGGATGGATCAACGGCATCCTGCTCACCAAGCTGCGCCTGCCCCACCCGTTCATCTCCACGCTCGGCATGATGAACGTGGCGAGAGGCATCGCGCTGATCGTGACGGGAGCGGCGCCCATCTTCGGCTTCCCCAAAATGATTCAGTTCCTGGGGACCGAGAACATCGGGCCCGTGCCGGTCAGCTTCGTGCTCGTGATCGTCGTGTACATCCTGTTCCATCTCTTCCTGACGCGCACCGCCACCGGCCGGTACATCTACGCGATCGGCGGCAACAAGGAGGCGGCGCGGCTGTCGGGGATCAACGTCGACCGGGTGCTGATCATCGTGTACACGCTGAGCGGCCTCATGGCCGGCCTCGCCGGCATCGTGATGGTCGGGCGCGTCAACTCCGCGTTCCCGCTGGCCGGTCAGGGGTACGAGCTTGACGCGATCGCGGCGGTCATCATCGGCGGCGCCAGCTTCTTCGGCGGCGTGGGCACGGTCTGGGGCACGCTGATCGGCGCGCTCATCATCGCCGTTCTGCGCAACGGCCTCAACCTGCTCAACGTGACGGCCGACCTGCAGATGGCGTTCATCGGCCTGGTCATCATCGCCGCCGTGTTCGTCGACGTGCTGCGGCAGCGCTCGATTCAGAAGTAATGGATGCGGCAGCAATGGTTCCGCACGGATTCGGAAGCCATGGCGCTTGAAGGTTCCGCAGCAATGGCAGGCAAAGGCCGAATGCTGCGAGCTTGACACAGAGATACAACCAGATGGGGAGAGACTGTTCATGAAAGATAGCATACGGTGCGCGGTGTTCGGCCTGGGCAGGCTGGGACGCCTTCACGCGGAGAATCTGGCTTCGAGAATCAAGGGAGCGAAGCTGGAGTGGGTGATCGATCCGATGCCCGGCGTCGCGGAGAAAATCGCCGCCGGGCTGGGCGCGCGATGGTCGCCGGACCCGGACGACGCGTTCCATGACGACAAGGTGGACGCGGTGATCATCGCGACCCCGACCAGCACGCACTGCGAGATGATTCGCAGGGCGGCCGAAGCCGGCAAGCACATTTTCGTGGAGAAACCTTTGGCCTTGACCATGGAGGAGACGGAGGAAGCGATCCTGGCCGTAAGCCGCCACCGGGTCATATGCCAGGTCGGCTTCATGCGCCGGTTCGATCCGGCCTATGCGGAGGCGAAGCGGCAGATCGCCGCGGGAGCCATCGGCAAGCCGATCTACTTCAAAGGCGTGTCCCGGGATCCCGGAGCTCCGCCGGAGCAGTTCATCGGACAGAGCGGCGGGATGTTCCTCGACATGTCCATCCATGATTACGATATCGCCCGGTTTCTGCTGGGGGCCGAAGTGACGTCGGTCATGGCCAGCGGAGCCATTCTGGTCAATGATTTCATGGCGCGCTATCGGGATGTCGACCAGTCCATCACCTGGCTGACCTTCGATTCCGGGGCGGCCGGCGATATTGAAGGAAGCCGGAACGCCTTCTACGGGTACGATATCCGGGGCGAGGTGATGGGAACGGAGGGCAGCATCGTCATCGGCTCGCTCAAGTACCACGACATCCGGATCTTGAATTTCAAGGGCAGCCGCCACGATATCGTCCCGGCGTTTCCGGAGCGTTTCAAGGACGCCTACGAGCTTGAACTGGCCCATTTCGTGGACTGCCTGATAACGGGCGAAACGCCGTCCGTCGGCGTGGAGGACGGCAAACGGGCCCCTCGAGATCGCCCCTGGCGGCGAAGCAGTCCTTCGAGAAGGGCGAGAAAGTCGAACTGGTCAGGGTCTAGCCCAAGGTTTGACAGATGACGGCAATCCCGGGTATGCCGTTGTCTTTCAAACATAAAAACAAACAAAAAAATAGAGAAGGGGAGCATGCATTGATGGCAAGGAAGAAACTGTGGACAACTGCTCTGGTCGTCATGGCGTTCTTGCTGGTGCTGGCCGGCTGCGGAAGCGGCTCCGGCAAAAACTCGTCCTCGTCGTCAACGTCATCGTCTTCTTCGTCGTCCTCGTCGTCAACGTCATCGTCTTCGTCGTCGGGCGATTCCGGCTCGAGCGGCGGAAGCTCGGGCGGAAGCGACTCCGGGGACAAGCCGCGGGTCGTCGTCATTCTGAAGACGCTGAGCAGCCAATATTGGAAGTTCGTCGAAGCGGGCGCCAAGAAAGCGTTCGAAGATTTCGGCGTCGACGGCAAGGTGCTCGGTCCGCCGTCGGAGGCGCATATCATCGAGCAAGTGAACCTGATGGAAGACATTCTGACGGAGAAGCCGGACGCGCTCGTAACGGCGCCGACCCAACCGTCGACGGCGATTCCGGTCTTCGAGAAATACAAGGCCGCCGGCATCCCGGTTCTGCTGGTTGACACCGACGCAAGCTGGCCGGACCAAACGACGTTCATCGGCACCGACAACCTGACCGCTGGCCGGAAGGGCGGCGAGCTGCTCGCGTCCATGCTGCAGCCGGGCGACAAGGTTGCGCTGATCGCCGGCGCGCTGGGCAACCCGGCGACGGACGAACGGATCAAGGGCGCGCGTGAGGTGCTGGAAGCGGCGGGCATGAACGTGGTCGCCGAGCAACCGGCGGACAGCGACAAGGCGAAAGCCATGTCGGTCATGGAAAACATTCTGCAAACCCATCCGGATCTGAAGGGCGTCTTCTCGGCCAACGACGACATGGCTGTGGGCGCGCTCCGCGCGGCCGAAGCGAAGGGCCTGAACATTCCGATCATCGGCACGGACGGCACGATCGAAGCCGTCGAGCTGATCATCGAAGGCAAGCTGGCCGGCTCCGTTGCGCAAATGCCGTATGACATGGGCTACAAGGGCGTGGAATACGCTTTGAAGGTCATCAAGGGCGAAACGATCGAGAAGCGGATCGACAGCGGCGTCGACCTGATCACGAAGGAGAACGCCGAAGAAAAGCTCGAATTCCTGAAGAGCATCTCCGGATAACGCCGGTCAGTCTCTGACACCGGCAGCGGCGGAAACTCCGCCGTCGGCATGAACATGCGGCCCCTGGCGGCATTGCTGGGACGGGTTGTGCGCCTTGTCTTTGTATGGAGATGGCGGTACAATGTTATGATAGTGAATTTGATTTGCCTAAGATTAAGCGCTTAACCAAAAAATGAAATCCGCCATTCGCTGTAAAGGATTCGGAAGGAGAGTCGCATGAAACCGACCATCTACGATGTCGCCAGGGCGGCCGGTGTTTCCATCGCCACCGTATCCAAGGTGATTAACAACACAGGACGAATCAGCGACAAAACCCGCATGAAAGTCAACAAGGTGATGGAGGAACTGCGCTACCAGCCGAGCATGGTGGCCTCCGCCCTGACCGGGAAACGGATGAACACGATCGGGCTTCTGCTCAAAGATCTTGCCAACCCGTTCTTCGCCGAGGTCGCCAGGGCCGTTGAGGATCGGGGGCAAGAGCTGGGATTCAACGTGGTCATGTGCAACACGGACAACGATTCGGACAAGGAAGCGGGCTACATTACGCTGCTCATGCAGAAGAAAGTGGACGGCATCATCGTGGCGACCGATTTCCGGAACCATACCATTCTGAAGGATCTGGTCAGCGATGATTTCCCTGTCGCGCTGATCTCGCAGGAAATACCGGAACTGGCGGTTGACAGCGTTCTGGTCGACGATTATCTGGGCGGCTATCAGGTGACGAATCATCTGATCTCCCTGGGGCACCGCAGCATCGCGATGATCGCCGAGGACGGACGAAGCAGCCTCGGCCGGATCCGCGGCTACCGCCAGGCGCTGGAGGACGCCGGAATCCCGTTCGATGAGTCCATGCTGATCACATGCGAGGCCACGGTGGAGGAAGGCTATCGCACCGGCGGCCGTTTCCTGGACACGTTGAACCCGCTGACGGCTATTTTCGCTTCCAACGATTTGCTCGCGGTCGGCGTGATGAAGGCGGCACGCGAGAGGAACATCCGGATTCCCGACGATCTGTCGGTCGTCGGATTCGACAACACGATACTCGCCGCGTTTATCGACCCCCCGCTGACCTCCGTCGCCCAACCGATCCAGGACATGGGCCGTCAGGTGGTGGATTTTCTGGTGAAGCGGATTGAAGGCGAAAACAAGATGAAGCAGAGAGTGGTGTTGATGCCGGAACTCGTGATTCGCAATTCCACCGGCCCGGCAAAAGCACACTAACGGGGGATTGGGCGGATGTAAGATGAAACTGACCATCAGAAACAAGCTTTCCCTGTCGTTCTCTCTGATCGTCGCCGCGTTTCTGGCGATCAGCTTCCTCTTCTGCTACGGATTGACATGGACGAACAGGACTTACGCCGAGCTTGTCGAACGCGTGGGATCCATTCTGAACAACGCCCGCGGCATCCAGTCGCTGATTGCCCAACAGAACAGCAATGTCAGCGCCTATCTGTTGACCTACGATATCGTCTACAAATCGGAGCAGCAGCAGATCAACGAGAGCATTCAGGGATTGATCGAGGAGACGGAACGGTTGATCTCGCAGGAGGATGACAAGCGAAAGCTCGAATATCTGCTGTCCTACAACCGGCAGTATGTGCAGATTCTCGATCAGGTGTACGCGACCGCGGACGCCGACAGGGACGGCGCCGTCCGGGAAGTCAAGACGAAAGTCATTCCCTTCGGCGAGGTCATGATCGATCTGTCGCGGCAGATCGCCGACAACCAGGAACAGTACATGCGGCGGGAGATCGAGCGGATCAACGCGTTCGCGAATACGCTCAACATCGTCTCCGTGTCCGCCGCGATATTGGTTGCGGCCATGGCGGCGGTTTTCAGCCTGGTCATGCCTCGCAGAATTTCGGGCCCGCTGGTCGCGCTGGCGGAAGGCGCGCGCCGCATCTCCGCCGGCGATCTCGCGATGGAAGACATCGTCGTGAAGACGCGGGATGAAGCCGGAGAGCTTGCCCGGGCGTTCAACCAGATGAAAGCCAACCTGAACCGGCTGGCCCGGAAGCTGGCCGAGAGCGCGAAGCAGGTGTCGCAGTCCGCGAGGGAATTCACGGATAACGCCGAACAGACGGCCAAGGCGACGGAGAGCATCGCCGAAATCATGCAGAAGACGGCCGAAGGCACGGACAGGCAGGTGCGTCTGGTGCGCGATTCCGTTCAGGCTTCGGGCCGCATTTCGGGCGGGATTCGAGCCATTGTAGAAAGCGCTTCCAATACGACCCGGCTGTCCGAGCGGACGGCGGAGAAGGCATCCGCGGGTTACGCTCAGCTTCAGGATGCGATCGGGCAGATGACGCTCATCGGCGGCATGATGGAGAATCTGTCCGGGATCATGGACCGGATGAAGGAGCGTTCCGACCGAATCGGCCGGTTCGTCACGATCATCTCCGGCATCTCCAGGCAGACCAAGATCTTGTCGCTCAATGCCGCGATCGTGGCGGCGCGGGCGAAGGAATTCGGCCGGGGATTCGGCGTGGTCGCCGGAGAAGTGCGGGATCTGGCCGCGCAGACGGAGGAGGCGGCGCGCCAGGCGGCGGAGCTTGTGGGATACCTGCGGGAAGACACGGAGCAGGTGTACCGGATCGTCGAGAACGGAACGCGGGACGTGGCGGAAGGCATCCGTTCCGTGAACGCCGCCGGGTCCATGTTCGAGGAGATCAAAGGCCATACGGAAGAAGTGGCCGTGCGGATCGGCGGCATATCTTCGGCGTCGGAAGATATCTCGCGGCAAATGGCCCTCATGGCGGGCGCCATGAACGAGATCCGGGAAGTGTCCGAGACCGTGGCCGACGATTCGCGGAACGTCCAGGCCGCCGTGGAGGAGCAGCTCGCGGCGATGCAGCAGATTTCATCGACGGCCGCCGCGCTGTCCGGCATGTCGGAGGAGTTGTACGGCGCGGCCATGCAGTTCAAATTCGGCGAGGCGGCGCCGAAGCCCGCGAACGGGCCGGCGGAAGAGGAAAGCGTCGGTCCCGAAGGATTTCCGGCGCGCGCGATCGTTCCGGAACGCGCGGAAGACGCGAAAGAGATGGTTGTGGAAGAAGGCAATCTGTATTAGGATAGAAATAAAAGCGCTTTATGGAAACGCGGCTGGTCAGCCTATTTTTAAGCGAGGTTGGTTAAGCGCTTAATCCCATTTCGGGAGGGATGGAGATTGCGCACCGTTCGCTTGACGATGGCGCAGGCGCTGCTCCGGTTTCTGGAACAGCAATACATTTCGGTGGACGGGGTGGAGCAGCCGTTCGTGAAGGGCGTGTTCGGCATATTCGGGCACGGGAATGTGACCGGACTGGGCGAGGCGCTGGAGAGGTGTCCGGGCCGGATGACCTACATGCAGGGCAAAAACGAACAGGGCATGGTGCACACGGCGGTCGCCTATGCGAAACAGAGCAGACGTCGCCGGATTTGCGCCTGCACGACGTCGATCGGCCCCGGGGCGCTGAACATGGTCACGGCGGCGGCGACGGCGTCCATCAACCGGATTCCGGTGCTGCTGCTGCCGAGCGACAACTTCGCTTCCCGGCAGCCGGACCCGGTGCTGCAGCAAATCGAGGTTCCCGGCGATTACACCGTCTCCGCGGCGGACTGCTTCAAGCCGGTCAGCCGCTACTGGGACCGGATCGTGCGGCCCGAGCAGCTGATCTCCGCGGCGCTGAACGCGATGCGGGTGCTCACCGATCCCGCCGAGACGGGCGCCGTCACGCTCGCGCTGCCGCAGGACGTGCAGGCGGAAGCGTACGATTATCCGGAGAGTTTCTTCGAGAAGCGGGTCTGGGTCGTCGACCGGAGGCCGCCGTCCGCGGAGGCGGTCGAGCGCGCGGTCGGGCTGCTCAAGGGCAAGAAGCGGCCGCTCATCATCGCGGGAGGCGGCGTCAAATATTCGGAGGCGGAGAAGGAGCTCGTCGCATTCGCCGAGGCGCTGGGCATCCCCGTGGCGGAGACGCAGGCGGGCAAGAGCTCGATTTCCTGGCGGCATCCGCTGTCCGTCGGCGGCGTCGGCGTCACCGGCACGCTGGCCGCCAACCGTCTCGCCAGGGACGCCGACCTGATCATCGGGGTGGGGACGCGCTACTCGGATTTCACCACCGCGTCGAAATGGGCGTTCCGCAACCCTGACGTCAGCTTCCTGAACATCAACATCAGCGCCTTCGACGCGGCGAAGCTGTCCGGCGTCTCGCTCGTCTGCGACGCGAAGGCGGGACTCAATGCCCTGCTCGAAGCCGCGAAGCGGACCGGCTGGCGCAGCGGTTACGCGGACGGGGAGATCGCCGCGCTCAAGGCGGAATGGGATCGGGAAGTCGACCGCCTGTACGGTCTCGAAAGCGGGCAAGGCCTGACCCAGACCCGCGCGCTGGGCGTCATCAACGAGACGATCGGGCCGTCCGCGGTCATCGTCAACGCCTCCGGCAGCCTGCCGGGCGACCTGCACCGGCTGTGGCGGTGCGAGCAGCCGAACACTTACCATATGGAATANGGCTTCTCCTGCATGGGATACGAAGTGAGCGGTGCCTTCGGCGCAGCGCTGGCCGAGCCGGACCGCGACGTGTACGCGCTCGTGGGCGACGGCGGCTACCTGATGCTCCATTCCGAGCTGGCCACCAGCCTGCAGGAGCGGACGAAGTTTACGATACTGCTTTTCAACAACCACGGATTCCAATGCATCCACAACCTGCAGCGGGAGCACGGCAGCGACGGATTCGGCAACGAATTCCGCTATCGGGACGAGCGGACCGGAAGGCTGACCGGCGACTGGCTGCCCATTGATTACGCCATGAACGCCGCAAGCTTCGGGGCGAAATCGTACAAGGCGCGCACGGCGGAGGAACTCAGGGAAGCGCTGCTCAAGGCGAAGGAAGAGAAGACGACGGTGCTGATCGAGATCGAGGTGCTGCCCGGAACGAACACCGGCGGTTACGAGTCCTGGTGGAACGTCGGCGTTCCGGAAGTGTCGGTCAGCGAGAAGGTGACCGCCGCCCACGCGAGAAGACAGCAGCGGATGGAAGAAATTCGTATTTATTGATTTCCTGTTGCATCGATTGTAGGGGAGAGACCAGATGGACCGGATTCGTTTTCGCGTCGGCGCGCATCCCATCAATTGGGTCGGCGAGGATGTGAAGGAGCACGGCGAGCATACGACGTTCGAACAGATCGTGGACGACATGCGGAAGCTGGGGCTGTCCGGGACGGAAGCGGGCCGGAAATATCCGACGGACGAAGAGGCGCTGAAGCGCGAACTGGACCGCAGGGGCCTTCAGCTCGTGTCGCAGTGGAAGTCGGTGCTGTTCACCGATCCGTCCCGCCGCCGGGAAGAGTTGGAGAGTTACCGGAAACATGCGGAATTCTTGAGCCGGTTCGGCGCGAAGGTGATCAGCACCTGCGAGATCGGCGGTTCGCCGCAGTTCGACCCGAATCTCAAGGGAGCGGGCGGCGGCGTCCGCCGGCTTGACGCGGACGGCTGGAAGAACCTTGCGGAAGGGCTGAACGAAGCCGGCCGGATCGCCAAATCGATGGGACTGACGCTGGCCTATCATCATCACGGCGGCACGGTGGTCGAGCGGCCGGAGGAGATCGACCGGCTGATGGAGCTTACCGATCCGGAATATGTCGGCCTGCTGTACGACACGGGGCACGCCTGCTACGGCGGCGCTGATCCGCTGGAAGTGCTGCGGAGACACGCGAAGCGGGTCGTCTACGTTCACCTGAAGGACGTGCGCAAGCCGGTGCTGGAGAAGGCGCGCGAGGACGGCGCCGATTTTCCGGAGTGCATCCGGCGCGGCGTCTTCACCCTGCCCGGTTCCGGCGATCTCGATTTCAAGCCGATCGTGGCCGAATTGATCGCGATGGGTTACGACGGCTGGGTGATGCTGGAAGGCGAGCAGGACCCGGCGCTGTATCCGCCGTATGAATTCGCGGAGCGGGCGCTGCTGTATTTGAACCGGATCATCGCCGAGCTTGAGTCGGACTCCGGAAACGCGAGACAGGAAGAAATCATCGGGAATCGGAAGGGGTAATGTGGGCATGGCGGAACTGCTCAAGAACTGGATCGGAGGGGAGTGGAAAGCTTCCTCGTCCGACAAATGGGAACCCGTGGTGAACCCGGCAACCGGGGAGACGATCGCCCGGGTGCCGCTGTCGACCCGGGAAGACGTCGAACAGGCGGTCGCGGCCGCGCAGGAGGCGTTCGCCTCGTGGAGCCGCACGCCGGTGCCGCGGCGCGCCCGGATCATGTTCAGATACCAGCAGCTCCTGGTGGAGCATTGGGACGAGCTGGCGCGCATGATCACGACCGAGAACGGCAAGAACTTCACCGAAGCCCGCGGCGAAGTGCAGCGCGGGATCGAGTGCGTGGAGTTCGCGGCGGGCGCGCCGACGCTGCTCATGGGCAAGCAGCTGCCGGACATCGCGACCGGCCTTGAATCCGGCATGTACCGCTATCCGCTCGGCGTTGTGGGCGGCATCACGCCGTTCAACTTCCCGATGATGGTGCCGTGCTGGATGTTCCCGCTTGCGATCGTCTGCGGCAACACGTTCGTGCTGAAGCCGTCGGAGCGCACGCCGCTGCTCGCGAACCGGCTGGCCGAGCTGATGAAGGAAGCCGGGCTGCCGGACGGCGTGCTGAACATCGTGCACGGCGCGCATGATGTCGTGAACGGCATGCTGGAGCATCCGGATATCCGGGCCGTGTCGTTCGTCGGTTCGCAGCCGGTGGCGGAGTACGTGTACAAGACGGCGGCGGCGCACGGCAAGCGCGTGCAGGCGCTGGCGGGCGCCAAGAACCATACGATCGTCATGCCGGACGCCGATCTGGATCTGGCCGTGCGGGAGATCATCAACGCCGCGTTCGGATCGGCGGGCGAGCGGTGCATGGCCTGTTCG
>Ga0065723_101211_pt1 | contig 17532 bp, 16 predicted proteins | sample TheenrcuSG05Z960_FD_59110 | JGI IMG/M metagenome (GOLD analysis project Ga0065723, IMG submission 59110) | Thermophilic enrichment culture from UC Davis - Sample SG0.5Z960 | ecosystem: Engineered > Solid waste > Grass > Composting > Bioreactor | place: USA: University of California, Davis
TGCGTCCCGTCAAATAGCCCGAGATGCTGTCGATGTCGAGTTCGACCGGTTCCCGGCCAAGCAGATCCTCCGGTTCGACATCCCTGAGCTGGCTGACCGACACGCGCCCCGACGCGAGATCCTCAAGCTTCGGCATGATCTGCGTCTTCGCCTGCGTCTTCGCGCACTCTTCGAAGATGCGCTTCATCGCCTTCTTGCCGAGCGACGGGATGGCGATCACGATGTGTTCGATCCGCTTCTCCCGCGCGATGCGTTCGATCCGGTCGGTGCCGCCGAGCACCGGAAGGCCGAGGATGTCCAGTTTGTGCTTCGCCGGATCGTCGTCGACGAACGCGACCGGCTTCAGTTCCGACTCCGGCCGGAGCAGCTGGCGCGCGACCATTGTGCCCGCGGCGCCCGCGCCGACGATCAGCGTCCGTTTCCTGCGGTCCTCGTTCGGATTGCGCGCGCTCCGATACAGCCGCCAGCACAGGCGCGATCCGCCGATGAACAGCATGTGCAGCATCCAGGTGACGACCAGCAGGCGGTAATAGATGTCGTGAACGATCAGTTGCTGGAGGACCGCCGCCGTCGCGATGGACAGCGTGACCGCCTTCGCGATCGCGATCAGTTCCCCGATGCTCGCGTATTCCCACGCCTTTTTGTACAGTTTGTGGAAATAGGCGAACACGTGGTGCGAGAAGAGCAGGGCGAGGGAACTGACGATGAGCGCAAAATTCTTCACGTCGATCGAAGCTTCGAGCAGCACGCGGCCTGCGAATATGGCGGTGATGACGATCACGGAATCAAGCAATATCAGGATGGTCAGCCGTCTTCGGTAGGACATGTTCTTCCTCCTTCTCCCATGCGGGCTTGCCCGCTTTGACGGTCCGGTTGCTTCATCCGGCCGGCCGCGGTTTACGGGTTCTTCAGGCCGGGAACCGGAACATGAAAGCAGACAAGCCTGGATGCCGGCGGACGCGGGGGCGCGATCGCCTCCGCGCCATCCCGCGGCTTGAGGCTTCGCGGCGGAATCAAGGTTCGTTCGCCAGAAAACATCGTCTTGCGCGCCCGTTGTTCTTTATATAGAACGAAGAGGCATAGACATGTCTGTTCTTTATAATGAATCCCTGTTTCATTCTAGTTCTCTATATAGAACATGTCAAGCGGTTTTTGTTCGCTCGCGCTTACACGCCCGTCGCCTGCGCCCGGAGCAGCCGGTCGAACAGGCCGCTTCGGTCGGCCGCGAGCGCGGCGTATCCCCCGCATTGGACGATGCGGCCCCGCTCCATGACGACGACCTGGTCGGCGCCGCGAATGGTGGAGAGCCGGTGGGCGATCACGATGATCGTCATGCTCCCCCGCAGCCGTTCGAGCGAATCCCGGATAGCGGCTTCGCTCTCCGAATCGAGCGCGCTCGTCGCCTCGTCGAGGATGAGAAGACGCGGCTTGCGCAGGATGGCCCGCGCGAGCACGATGCGCTGCCGCTCGCCTCCGGACAGCCGGATGCCCCGGTCGCCGACCGGCGTGTGGATGCCCTGCGGCAGCCGGCTGACGAACGCCTCCGCCGCCGCAAAACGGAGCGCCTCATGCACCTCTTCTTCCGTCGCGTCGGGTCGCGCCATCCGCAGGTTTTCCAGTATCGTCCCGTTGAAGAGGAACGGATCCTGCGGCACATAGCCGACGCAGCGGCGCAGCGCAGCCGTCAGTTCGTCCGTCAGCGGCCGGCCGTCGATGAAGATGGCGCCTTCCTGCGGCCGGATCAGCCCCATGACCGCGTCGACGAGCGTGCTTTTGCCGGCGCCGGAATGGCCGACGATCGCCGTCGTCGCCCGGGCCGGGATGAACAGATCGATCCCGTCCAGCGCCTTCCGGTCTCCGGCCGCCTCATAGCTGAAGGAGACGCCACTGAGCCGGATGCCCTGCGTCAGTTCGGGGGGCCGGACGTTTCCGCCGAACGGCGCCGCATATTCCCGCTCCCGCCGGCACTCGTCGAGGAGCGCGCGGACGGCGGCGATCGCGGGGGCGGTGGCAGCGAGCTGCTGCAACTGGGTCTGCAGCGCCGTAATTCTCGGCCACAACCGGGCCATGATGACGACGATCAGGAGCAGCGTGTGCGGCGGCGTGTGCAGGATGCGGAGGGCGACATAGGCAAATGCCGCCACGAGCGCGGCCGAGGCGATCCGGAATCCGGCGTCCGTCGCGGTCCGCAGGCGAACGTAAGCGATCTGCTCCTGCAGCAATCGCCCCGTGATGTCGCGAATCCACTTGCGGCCGCCGTCCGCCATGTCGTTGCCCTTGATGTCCTTCATCCCCTGCAGACGGTCATTCACGCCGGCCAGGAATTCCTGCCCCAGTTCCGTCGTCAGGCCGCCCAGCGATTTCGCCCTGCGAACCTGCCCGCGGAACACGAGCAGCACGGCCGCGCCGCAGACCAGAACAAGCGTCGTCAACGTCCACGACATCACCAGCGCGATTCCGATTTGCAGGACGGTAAAGATCAGGGCGGAAGATGCCTGCAGGATCAGTCCGAAGCCGGACAGCACGCGGGCGGTCTCGGTTGACATGGCGTTCAGCAGATCGGTGCGCCGCTTGCGCAGATAGAACCCCCACCGCACGTCATGCAGCGCATCGAACAATTCGTGCCGGAGATTTCGCCCGCATTGGTTCACCATCCGGGTGTTCCGGACGGCGAGCGCCCGCTGCAGCAGACATTGGCAGACGATGACCAGCACGAACAGGCCCAGCAGCACGGGCAGCAAGCTGTCCGCGGGCAGCGGTTCGAGCCGGATCAGAAGCGGCCCGATGAACGGCGCCGATTCATATGCCCCGTCCAGAAAACCGCCGGCCGCAAGCAGCGGCACGATCAGCAGAATGCCGATTCCTTCGAAAATGCCCGCCAGCGCCATGCCCGCGATGATCAATGCAAGCGATCCTTCGGAGTACCTGCGCAGCAGGCCCGTCGCTTGCCGGATTGCGCCGATCATGTTCGTTCCAGGTTCCGTCCGCCGGAGGCGAACATGCCGACGACGGTGAACCTGTTCCTCTCCTCCGCGCCCGTAATGTATCGGCTGCCGCTGCGCAGCCATGCGTGTGCGGCCAGACGCCCCGTCTGGTCCCGGCCGGCGCCCAGATACAGCGTGCTTTCGATGCCCCGCCGTTTCAGCATGCGCATGGCCGCCAGCGCGCGGACCAGGCATTTGCAATCCCACCACGCGAAGCGGCTTGCGATCCGCACGGCATCGGCGATGCGTTCCAGTTCGATTCTTGTCTCGCGCGGAAGTTCCCGCCACTGCGTCTCGCGGCCGGGGACGCCGATCCGGGGCGCAAGCCACCGGAACGGAACGAAGATGATCAGACGCGACCAGGCCAGCGACAGCCACGCCTCGGCGAGCAGCGCGGCCGTATCCGGCCGGCTCAGCATCAGTCTGAAGACGCGCGATGCGCGGGGGAATGCCCGTGCGGGCTGGCGGTGGTCCGACGCGCGCGTCACGGGCGGGACACCTCGATCATTTTCTCGTGCAGCAGCGCGGAAAGAAATTTGAGCACATCGCGTTCGCACGTCTCCCGATCCACTTCGTATTCCGCCATCAGGGCGGATACCAGATCCGGGATGGCGATGGGCGTTGCGATCAGTTCCCAGATGCGGCCGCCGTGCTTGCCGAGATTGTAGTACTTTCCGTTCTCCACGCTGAGCATCACTTTCTCGCCGTTCATGTCGCTGACGATCGCGCCCGGCTTCTGGACGACGACGCAATCGGACGCGATCGATTCCTGTCGGATCATCGGACCACCTCCCTTTCGGCATGCGCCTCGATGAGACGAGCGGATTCCCGCGCCGCGAACACCTCCGCCGGTCTGCGCAGCCGGTGCATGCCGGTCTTCTCCGCGATTCTCACCGCCGTCTCGAAATGCCAGGCGGCAAGCCCCGACGGCACGATCAGCGATCGCCGATATGTATGGCGGTACAGCGTATAGCACCGCTCGAGCCGGCCGATCGGCTCGAGCATTGGCGTCCGGCCGTCGAAGTGAACGAGTTCATAGATATTGGCGAGCGGCACCGGCTCAGGCCAGAACACCCCGTTCGCCGGGACGGCGAATTTCGTTTCCCGCTCGAACAGCGGTTTCAGTCCGCTGCCGGCGATCTGCAGCCGTTCGAGGCTGTCCTGCCACAGCTTCTGCTGCGGATAGGCCGGCATGACCAGCGGCGTTCCCCGCTCGTCGAAGACGATGGCCGCGACGTCGTCCGTCACCAGCCGATAGCCGAGTTCCAGCAGCGCCGCGGACAATGTGGACTTGCCCGCTCCCGATCTGCCGACTATGGCATGAGCGGCGCGCCCGTCGCGCGTCACCACGCTGCCGTGAAGCGGCAGAATACGCCGCTGCAGAAGCAGCGCGCCCATGCATGTGCCGAGCACGTACAGGCGAATCTTGTCTTCATCGGCTCCGCTTTCCGCGTACACTTCGATCCGCCTGCCTTCCGTGATGCGAAACGCGGCCACCTGCGGAACCCGGAACTCGACGATGCCTTCCCGCGCATGCAGCCGGTTTCGGCCTTCGCCGTCCGTCCGGCCGAATTCCGCTCCGTCATCAGGACGGCGTGTGATGGTCAGGTCGGCGGCATCAGGGCCGACGGCTTCGCCGAGTTCGGGAAACGGGATATCACTGTCAATCCTGAGCCCGAAGGCCCGGTAGCGGTAGATAACATTCGTTCCGGTCACGGTTCACACTCCATCTGAAGGCGGAATTCGGCCTTATATGAACTGCGCATATAAGGCCGATTTCCTGCCGGTTGCCGGGATCAGCTGATGTGCATAATTGCTTCTTCGTCTTCGTCCTTGTAGTAAAAGTCAACTTTGGTCAGCCCCGGTCCCATCGCCGTCAGTCGAATGTCCAGCACTTCCAGTTCGGGTGTCTGCCATGCTTTCTTGCGCATCCGTTTTTCACCTCCTCTCCTGGAGTCTGACGAATCTGCGGAAGATAAGCCCGTGCATGAGACTGCGGAAATCGTGGTCGTACGCGTACTCCGGCTTTGGCTCGTCTCTCACTTTGAGCAGCGACAACCGAAGCGACTCCAGATTCAGAAATTCGCCCATCCGCTTGTCATCGACCATCTCCTGCGCTTCCCGGACGAACATCGGCCATGCCGCCTTCATCCGGTGGACGCCGTCGGCTCCCTGCGCCCCGCGCACTTTCTGGTTCAGGCGAACATGATCCGGCAGATGGCCTTCGGTCACGCGGCGGATGAGCGATCGGCCGACGCCGTCCCGAACGAACTGGTCCTCCGGCACGGACAGGCAGAATCGGACGACGCGCAGATCGCTCGTCGGANNCCGGTCCCAGACGGCGTGACGCAGCGACAGCTTTGTGTTGCATATGCCGTTCAGGTTCCAGAAGGACCCGTTCCTGAACATGCGTCTGCGCACCTGGTATGCGTCCAATCTGCGGTCGGCGTACAATCCCGAATGTTTCAGCCGCTCGACAACACCGGTCTCTTCGAGCAGTTCGGGACTCGCCAGGGGCCGTCCGCTCTCCCGGCCGGCGCCGGCCGCTTTCCTTAAGACCGCCCGGAGAACCTGCTTGCGGCCTGTTCCGATCCGGCGCGCGTAAGCGTTCAGTTCGCGGCAGAACCGAACGATCCTCAGACGCTTGAGAAGCGCGGTCTGATAATCCAGCGCCGGTCCCCAGGAGATGGTCCAGTTGCCGCGCTGGCCGCTCAGGATAACGGCGATGCTCCGCTCCGCGGCCCGTTCGAAGATGCCCAGAATCCAGAAGGAGTTCTCATAGAACTTGTAGGGCATCTCCAACACATCCAGCCACTCGTCGATGACGGAATACGGACTTGCGTCCGGGAAATCGCAATAATCCGGCACGATGTTTCCGGCATGCTCGACGACCGCCGTGATATACGGCCGCTCATCCGCAATCCGGCTGCGCGGCGTCCAGTCCACGAAATCGGGCACCGGCACGTAGCTGAACGTGTGGAGCGGCCTGCCCCGGGAGCGAAGTTCGCGGGCCGCGAAGGCGGCGACGGTGCCCGAATCGAGTCCGCCGCTGAGATGCGCGCCGACGGCGCGATGCGTCCGAAGCCGCGCCTTGACCGCCTTGCCGAGCACATCGCGGAGCGCTTCCTCGTATTCCGCATCCGACTTCAGCCGCAGCTTCTCGCGCGGCTCCTCGATCCGGCAATAGGCCCGCATCTCCAGGCGGCCCTCCGCATCCGCCGCAAGATAATGGGCGGGTGGAATCTGCCCGATTCCTTCGTAGACCGTATGCTGACCGTCGACGGAATCCATGGTGTACGGCAAGGCCAGGAACTCGGCGATCCATTGCCGGTTCAGCGAACCGCTCAGGTGAGGAAGGCCCAGGAGCGGCTTCATGATCGTGGAGAGCCAGACCGTTCCGCCGGCCGGGTCCCGCGTGAAGTACAGCGTCCGCGTGCCCGAGAAATCCCGCGCCGCGAAGAGCTTGCGCCGGCGCTCATCCCAGATGGCGAAAGCGAAGTCGCCCACCAGCCGCGCCACCATCTCCGTGCCCCAGGCGTCATACGCGAGCAGAAGCAATTCCGGATCCGTAACGGTCTTTCGTCTGGAAGTCTCGATTCCGAGCGCGTCGCACAGTTCCTCCCGGTTGTCGAGGATCGCGTCGGCGACGACGGCGATCCCGCGTTCCGGATCATGCAGCGGATTGCGTTCGCCGACCGATTCGGGCGTGATCCATTGGGCGCGGCAGCCGAGGAACACGCCCGGGCTCCGCCAGGTCTGCTCGTCGTCCGCCGGAAACCGGGTGAGTTCCCGCATCATGCCCACCCCGCATTCCGCGGCCGCCGGATTGCCGTTCATATCATATATGTCATATATGGCGATGATCGCGCTCATGGCGCCCTCCAACAAATTGTTTCTTATAGAGAACATATAATCAAAAAAACAACAAACAAAACAGCATTTTATCTCTGTTTGATTCTTTAAAGCGAACGTAACTGCATCGTAACACCCAACCGATCCGACTGTCAATCCAAATTTGCCTTCGCCGATATTTGGTCCCGCCGGGCGCGGGGAGCAAGATATCATGCCCGACCGGTCATGAATTCTTGACCCGCGCCGTTCCGACGAGACGTTCGACGTCGCCGCCCGACGCCGCGAGCACCTCGTACAGCCGGAGCGCAATCTCGCCCGACGCCGCCTTGCGCGTCTTGTCGTCAATTTCGAACGTCTGAACGCCGGATGTGATCCGATTCGCGCCCGCGAGCGCGTAAGTCCGGGAAACCAGCACACGGCCGTTCGCATCCGCCGCCTCCAGCTTGAGCCGCAGGGTGCGCTCGTCGAACGTCACATTGGATGCGCGCGCGACGCCGATGTCGACGGACAGCACCTCGGGCGAATTGAGCCCGACCCAATCCAGCGATGCGGAACGGACGTCCACGGTGAACGGATACAGTTCGGCCGTTCCGTCGACCGTCCCTTCTTCCGCATCCAGCGGGATCTCGACCGCTCCGATCGGCAGTTGGAACGTATTCAGGTCGCCGTCGAGCAGCGCGATCCGCGCCTTGTCATCCTCTCCGGCCGAGAGGGGCAGGGTGAACACATAGGCGATCATCATGCCGACGCCCGGCATCATCATGTTCTGCCGCGCTTCCAGCCGCTCGCCCATGTAACTGACGCCTTCGGATGTCACCCATTCCACTCCGAAGTCCGGCAGGGCCACGGTGACGCCGGAGCGGTTCACGAGCCGAAATTTCGCCACGGCCCTCAGAAAACCGTCGCCCGCCTGCTCGAACCGGGTGACTTCAGCCAGCGCGATATCGACCTCCCTCGCCAGATTCGGCCTGAACGTCGAAGCGACGCGAATCGGGTCAAACAGCTTGTAGGGCGACTGGACGGTCTGCGTCTCGCTTCGGGCGGGCGGCTTGATCTGCAGGCGACCCGCTTCGTAACGGACGGCGCCCGACGCGTCCGTGAAGGATTCCGGCGTGCTGATCGTGAAGCTTCTCCAGCCTTCCGGGGCGGGGAGCTTCATGACGAAATGGAGGTATCGCGACGCGCCCGGTTCAATCGCGATCGGCCCCCTTTCGGCAAGCTCCGCCGGATAATGGCCCAGCGGGGTATTGCCGGTTACGGTGAATTCCGGAACCCAGGCCGTCCTGTTTCCCGTGTTCCTGGCCAGCATGACGAGGACGGCCGTCGTGCCCTGCGGCGTATGCCGTTCCGCCAGCCGCACGGGCGTAAAGATCAGGTCGGCGGATTCGCCGGGGATGTGAAACGGCGAGCTCCAATCCTTGACCCGCCACACATCCGTGAACACGGTGGAGGGACCGTACCATTCCAGACCGGAGACGGGCATATACAGCACGGTGGTTTCTTTTTTCGGATAGACATACTCGTCGACGCTCACCCACGCAAGCCGGTCAAGCGCGAAGGCGTCTGTGCGGCTTACGTGCAGCATGTAGCTCAATTCGGTCTTTTCCCGCGGCTGCACGAGGCGCGGATTGTCCGCGGACGGACGCAGCGTGTAGACGACGCCGTCCGCCGTTACCGCGCGGAGTTCGTACGCCGGCACCGAGACGGCGCGATAGGCGGTATTGTACAGCCGGACGACCGCGCCGATCCGCACGCCTCCCGGCACGCGCTCGTTCAGCACCGTCTTCACGCCGGCTCTGAGCGTCGAAGTCAGAATATAGGGCGTATCGGCCGGAGCGTCATCGGCCGCGGAGATCACGGCGGCCGAACCCGGCAATGTCAGAGCGGCGACGATCAGTCCGGTCATGACCCAAGCCGCCCATCGTTTCCATTCTCGTCTAGTCACTTATTCCTTCTCCTCCTTGGCGCCTCCCTCGACGTTGACGCGTTCGCCGTCCGTCAGCGCGTTGATGCCTGTGACCGCGATGGATTCGCCTTCGCTTATGCCGGACAGCACTTCATAATAGGAAGGCGTCGTGCGGCCCGTCTTGATTTCGCGTTTCTTCGCGACGCCGTCTTCGACGACGAACACGTACCGCCGGCTTCCTTCCTCGAGCACGGCGTATTGCGGCACCGCGAGCGCGGACAGTTCGGCTTCCTCCGACAGCTCGACGGCCGCCTTCATGCCGGGTTTGAGCCGGCCGTCATCGTTCGGCACCGTCAGTTCCAATGTGTAGGCGTTGCGTTCGGGATCGAGAAGCGAGGACAGGAAGCTCACGGGGGCCGGCCCGCGCACTTCTCCGCCGGGCAGCACATAGCGAAGTTCGGTTTTGCCCCGCACATATTGCAAGCCGTCTTCGCTCACGTAAGCCACGATCCGCACCGGGTTGATCTGCTCGATCCGTCCGACGGACAGGCCGGCCCGGACCATCATGCCTTCAATTAATGACAACTGCGTGATGACGCCTCCGACAGGCGCCGAAATCGTCAGTTGATCGAGCGCCTCCTTCCGCTGCTGAAGCGCAAGTTCCGCATCCGCCAGCCGTTGCTCCAGATCCGCGATTTTGTCGGACTGGTTCATCGATCGGAGCCGCTTGCGCGCAAGCTCCAGATCGCCGATGTACGCCTCGATTTCCGAAGCCGACCGGTCGACCTCGGCCTTCGTTGCCAGGCCGCTGTCATAATCGTTGCGAAGCTTGTTGTGCTGCCGCTGCATTTCAGCCAGCCTGAGCTCCATCTTGCGGATCTCCGCCGCAAGTTCCTGGCGGCTGACGGACAGCTCCTGGCGGGCCGTCTGAACGGCGATCTTCGCCTGATCGACCGCGGCAAGCGCCTGCTCATAGGCCCGCGCGGCCTCTTCGGACGCCAGCTGCGCGATCGGATCGCCTTCCTCGACGGCGTCGCCGAGTTTTTTGTACAGCGTCTCGACCGTGCCGGACATCTTGGGCTCGATTTCGAATTGAATCGACGACAGCACATCCGCCGTGACGTGAATCGGATCCTCGAGCTGCCGCACGGTCACAACCTCGGTGCGCACGGTCCGGATCTGCGGAATGACCGCCGCTTCTTCCTTCGTTGCCGAAAATGCGCCCAGCAGCGAACATCCGGCGGTCACGGACAGACTCAGCGCGACGACGGCGGCATCCCGCACGGCGCGAATCGCCCGCCGCCTTCTTCGCTCTCGTTGCACCGGTCCAACCTCCTCATTTGCCGTAGTAGTACGAATAGGGATCCGCCGATTTCCGGCTCCGTTTGTTCAGGACCGCGCCGAGCAGGTTCGCGTTCGCTTGCGCGAGCTCGGTCTTCGCCTTCAGGACGGCCTTCTCCCGCGCCTTGCCGCTCTCAAGCACGAGCAGCACCCCGTCGCATTTGGCGGCGAGGATCTTCGCGTCGATGGCGGCCAGAATCGGCGGCGTATCGACGATCACCATGTCGTAGGCTTCCTTCAGCAGCGCGATGAGCTCCGTCATCCGATCCGACGCCAGCAGGTCGGACGGGTTCGGCACGCTGCGCCCCGCGCCGATGAACGCCGCGCCGACGATCGTGTCCGTCAGCACATAGGATGGCGTCATGCCGGGATCGAGCAGATAATCCGTGAGTCCCGGGCTGCGGCGCCGATCGATCGACTGATGGAGCGTCGGCTTGCGGATGTCGCCGTCGACGAGGACGACGTTCTGACCGGCCCGCGCGTAGGCGGACGCCAGATAGAGCGCCGTGGTCGACTTGCCTTCGCCGGGTACGGCGGAGGCGACGGCNACGGCGCGGATCGGCCGGCGNCGGGAAGCCAGTTCGATGTTCGCNTTNAGCGTCCGGTAGGCTTCCATGAACGGCGACACATCATCGACCTGCAGCGACGGCACGTCTTTATTTGACCGCGGCATAGGCTTCTTCACCGACCCTTCCCTGGGTTCCCTTGCGGCTGCGGGAGCGGCCGGAACGCAGCCTCGTCTTCGGCACCGAAGCCAGCGTCGAGACGCCGAGCACCCGCACGACATCCGCCTCGTCCTTGATCCGGTCGTCGAGCACATCAAGCAGGATGGCGATGCCGACCGACAGGATCAGCGAGGCCATGAAGGCCAGGATGATGTACGTATGATGCTGTTCGTTCACCGGATCGGGATGCGCCGCAAGCTTCGCCTCCGTGAGCAGCACGGCGGTATGGCCCGGCGATATTTTCGGCAGTTCCGCGACGAACACATCCGTGATCGCGTTGACCATCATGACCGCCTGTTCGTAGGACGGATGGACAACCGAAATGATCATGACCGACGTGTTATTGAGCGCGTAAACGGATACGCGGCGGATGAGTTCGTCGGCCGAAGCGTCGAGATGCGGATACCGGTCGACCACTTTGTCCATGATGATGGGCGTGCGAATGATTTCCTTGTACGTATCGATGACCCCGTTGCCGCCGGAGGCCTGGCCGATGGTCATGATCCCCCGGTTGAACGGATCCGCGGCTTCCGCCTGGTTGACGTATAGCTTCGTCTGCGCCGAATAGAGCGGCACATAGGTCCGGTAGCTGAACCAGGCGGCGCCGAACGTGCAGATCAGAACGAACGGAATGATGAACCAGAGCCTGCGGCGCACGATCCGCAAATATTCCCGCAAATCAATGTCTTCGGATTTCAAGCGAAGTCGCCTCCAGTAGATCCGCCCGCCGGACGGGACCCGCTGCCGGGCCCGCCTGGCAGGCGGAACGGCGGTTTGTTCGCCGTTGAAGTCACGGTTGTTCTATATAGTGAACATACCGGCACGCGCCGGCCCCTTGAGTCCGCCGGCAGCGCCGCCGTGCGAAGCCGAAACCGCGCCTTCATTTCGTGCGCCGCAGACGCTCCGGATCGCGCAGAAACTCCCGGATTTCCTCAATCGTCAGACCAATCCTTCTCGCCAGTTCGATCAGCGCCGCCCATTCCGGATCGAAGGTCCGCACTCCGGCGTTCATGTTTTGACCAGCCTCCCCAGATTCATGCATGACGGTTTCTCCTCCGCACGCAACGTTTGTTCGTTTTAAGGAACCATGCTATAATTCATATGACAGTACTGTCAGGAACTTTCATGCAAAGGACGAGACGGCGAATGGAAAGCATCGGAGCAAGGATCAGGGAAATCCGGACGCAGCGCCGGATGTCCCTCGTCGGAATTGGCCGAAGCCGCGGGCGTGGCCAAATCCTACCTCAGCAATGTCGAACGGGGGATCCAGAACAACCCGTCCATCCAATTCATCGAGAAGATGGCCGCCACCCTCCGCGTGCCGGTTCATGTCCTGCTGTTCGGCGAAAACGATCCGGAGGGCGCGCTTGACCCCGAATGGACGGAGCTGGTCCGTGAAGCGATGGCGTCCGGCGTCGACAAGGAGCAATTCCGGGAATTTCTCGAGTACCAGAAGTGGCGCAAATCGCATGGGTGACGATGACATCGGGGCCGCGAATCCGCCGGACAGTTCACGATATCGAACAACTTGTCCCTATCATATGATACAATATGTATCGTGTCAACCCTTATTTGATCCAAAATGTATTCTGCGAGTGTACAATAACATGAGCCGCCCAAGATGAAAGCCTCCGAATCCGCGGCGCCTCAAGCGGGTTCGGAGGCTTTCGTGCCGCAACTTGTGCCGGAATATGCCGGTCCGGCGGCTTTCGTGCCGCATTTTGTGCCGGAATATGCCGGCCCGGCGGCCGCTCCCGATGCCGATTGCCGCATCCGGGTTGCCGATGCCGTCAATAAAGAAGCCCCGGCGGCTGACCGCCGGGGACCGTCGCATCGTTCCGTCGGATCGATACGGCAGCTTGATTCGAACCGGACCGTTCGCCCGGCGGCGCGCCGGTTCTCTACATCCGGTCCTCCCGCTGCGATTCGTCCTCTTCATACGGCTCGACGTGCACATGCACGTTCGCGATGTCGTGCCGGCGCTCCATCCGGCGTTCGATCTCGTCGCTGATCCGGTGGCTCTCGATCAGCGACAGCCCGGGATCCACCTGAATGATGACATCGATCAGGACATTGCTGCCGTGGATGCGCGCCTTGATGTCCTTGATGCGCCGGACGCCCTTCGTCCGCTCGATCGTGCCGCGCAGCGTCTCGAGTTCCTTCGCGTCGAATCCGTCGGTCAGCGTGTGGGTCGAACTGTAGAAAATGCCCCAGGCCGTCTTGAGGATGAGCAGCCCGACGGCGACGGCGGCCGCCGGATCGAGCCAAGGCATGCCGAACTGGGCGCCGAAGATGCCGATTGCCGCGCCGATGCTGACGAGCGCGTCGGACAGGTTGTCCTTCGCCGCGGCCATCAGCGCCTGGCTGCGTATGCGCACCGCCAGCCGCCTGTTGTAGGCGTAGACGCCCAGCATGACGAGCGCGGCGCCCAGGGCGACCCAGGCGGAGACCGGATCCGGCGCGGCGCGGTCCCCCGTCATGATCGACCGCCCGGCGTCGATCAGCACCTGCAGGCCGACCGTGAACATGATGAAGGAAGCGATCAGCGCGGCGATCGTCTCGGCCCGGTAATGGCCGTACGGATGGTCCTTGTCGGGCGGCTTGCGCGAAATGCGCAGGCCGATCAGCACCGCCGCGGACGCGGCGATATCCGACAGGTTGTTGTAGCCGTCCGCGGTCAGCGCGCTGGAGGAGAACGCATACCCGGCGGCCAGCTTGACGCCCGAGAGCAGGAGATAGGCGGCGATGCTCGCCCACGCTCCCCGCTCGCCGGTCCGAATGTTCTGATGCGCGTCCAGCCCGGGCACCTCCGTTCCTTCGTCGGTTGATAGGCAACAGCAGTATCATACCCGACGGGATTCGTGTGGGTCCAGAGAAACAGTTTTTACATGGTGCGATAATTTATGCCTCCGCGCAACAGTCTGTCCGCGCGCCAATCATCCGCATCCGCGCAAAGCAAAGCCGCCGGGCTTGCAACACCCGGCGGCTCAGGCGACCGCCTCACGCGGAGTAGGCCTGCTCCCGCAGCGCCCTGACCTCTTCGCTCTCGAGATATTCCTCGTATGTCATGAGCCGATCGATGACGCCGCGCGGCGTGATCTCGAGAATCCGGTTCGCGATCGTCGACACGAACTGGCGGTCCTGCGAAGTGAAGATCATCGTGCCGTCGAAATCGATCAGCGCGTTGTTGAGCGCCGTGATCGACTCGAGGTCGAGATGGTTCGTCGGTTCGTCCATCAGCAGCACGTTCGCGCCGGACAGCATCATCCGCGCGAGCATGCAGCGCACCNNCTCGCCGCCGGANAGGACGCNCGCTTTCTTCAGCGCNTCGTCGCCGGAGAACAGCATCCGTCCGAGGAANCCGCGGATGAACGTCTCGTCCTGCTCCTTCGAGAACTGCCGCAGCCANTCGACNAGGTTCAGGTTCACGCCGTCGAAATATTTCGAGTTGTCCTTCGGGAAATACGCCCTCGTCGTCGTCACGCCCCATTGGTACGTGCCCGCGTCCGGCTCAAGCTCGCCCATCAGAATCTGCATGAGCACCGTCTTCCAGAGCGATTCGGGGCCGACGAGCGCGATCTTGTCGCCCTTGTTCACCGTCAGCGTCAGGTTGTCGATCACCTTCACGCCGTCGATCGANTTCGTCAGGCCTTCGATCAGCAGCAGCTGCTTGCCCGCCTCGCGCTTCNGGCTTGAACTGGATGAACGGATATTTCCGGTTCGACGGCTTGATGTCGTCGAGCGTGATCTTCTCCAGCAACTTCTTCCGCGCGGTCGCCTGTCTCGCCTTCGACTTGTTCGCGCTGAACCGTTGAATGAACGCCTGCAGCTCCTTGATTTTCTCTTCTTTCTTCTTGTTCTGTTCGCGCATGAGCTGCAGCGCCAACTGGCTCGACTCGTACCAGAAATCGTAGTTGCCGACGTAGACCTGGATCTTGCCGTAGTCGATGTCCGCGATGTGCGTGCAGACCGTGTTCAGGAAATGCCGGTCGTGGGAGACGACGATGACGGTNCCCTCATAATTCAGCAGAAAATCNTCCAGCCACTCGATCGACTGCCGGTCGAGGTGGTTCGTCGGCTCGTCGAGCAGCAGGATCTGCGGGTTGCCGAACAGCGCCTGCGCCAGCAGGACGCGCACCTTCTGGTTGCCGTCGAGCTCCTTCATGAGCTTGTCGTGCAGTTCGTTCGGGATGCCGAGTCCGTTCAGCAGCGTCGCCGCTTCCGATTCCGCTTCCCAGCCGTTCATCTCGGCGAACTCCGCTTCCAGCTCGCCCGCCCGCATGCCGTCCTCGTCGGTGAAGTCCGGTTTCGCGTAGATCGCTTCGCGCTCCTTCATCACGTCGTACAGCCGCTTGTACCCCATGATGACCGTGTCGAGCACCTTGTACTCGTCATATGCGAAATGGTCCTGCTTGAGCACCGCGATCCGCTCGCCCGGCGTCACATGCACTTCGCCGGTGGTCGGTTCGATCTCGCCGGACAGAATTTTCAGGAACGTCGATTTGCCCGCGCCGTTCGCGCCGATGAGACCGTAGCAGTTGCCCGGCGTGAATTTGATATTGACATCTTCGAAAAGCGCCCGCTTCCCGAAACGAAGCGATACGCCGCTGACGCTGATCATCCGATCACTTCCCCGTCCTTGCTCCTGTTATCGATTTACATCCTTTCGCATTATAGCACAGAAGAGGGGCAACAGCCATTCGGCGCCGCCGTCCGGCCGGGCGCGCTGTAACGTGAATACCACGTTACAGAGGCGCGCAAGGCCCGGCAGGGCGCGCTGCAACGTGGATGCCACGTTACAGCGGTGCGCAAGACCCTGCCGGCGCGCTGCAGCGTGGTCAGCCGCAGAAAAACCCCAAGCGGCGCCGGCGCCAATGCGCCGATCCGCCGCTTGGGGTTCCGCCTCGCGTCAAGCAAGCCGCCTCGCCGATCCGCGCGCGGAGGATCAGTCCCAGCTCAGCTTCACTTCGCCGCCCGTGCGGGACGATTCGTAAATCGCGCTGAGAATCCGGTTGTTCACATAGCCGGACAGCGCGGGCGCGATCGGCTCCCTGCCTTCGCGCACGCATTCGATGAAATGCCGGCTCAGCAGGATGCGCTCGTCCTCGCCGTCCAGCGGCTTGAGCTCCTCTTCGACGACTTCGCCGTCCGTCTGTCTCACAACCACGCCGCGTCCGCCGACTATGCCGATGCCCGCTTCCGTGCCGAGCAGATGGACGAAAGGCTTGTCGGTCAGGCCGGCGGCGTTGGCCGCCCAGCTCACTTCGAGCGACAGCGTCGCGCCGTTGTCGAGCTTGATCAGCGCCGTCGCGAGATCCTCGACGTCGTAATAGCCGTTCCAGTCCGGCGTTCCCCAGTCGCCCAGCCCGCGGCGCCGCGGGCCGAACTCGGCGTAGGTCGTGCCGTAGACGGACACCGGCTTCGGGCTGCCCATCAGGTACAGGGTCAGGTCGAGCATATGGACGCCGATATCGATGAGCGGTCCGCCGCCGGCCTCGTCCATGCGCGTGAACCAGCTCCCCCATCCGGGAATGCCCTTCCTGCGGAACAGGCCGGTCTTCGCGACGTAGACGCGGCCGAGCTCGCCCGACTCGACCGCGCGTTTGGCGGCCCGCGCGACGCCCGTCCAGCGCATCTGATGCGCCATCATGAGCACCCGGCCCGTCCGCCGCTGCGCGTCGAGGATTTCCCGCGCCGCCTGCTCGCTGACCGCCATCGGCTTCTCCAGCAGCACATGCTTGCCGCGCTCCATCGCCGCGACCGCGAGCGGCGCGTGGTATTTGTTCGGGACGCCGATGACGACGGCGTCGATCGACGGATCGTCGATCAGCGCCTGCGGCGTCTCGTACACCTTCACTCCATATTCCCGGGCGCGGCTGATGGCCGCGGCCGGCACGGCATCGGCCACGCCGGCGACCTCCGCGCCATCCAATGCCGCGAACGCCTTCAAATGTTCATTCCCGATCATGCCGGCGCCGATGACGCCGATGCGGACTGCGTCTGTCATTTCCGAGTTGTCCTCCCTGGCATGGTTGTCTCTCCGTCCTCCAGTATAGTCTCGCCGACGCCGGCATCCTAGACGCGCATTTGGCTTCATTTTGCGCTATTTTTGCCGTTGCGGGTTTGGTTCGCGGGCGAAGATCGGCTACTATAGAATAAACGATACCCGTCGGGAATGCCATCAGGCGGCGACGCAAGGAGGAGAAAACCGCATGAAGCTGTTATCCGTGGAACCGACGCCCAGCCCGAATTCGATGAAGCTGAACGTTGACGAGCGGTGGCCGTCCGGGCGGCGCGCCGCGTACACGCCGGAGAAGGCGGACGAGGCGCCCGAGCCGCTTAGAAGCCTGCTGAAGATCGACGGCGTCAAAGGCGTGTTCCGCACCGCCGACTTCATCGCGCTCGACCGCAAGCCGGGCGCCGACTGGCCGCGCATACTGGCCGAGGCGGCGAAGCTGTTCGAGGCGGCCGACGGCGCGGCCGCGACCCCGGCCCCGGCCGGTCCGGACGCCGCGTTCGGCGAGCTGCACGTGCTGGTGCAGGTGTACCGCGGCATCCCGATGCAGGTGCGCGTCCGCATCGGCGACCGCGAGGCGGCCCGTCTCGGGCTGCCGGAGAAATTCTCGAAGGCTGTTCATGAAGCGGCCGGCTCGACGCTGATCATGGAACGGCGCCTGGAGGAATACGGCATCCGGTACGGGGAGCCGGAGGAGATCGCCGCCGA